>ERZ1673701.599-NODE-599-length-39580-cov-7.609386_pt1 | contig 39580 bp, 30 predicted proteins | sample MGYA00580231_ERZ1673701 | MGnify/ENA primary metagenome ERZ1673701 (study PRJEB41218, sample SAMN15661798) | gut metagenome | host: Homo sapiens | place: Canada: London | collected 2015-08-20/2019-03-30 | study: EMG produced TPA metagenomics assembly of...
AATTCGATTGACAGAGTGCGGCAAAGTTGGTATATTTAGAGTATACCTAAGTTAGTATTTCCTATGGAAAGTGAAGGTGTTTTACTTATGTATCAGGATATGTATGAGCGTTGGCTCGCTGCAGAGCTGGACGACGCTGACCTCAAGCCCGAGCTGGAAAGCGTCAAGGGTGACGATGCCGCCATTCAGGACCGTTTTGCCGTGGCCCTGAAGTTCGGTACCGCGGGCTTACGCGGCGTCATCGGTGCAGGCACCAACCGTATGAATATTTACGTTGTCCGTCAGGCGACCCAGGGCCTTGCCAACTGGGTCAAGACCCAGGGCGGCAGCCAGACCGTTGCCATCAGCTATGACAGCCGCATCAAGAGCGACCTGTTCGCCAGGACCGCCGCCGAGGTGCTGGCCGCCAACGGCATCAAGGTCCGCATCTACAGCGCCCTTATGCCCGTGCCCGCACTGAGCTTTGCGACCCGCTATTACAACTGCAACGCCGGTATCATGGTCACGGCCAGCCACAACCCCGCCAAGTACAACGGCTACAAGGCCTACGGCCCGGACGGCTGCCAGATGACCGACGAGGCCGCCGACATCGTCTACGCCGAAATTCAGAAAACCGATATCCTGACCGGCGCCAAGCTGATCTCCTTTGAGGACGGCATGGCCCAGGGCCTGATCGAGTACGTCGGCGACGACTGCATCAACGCGCTGTATGCCGCCATCGAGGCGCGCTCCATCCGCCCGGGCATCTGCAAGACCGCGGGTCTGAAGCTCGTCTACAGCCCGCTGAACGGCTCCGGCCTTGTGCCCGTCACCCATGTTCTGGGCGACATCGGCATCACTGACATCACCATTGTGCCCGAGCAGAAGGACCCGGACGGCAACTTCCCGACCTGCCCGTATCCCAACCCCGAGATCTTCGAGGCGCTGCGCCTGGGTCTGGAGCTGGCCGAGAAGTCCGGCGCTGACCTGATGCTGGCCACCGACCCCGACGCGGACCGCGTCGGCATCGCCGTCAAGTGCAAGGACGGCAGCTATGAGCTGCTCTCCGGCAACGAGGTCGGCGTTCTGCTGCTCGACTACATCTGCGCGGGCCGCATTGAGCAGGGCACGATGCCCAAGAACCCCGTCATGTGCAAGTCCATCGTCTCCACGCCGCTGGCTGACAAGGTCGCTGAGCATTACGGCGTCGAGTGCCGCAACGTGCTGACCGGCTTCAAGTGGATCGGCGACCAGATCGCCAAGCTGGAGGCCGACGGCGAGGTGGACCGCTTTATCTTCGGCTTTGAGGAAAGCTACGGCTATCTGGCCGGTCCCTACGTCCGCGACAAGGACGCTATCATCGGTTCGATGCTGATCTGCGAGATGGCCGCCTACTACCGCGCCAAGGGCTCCTCCATCAAGGAAGAGCTGGAGCGCATCTACACCGAATATGGCCGCTACCTGAACAAGGTGGACAGCTTTGAGTTCCCGGGCCTGTCCGGCATGGACAAGATGGCCGACATCATGCAGAACCTGCGCGTCAACCCGCCGAAGGACTTTGCCGGTGACAAGGTCGTCAAGGTCGTGGACTACAAGAAGCCCGAGGAGACCGGCCTGCCCGCCGCCAACGTCCTGATCTACACGCTGGAAAGCGGCGCGACGGTTGTCGTGCGTCCCTCCGGCACCGAGCCGAAGATCAAGACCTACTTTACCACCAAGGGCAAGGACCTCGCCGAGGCCGAGGCCCAGAAGGAAAAGCTGGCCGAGGCCTGCAAGCCCCTGCTGGCGTAAGTCTGGCATAGCATAAAGATATTTTGCGCACCGCTCCCGACTGGGGGCGGTGCGCTTTTTTTGGTGCGCAGCCCCGTTTTCGAGCGATTTGTAGGGAGGGGTCTTGACCCCTCCGCGGGGCGTCGAGGCTGCCGCCCCCTACAGTGGCAGCCCATAAAGTTATATAGTACCGCAAACGTCCGCGGCGGCCAGAGGGCTGGCCGCCCTACAACCACCCGGTAACGATTTGCAGGGGAGGAATTCATCCCTCCCGTGTACCTTGCCTTCAACGCCTGTTCAACAAGCGTGGCGCTGTAGGGGACGGGCATGCCCGGCCCTCCACCTGCACGCTGCCGCCCTTGTGCAATTCCACCAAACAACCCTGTCAAACTTTGTCACCCTCACCCCTTGACACCGCCCGTCTACACTTGTAGAATAAAACTATCTTCTACAACTGTAGAACAAAGGAGGTCGACCCCATGTTCGCCACACTTTTTGCTTCGCTGTTCGTGCAGGGCATTCTGCTGGGCCTGGCCGCGCTGGTATTGATGGCCGCGGCGCCCCGGCTGCAAAAACGCTACGGCCCGCAGTGGCTCTGCCGTCTGTGGGTCACGCTGGCCGTGCTGCTTCTGGTGCCGCTGCACGCGCTTGTGCCCCAAGCCCCGGCGGCGGTGTCCGTGGATACCACACCGCTGTACAGCCGGACCGCCCTTTCGCAGGAAGTCACCGAGCGCCCCGCCGACGGTGTGCCCTACATGGTTGCCATGGAGGGCGGCTACATCGTGCCCCGCGCCGAGCTGCAGACGGGACACCGCACGGTGCTGGAACGCCTCGCCGTCGGCGCAACGCGGCTGAACCTGCTGGCCCTTGCGTGGAACCTCGGCGTGCTGGCTGTTGCGCTCTATCAATTTGGCGGCTATGCCGTCTGGCGCATCCGCGTCCGCCGCACCGCGCAGCCCGTTGACCCCGGCTGGCGCAGCGCCCTGCCGCAGGGGGCGTGCCCGCGCATGGTCGCCACGCCGCTGGTACGCAGCCCCATGGTGGCGGGCACGCTGCATCCCGTACTTCTGACCCCCACGGGCACGGCTCCCAAGGGCGCAGACTACATGCTGGCCCACGAGCTGACCCACATAAAACGGCATGACGTCGCCAAAAAGCTGCTGTTTACGCTGGCGTGTGCCGTGCATTGGTATAACCCGGCTGTCTGGCTGCTGGCCGCCCGCGCGGGCCGCGACATTGAGGAGGCCTGTGACGCCGAGACCCTGTGTGGCCGCGATGCCGACTGCCGCGCGGCCTATGCCGACGCACTGCTGACCGCCGTGCGCCAGAACCGCGGCCCCGCGCTGACCAGCGGCTTTGCCCTGAACAAGCGCCAGTTCAAGCAGCGTCTGGCCGCCCTGTGGGACACCGCCCCCAAGCACCGCGGGTGCGCCCTGCTGGCGGTGCTGGCCCTGACTGCCTGCTGTGCGGGCGGGCTGGTCGCCTGCAAGCCCGCCGACGCGGCCCCGCAAGACGAGCAGGAACCAGCCGCAACTGCCGCACCGGAGCCGTCCGAGACCGCCAACCCCATCGTGACCCCGGAGCCGCCGCCCGTCTCAATGGAGGCGGGGGCTGCAGCCGTGCGGCGCGGTGCGGACTTCCTTTGGAGTGAGTATCTGACCGATGGAAACGGCTACTACTTCCACAGCGGCGCGTGCGGCCTTGTGGAACCCGAGGATTACGACACGGAATATATATCCGCCCTGCTGGAAACCCGGCGCGACGACGGCACGACTTGGCGCGACTACCTGAACGACGGCCGGGGCGCGCTGGTCAAAGCGACCTTTGAAGCCGAGCTGACGCCCGAAGCTTGGTATCTGGGCAAACAATACGGCGAGGGACGCTTTCATGTTTATCTGATTGCGCCGTTCGACGAATCGCAGCCTTGTGAGGTCATCAGCGGCTGGCAGTCTGCCGACGACCCGAACCAATCGGCACATTTTGAGATTCTGCCCATGGCGCGGGAGCTGGACCTGACCAACAACCAGTACCGTATGCTGCTGCACCAGTGCGATGCGCTGGCCCGGGCGGGGGCGCAGAACTTTTTTAACCCCGGCGATTGGCCGCAGGACGAGCTGGAAACCTACCTTTATTACCGCAACCAGTATTTTTACGGCGAAGCCGACGCCCTGCTGATGCTGAACCTTGATTTCAGCGACACAACAGACTGGAACCGGCTGCCGGGCTACCTGACCTACGACGAGCTGAACGCGCTGGATTTCACCGCGCCCAAGACCGCCGCCATTCCGGACTACACCCCGCCGGAGACCCTGCAAAGCGACGACCCGGGTGTCTGGACGTTTACGCGCGAGGGCTTGTATATTACTGCCGAATGGCCCGGTGTGGAGCGCTACACCTTCTACGTTCATAACGGCAACGCCAGCCTGAAATTTGACGCCCGCACCATCTGTGTACAGGGCCAGAGCTTGTCTTAAAAAGGAGACATCCCATGTCCAAAATCAAACGCCTGCCCGACGCAGAGCTGGAAATCATGAACGCCCTGTGGGATGCCGACGCGCCGCTGACCGCCGCCGAGCTGGAAACGGCGCTGCCCGGCCCGCCCCGCGCCCGCACAACGCTGCTGACCCTGCTGGCCCGGCTGGAGGAAAAGGGCTGCGTCACCCGCGAAAAGCAGGGGAGGGGCTACCTCTACACCGCCGCCCTGACCCGGGCCGCGTACCTGCCCGCCGAAAGCCGCAGCCTGTGGGGCCGCCTTTTCGGCGGCAGCCCCCGCAATTTCGTAGCCGCCCTTGCCGAAACCGACACCCTCACCGACGCCGACATAGACGAGCTGGCGGAATACTTGGAGGAACTGAAAAAAGAGAGAAAATAGCGTAAAATTTGTAGGGGCGGGCATTGTCCGCCCCTACTTGCAATTCTCCCTCGACTTGTAGTATAATAATATGTCCTATAGTATCCACATTCGCAAGTGAGGTGACGCCCATGCCCGGTGATCTGCATACCCATACGACCTTCTCCGACGGTTCGACCCCGGCGGACAAGCTGCCGTTTCTGGCGGCCTGCGCGGGGATGACCCATCTGGCCATCTCCGACCACGATTCGATCCAGAGCGTGCGCTACGCCTATGCCCATCCCGTGCAGAACGGCGTCCACCTCATACCGGCCACCGAGCTGACCGCCTACGACTACGAGCGCGCCCACCGCGTGCATCTGCTCTGCTACTGGCCCGACGACTGCGCCGCGCTGGCGGACTTTTCCGCCATGATGGCCGAGCGCCGCCTGACCGCCATGCTGCAGAGCTGCAAGGAGCTGGAAGCCATCTGCCCCCAGTTCCGCACCGAGGAGGCGCTCGAGCTTGCCAAAGACAGCGGCACGCTGTTCAAGGCGCAGGTCATGCGGGTGCTGTGGCAGTACGGTCTGGCCGACGGCATGTATAATACCGTATACAAATCGCTGTTCGGGCTCAAGCCCGTGCGCGGGCGCATCCTGCACACGCCGCGGTATGAGCCGGTGGATACCGTGCTGGATGTCATCAAGGCAAGCCGCGCAGTGGTCGTGCTGGCGCACCCCAGCGTTTACCACAGTATGGAGCTGGCGCGCGAGCTGATCGCCGCCGGGCGGCTGGACGGCGTCGAGATCGACCATCCCCGCAACACGCCGGAGGACAGAGCCGAGCTGACCCGCTTAGCCAAGGAAAACGGACTGATCGTCACGGGCGGCACCGATTACCACGGCATCAACACCGTGACGCCGCGCCCGGTGGGAGCATTTACGACCAGCGACGAGATGATCGCGCGCATCGGCGACATAGCCAAGGCGCGCAAATCGACCTACAAGAGACAAAAATAAGGAGCAAATCAAAATGACATACACCTACAACAATAAAGGCACCTGTTCCGTCCGCACCGTCGTGGAGCTGAACGACGACCATACCATCAAGAGTGTGCAGGTCCTGGGCGGCTGCGACGGCAACCTGAAGGGCATCGCCAAGCTGCTGCCCGGCATGAAGGCCGAGGACGCCATCGCCCGCATGGAGGGCACGACCTGTGGCCGCAAGCCCACCAGCTGCCCCGACCAGATCGCCCAGGCACTCAAGGGCGCACTGGCGGAGATGGGCTGATAAAGGTCCGTAGGGGCGGATTCCATATCCGCCCGGGCCGTCCGCGGCAGCCGCACACCTTGCGGGCGCATATAGAATGCGCCCCTACATTTTGCCCACAAGGCTTATTACTATAAAAGGAGCTTCCCATGGACTGCTTCCATTACCCTCTCGATACCGAAACGCTGCTGCGCAAAAAGCGTAAGCTGCGGCGTGAGCTGCTGGCCCGGAACCCGCACCCGCTGCACAAAAAAATTGCCATCCTCGGCGGGTCCACCACAAACGAAGTGGCCGACCAGCTGGGGCTGTTTCTGCTGCAATACGGCATCGAGGCGGAGTTCTACCAGAGCGAGTACGCCCAGTATTGGCAGGACGCCATGTTCGGCACGCCGGAGCTGGACGACTTCCACCCCGACGTCATCTACATCCACACAAACTGGCGCAACCTGACCGCCCTGCCCACGACAGCCGACAGCGAGGCTGCCATCGACGCGATGCTCGACGAGCAGTACGCCCATTTTGAGACGATGTGGCAGGCTTTGGAGCAAAAATTCGCCTGCCCGGTCATCCAGAACAACTTTGACCGCCCGAACTTCCGCCTCATGGGCAACCGCGACATCTGGGACCCCCATGGCCGCTCCAACTTCATCAGCCGCCTGAACCAGAAATTTTACGCCTACGCCGCGTCCCATGAGCACTTTTACATCAACGACATCGACTACCTGTCGGCAGATTACGGCCTGACGGCGTGGGGCGACGCCTTCTTCTGGCACATGTACAAATATGCCATCTGCCTCGACGCGATCCCGTCGCTGGCCAACAGCGTGGCCAATATCATCAAGTCCCTGTACGGGCGCAACAAAAAGGCGCTTGTGCTCGACCTGGACAATACGCTCTGGGGCGGCATCGTCGGCGACGACGGTGTGGATGGCCTGGCCATCGGCCCCGAGGTGCCCGAGGGTCAGGTCTACGCCGAGTTCCAGAGCTACTGCAAGGCGCTGAAATCCATCGGCGTCATCCTGGCCGTTGACTCCAAAAACGACGAGGCCAACGCGCTGGCGGGCCTGAACCACCCGGACGGCGTGCTGCGCCCCGATGATTTCGTCGCCATCAAGGCCAACTGGGACCCGAAGGACCTGAACCTGAAGGCCATCGCGTCCGAGTTGAATTTGGGCGCGGACAGCTTTGTCTTTGCCGACGACAACCCGGCGGAGCGCGCCATCGTGGCCGCGCAGGTGCCCGGTGTGGCCGTGCCCGCGCTGGACGGGGCCGAAAACTACATCAAGACCCTCGACCACGGCGGCTATTTTGAGGTCACGGCCCTTTCGAAAGAGGACCTGAAAAAGACCGAGCTTTACCACCAGAACGCCGAACGCGCCAAAGCACAGGCGGCGTTTGCCGACTACGGCCAGTATCTCGACAGCCTTGAAATGACGGCCACGATCAAGGGCTTTGAGCCGCTCTACATCCAGCGTATTGCCCAGCTGACGAACAAGTCCAACCAGTTCAACCTGACGACGCTGCGCTGCTCCGAGGATGACATCCGCGCCATGGCCGGGGACAAAAACGACCTCTGCCTTTGCGGCAAGCTCGTGGATAAATTTGGTGATAACGGCATTGTCGCCGTTGTGGCGGGTCGGCAGCAGGGCGATGTGCTTGACCTGACGCTCTGGCTTATGAGCTGCCGCGTGCTCAAGCGCGGCATGGAGGACGCCATGATGGACACCGTCGTGGCCGAAGCCGCCGCCCGCGGGGTCAAAACCATCGTAGGCCATTATTATCCGACAGCCAAAAACGCCATGGTGCGTGAATTTTACGCGCAATATGACTTTGCCAAAACGGCGGAGGATGCCGACGGCAATACGGAGTGGACGCTGGACGTCGCCGCCTACGCGCCGAAGCACCCCCACATGAAGATCGAACGCTGACAGATAGGAAACCGTATGAAACGAACCATCCTGCAAAAAGCGGCAGCCGCCGCACTGTTTGTGCTGCTCACGGCGGCACTGCTGGCGGCTGCGGATTTTCTGCTGGTGGATGATGTACACTCCTACTCCCGCGTCATGCTGCAGGAGCTGTATGCCGACGCCGGAAACATAGATACGCTGTTTTTGGGCTCGTCACACTGCTACCGCAGCGTTGACCCCGCGCAGGTGGACGCGGCGCTGGGCACCCACAGCTTCAACGCCGGGTCGTCCCAGCAGCTGCCGGACGGCTCCTATTATATGCTGAAAGAAGCTGCTGCGCAGAACCCGCTGAAAACCGTCTATCTCGAAATGTTCTACACCGGCTACAATGAGAGCGCGTCCGCCAACATCCCGCTGGCCTGCTATCTGCTGGCCGACCACATGGACTGGCGCTCACCCAACCGGTACGCCTACCTGTCGGAGATGGGTGGTCTGGCGGCCTATGCCGACCTGCTGCTGCCCGCGCGTCACGGCATTGCGTCGCCGTCCTCCATGCCCGCCCTCTGGAAGGCCAAGCTGACTGACGGCTACACGCCGGACAGCTACGGTTATGTGACCTACCCGGACAGCGGTGAGGCGTACCGGGGCCGCGGCTTTGTCTATACCACCGGCATCCCGCAGGACGGCTTTGCCACGTTGCTGAACGTAGATGCCGACGCGCCATTGTCGGATTTTGGCTGGGAATACCTCAACAAAATCACCGATTTCTGCGCGGAAAACGACATCCGGCTTGTGCTGTTCACGGCCCCGCTGCCCAGCGGCTACCTGTACAACACCGAAAACTATCAGTCCTACGTCGATGCGCTGCGGAACTTCTGCGCTGCGCATGACGGGCTGGAATACTGGGATTTCTCGCTGTACAAGCTGCAAAGCGAGATCAATCTGAAGATCGAGGACTTCTCCGACGCGCACCACCTGAACGGCGCGGGGGCGGAAAAGTTCACCGCTATTCTCTGCAAGACGATCCAACGCCGTGCGGCGGGGGAGAACGTTGACGATCTTTTCTATCAGACGGTGGAGGAAAAGCTGACCCTCACCCCGGACGACTCCGTCCTGATGGCCTATTATGCAAAGCTGCAAGACGAATAAGAAGGAGGCCCTGCCATGATCGCCGTGACATCACCCGGCTTTGTGCTGTTTGCGGCGCTGCTGGCGGGGCTTTGGTATGCCTGCCCGCCGCCGCGCCGCTGGCAGCTGCTGCTGGGGGCAAACTTACTATTTTACGCGGTGCTCTGCCCGGCAGCACTGCCGGTGCTGCTGGGCAGCAGCTTTCTGGTCTGGTGGTGCGGGCGGCGCACCGCGAAAAAGCCCGTGTTCCTTGCGGGGCTTGCAGCGGCACTGCTGCCGCTGGCCCTGCTCAAGTATCTGCCCGCTGCGCTGGGCTGGCAGGGTACGCTGGCGAACGCTCTGGGCATCGGCTATTTTACGCTGCAGCTCGTCAGCTATCTGTGTGACGTGCGCCGGGGCAGGATTTTGCCTGAGGAAAAATACGCCCGCCTTTTGTGCTATGCGTCGTTCTTTCTCTCCATCACGCAGGGCCCCTTCAACCGCTATGACGCCCTGATGCCGCAGCTGGACCGGCCCACTGTCTGGGATACGGACCGGGTCTGGCGCGGTGTACAGCGCAGCGCGTGGGGTTACTTTAAAAAGCTGGCCGTGGCGGACCGCGCCGCCGTCGTTGTGGATACAGTCTTTGCCAACCCCGCCGCCTTTGACCGCACCCAGTTGCTGCTGGGCGGCGTGCTGTTCACCGTGCAACTCTACGCCGATTTCTCCGGCTACACCGACATTGTGCTGGGCGTCGGCGAGGTGCTGGGCCTGCACCTGCCGGAAAACTTCCGCCAGCCGTTCTTTGCTGACTCGGTCAAGGACATCTGGGCGCGGTGGCACATCAGCCTGTCGCAGTGGCTGCGGGATTACATCTATATTCCGCTGGGCGGCAGCCGGTGCAGCAAGGCGCGCAAGGACGGAAACCTGATCATAACCTTCCTCGTCAGCGGCCTGTGGCACGGCGCGGGGCTGACCTACCTCGTCTGGGGCGGCCTGCACGGCCTGTGCCAGGCGGCGGAAAACCACCTGCCGCCCCGCCGCCCGGGTAAGCTCTGCCATGCGCTGCGCGTGGCGGGCACATTCTGCATTCTGGCGGGTGCGTTCGTGATTTTCCGCGCCAGCAGCCTTGCCAACGCGGCAGAGCTTTTTAAGGGTATTCTCTGCAATGGCGGGCACGCCGTGTTCTCCAACTATTGGGAGCTTGGCCTGACGAGCCTGCAGGAGGAGATTCTGCTCTACGCGGGCATTGCGATTCTGCTGGCCGTGGACGCCGCCCATGAGCGCGGTGTCTCGCTGCGCACCAAAATCGCCGCCCTGCCCACGCCCACCCGCTGGGCCGTCTATGAGGTCTGCATTTTTGTTTTCCTGTTCATGGGCCGCTTCCTCGGCGGCGGCAGCTTCCTGTATGCGAGGTACTGACAATTTTGCCGCCTGTAGGGGCCGGGCATGCCTAGCCCGCCCGTTACCGATACAGGGCAGCCTGCGGAAGGCCGCGGGCGGCCCCTGCAATATGATACAACAAACCCGGCGTGTGCCCATCGGCAGGCACACGCCGGGTCGGTTTTTTATGAAGTTATTTCAACCTCTGGTCCGTTCCGAAAAACTTGAACATCTTGCACCCGCCCAGCATACGGCTGGCGACCTTCTCGGTGTAGCGGGCCACAAAAACGCTCTGGTCGGTGATGTTCGTGGTGTAGATCGTGGGACGGTGGGTCAGCATCCGGGTGTTGATCAGCTCATACAGCACGCTGATGGTCAGCGGCGTGATGTACTCGGTGCCCAGGTCGTCCAAAATCAGCAGGTCGGCCTCCTGACAGGCGGCCAGCCACTCGTCGTTGGTCGTGTAGTTGAAGTGCTCGCGCCCCAGCTGCGCGGCCAGCGCGGCGGCGCTTGTGTACAGTACGTCGTGGCCGCCCTCCAGCACGGCGTCGGCAATCGCCAGCGCCAGATGTGTCTTGCCCAGGCCGGTGTGGCCCATGAACAGCAGGTTCGGGCTGTTCTGGCTGAATTTGGCGGCGTAGCCGCGGCAGTAGTTCAGCAGCTTGCCCATGTACTCCCGCGGGGAGATGCCCAGCTCCGACTCCACGGCGTCGCTGTAGCGCTCGACCTCAAAGCTGGCAAACTGGCACAGGCCCAGCGGGCTGGCGGCATTGATCTCGTCCCGGCGCAGACGGCGGGCGGCGTCTGCCACGCAGCGGCAGGGGACACCGCCGCGCATACCGGTATCCTCACACAGCGGGCAGCGGTAGGCGGGCTTGAAATCGTCCGCGCTGAACCCGGCCTCCCTGACCGCAGCGGCCAGCGCTTCCTCTGCGCGGGTCAGCGCGGCGCGGGCTGTATCCATGTTTCCGCCAAGGGCTGCGGCCTTCGCAAGGCCCAGCCCCGCACGCAGGTGGGCGCTGTCCGCCTCGGCCAGCGCCGGGTGAGCGGCGTAGGCGGCGCGGCGGGCAGTCTCGGCCTGCATTACGGCCTGCTGGCGGTAGGCTGCCACCTCGCGCTGCGCGGCGCGGAACAGTTCGTCTTTTGTGTGCATAGGTTACCCCTCCTCGTCAAACATGGCCGCCCAGTTGCGGTTGAACAGGTCCTTCTGGGCGCTGGCGGCGGGCGGCTGGGCGTTGGGCCGCTCGGTCATCACGATGTTGCTGCCCTCCAGCTGGCCCTGACGGCGCGCGGCGTCGATCGTCGTGATGCCCTGGGCACGCCAGGCCCGCAGAATGCCGTCCACGTACCGCACGGTGTTTTTACCGTTGGCACGCAGCAATGCCTCGTCGATCATCTCGCGCCCGATGCCCATTTCCTCGTGCCAGCGGGCAATCGTGCGGCGCTCCCAGTTCGTCAGTGCACGCGGCTCAATGCCAAACTGTGCGGCGGCATCCTGGCACCAGGCCTCGCGCTGCTTGGCACGCTGCAGCCAGCGCTCGGCGTCCTCGCCGGTCTCAACGCCGTCCTCCCGCCAGCGGGCCAGCAGGTGGGTCACGGCGGCGATGGTGCGCCGCCCCAGACGGGTGACCTCGGCGCAGCAGAGCAGAATGACATCGGGCTGCCAGCCGTCGTTTAAGTACAACCCCACAAGCCGCTGCATCTCGCTGCGGCTCAGCGTTTTACCGAAGATGCTTTGCGCCTCCTGGCACAGAACGGCAACATAGGGGTCGTTGGCCACGCTGGCCAGATCGACCCGTGCGGGCTCGGCCGCCGGGGCAGGGGCGGCCCCACGCTCACTGACCAGAAGCCCGGCACCGGCCCAGTATTGCAGGGTGCGCTTGGCAGCCTCGATGCTGGGCAGTGCCAGTGCGCGGGCCATCGTGCGCGGGTCGGTGTCGTGGGTCTGCAAAATGTAGAGTGCGGCCCGGATCGTATCGCCGTCGGTCTGGGTCAGATGGGTCAGGACCAGCTGCGGCACAGCCAGCGTGTCGCCGTTGCTTGCCGCCAATTTGTAGCCCATATCCGCAAACCTCCCCACTATAAATTGTTGGTTTATTATACCACAAAAGTGCCGTTTGGTCAATCTCGAAGAAAAACTGCCCAAAAATCAGCGCCGGATTTTGGGCAATGCGTTCCTTGTATTTTGATACACAAATTTGTACAATAGTACCATAAACAGTTAAAGCATTAAGGGGGAGACCACCATGGCGATGAATCTTGTAAAACTGCCCACCGGCAAATCGAATTTGCAGCTGCGCGTCAGCAAGGGGCACTATGCCACCAGCCACAGCCATATCAACTACTACATTGATGTCACCCTGACAAAGTTCCGCCTGTCGGAGGCACGCGCTGCCGCCGCCGAGCTGGTGCGAGAGTACAAGTCGACGACCATTGTGGACACGATCCTCTGCCTGGACGGCACCGAGGTGATCGGCGCCTGCATGGCCAGTGAGCTGACAAAGGCCGGCTATACGAATATGAATGCCCACCAGACGATCTACGTCGTCACGCCGGAGCATACCACCGGCAGCCAGCTGCTTTTCCGTGAAAACACCGCCCCGATGATCGCCGGTAAGCATGTACTGGTGCTGGCGGCGTCCGTTACCACCGGCTTCACCGTGCAGGGCGCTGTCGAGGCCATCCGCTACTACGGCGGCGATCCCGTCGGCATCGCGTCGATCTTTGCGTCGGTCAAGGAGTGCGCAGGCTACCCCGTGGCCAGCATCTTTGACACCCACGACCTTCCCGATTACGAAACCTACGACTCCCACAGCTGCCCGTGGTGCAGGCAGGGCAAGAAAATTGATGCGCTTGTCAACAGCTTCGGCTACTCGAGCCTGTAAATTTTCTGACGATTTTGCCCCCTCGAAAGAGGGGGCTTTTTGTCGTTTTGCGGTCTTGACGCTCCGCGCAGGGTCTTTTATAATGGGAAGGCTGATTTTTTTAGGAGGAATTGGTTTGAATACTGAGAATTTGAATGGGATCCTTGCACAATACGTTCAGCACTGCAAAGCCCGCGCGGCAGCCGATGAGGGAACGGTCTGGCGCGCGGTGGACTGCTTTGGCGTGAACTGGGACATCGAGGACAGCGACTTTCCGGCCATGTTTGCCGATGCCATGCAGCAGGCCCGGCCGACGCTGGACAACCCGGCCCTGCAGCCCATCGGCGGTCTGCAGAACCTGATGCTGCGCGACAGCGAGGTCGAACTCGTCCGCGAGTGCTTCCGCTGGCTGTACAATGAGGACGGCGGTGATACTTCCAAGCGCCGGGGCCGCGCCGAGCTGTTCGCTGACCAGATCAACGGGCGGTTCCGCCGCGTGTTCCCGCGCATGAGCAAGTATACGATGAACGCGGCCAACGCGGTGTTCTTCCTGAACCTGTGGGAGCCGCACGCGAACTACTTCTATCAGGCCGGCGAGGCGAAGGCGTGGGCGGATTACTTTGGGTATGAGGCAGACTTTGGCGGCGGCACGGCGCTGGACCTGCCGCGCTACTACACGATGTGCAACGACCTGCTGCACGCGCTGGAGAACTACCCGGAGATCATCGCCCTGCACAAGGCCTACGCGGAGCAGGAGCTGGGCGGCATCGACGACGCGCTGCACCTGCTTGTGTACGACATCCTGCACACGGCCTACGCCGAGCAGTTCTACCCGAAGGGCTACACCCGCGGCTCGACGAGCAGGGAGCGCGCAAAGGCTGTGAAGGAGAAGGCGGACCGCGCCGAGCTCTGCATCCGCATCGGCGAGTGTGAGCAGGAGCTGCAGGAGCTGTTGGCGAACCCTGCTGCGCTGCCCGACCTGACCGGCTGTAAAATCAACCATAAAATGTTCGGCGCAGGCACGGTCCGGCCCGCCGAGGGCCAGTTCATGGTCATCGACTTCAACGGCACGCTGAAGAAGTTCAGCTACACAGCCTCGATGAACAGCGGCTATCTCTCCGCCGAGGATCCCAACGTCGAAGCCCGCCTGCAGGCCTACCAGGACTACAACAAGGACAAGGACCGCCTGGAGAAGGAACTGAAGAACCTGAAGGCGGAATTGGTGAAGCTGTAATCGGAAACCGGCCCAGCGGGCGAATGTTGTTCGCCCCGGCTGCGTTCTGCAATAAAAAAATCCCTGCGTCTGAATGTGACACAGGGATTTTTTATTGGAGCGGCTGATGGGAGTCGAACCCACGTCCTCAGCTTGGAAGGCTGATGTACTAGCCGTTGTACGACAGCCGCGTAACAACAGTACCTATTATACCCATCTGCGGGGGTGTTTGTCAAGCCCACCGGGCCGTGTTTTCCTGCCTCTGTTACCCTTTTGCCATTTTATTTTACATTTTGCACCCTTGACAATCCTTCCCCAAAGCACCATAATAAATACTGAATCTGTATAAACGAAATTTTGAGAGGAAAGAGGTGCGGCACCATGCGCGTGATTGCCGGAACAGCTCGCGGCAAAAATCTGCAGGCCCTGCCGGGCGAGGACATTACCCGCCCGACCATCAACCGTGTGAAGGAGGCCATGTTCTCCAGCGTGCAGTTCCTGGTGCCGGGGGCACGGGTGCTGGACCTGTTCGCAGGCAGCGGCCAGCTGGGCATCGAGGCTCTGTCCCGCGGTGCCAAAAGCTGCCTCTTTGTGGACCGCTCCGCCGAGGCGCTCGCCATTGTGAAGGCCAACTGCAAAACGGCAGGGGTGGACCGCCAGAGTGATATACGCCAGGGCGAGGCCGAGAGCTTTCTCGCCAACATCCGCGGGCCGTTTGACTTGGCTCTGCTGGATCCGCCGTTCCACCATGATACCGTGGCTGCCGTGCTGCCGCTGCTGGCCGCTAAGATGGCCCCCGGCGGGATCGTGCTCTGCGAGACCGAGCGCGAGGCCGACCTGCCCGAGCAGGCGGGCACTCTGACGCTGGTGAAGCAGTACAACTACGGCAAGATCAAGGTCAGCCGCTATGAGAGAGGGGAAGAGGTATGAACGTTGAAGAACTGTTGGAGATGATGGAGGAAACGCTGGAGGCCGGGACGATAGTTCCGTTCTCCGCTTCCAAGCGCATGGTCGATGTGGACCGTATGCGCGATATTATTGATGAGGTGCGCAACAACCTGCCCGACGAGATCCGCGAGAGCAAAAAAATCGTGAATGACCGCGAGCAAATCATGCAGAACGCCCGCATTGAGTCCGAAAGCATCATTCAGCAGGCAGAGGAGCGTGCTCGCGTCCTGACCAGCGAGCAGGAGATCGTCAAGCGCAGTCAGCAGCACGCGGCGGAGATCCTGTCCGCTGCCCAGAAGAGCGCCAAGGAACTGACCCGCAAGGCGACCCTGTACTGCGAGACGATCCTGAAGAACTCCGAGGAGGTGCTGGGCCGAAGCATGGCGGACATCAAGAACACCCGCATGAATCTGCGCAGCGCCGCCCGCCCCAAGAATAACATGCCCAAGTAAAAAATGCAGAGGTGTTGTTATTCACGGCACATTTCTGCCCATGACAACATAATACGCAAAAAAAACAACGCCGCACCGTGCAATATGGTGCGGCGCTTTTCTTTGCCCGGGGGCAGGAATTTTGCCGCGTGCGCATTTGCTGCAAACTGCTGACCTGCATCCCGATCCCTTTGTACAAACTGTGAAAAATCAATTCATGGCGCAGTTTTTCCCTGCCTGCCCTTGCTTTTTGCTGAATAAAATGGTACTATTATTTTACCACAGGTGGGTAATTGTGGTGTGAATAACAATAAAAGTGGGAAAGAATGGGTAGTTTTCCACGTTCTCCACAGAGTTATTAACAAACTGAACGCAGCGACGTAAAAAATCTTGCCGAAGATTTGTGCAGTATGACGAAGGGAGGGAAAGCCAGATGCTCGTCGGTCAGTATGATTACGCAATCGATGCAAAAGGGCGTCTGAACTTTCCCGCCCGCTTCCGGGACGCGATGGGGGAGACCTTCATCGTGACCCGGTGGCTGGATCACTGCCTGGCCGCCTTCCCGGCGGAAGAGTTCGAAAAGGTCGCCGCCAAAATTGAGGAAAAGGGCCTCGTCAAGGGCCGCAAGGTCAGCCGTATGCTCTACGCCTCCGCCGTCGAGGTCACCCCGGACAAGCAGGGCCGCATTCAGCTGCCCGCCAAGCTGCGGGAGTACGCGGGCCTCGACCACGATGTGACCATCATCGGCAGCCGCAGCTTTGCCGAGATCTGGAACACCGAGGCGTGGAACGCCAACCAGGAAACGAGCGATGAGGATTTCACCGCTGCGATGGAAGACCTTGACTTTTAACAAAACAGGACGATAACACATGGAATTTTCACATATCCCCGTACTGCTGCAGCCTTGTCTGGACGGGCTGAACATCGACCCCGCCGGTATCTATCTGGATGGCACCGCCGGCGGAGCCGGTCACAGCAGAGAAATCGCCAAACGCCTGACCACAGGACGTCTGATCTCGCTCGATCAGGACCCGGATGCGGTGGCAGTCGCCACCGAAAGGCTCAAGGGTCTGCCGGCGCAGGTGGTGCAGGTCAATTTCCGTGAGGCCGCCCGCGTCCTTGCGGAGCTTGGCATCCCGGCGGTCAATGGGGCCCTGCTCGATCTCGGCGTGTCCAGCCACCAGCTGGACGACGCAGCCCGCGGCTTCTCTTACCATGCCGACGCGCCGCTCGATATGCGCATGAGCCAGCAGGGCCCCACCGCCGCGGATCTGGTCAACACGCTGGATCGTGAGGAGCTGACCCGCATCCTGCGTGACTACGGTGAGGAGCCGTATGCCTGGCAGATCGCGGGCAAAATTGTCGCCGCGCGGGCGGAGCGGCCCATCCTGACCACGCTGCAGCTGGCCGAGATCGTCGCCGCCGCCGTGCCCCCGGCAGAGCGCCGCAAGGCGAAGAACCCGGCGCGCCGCACCTTCCAGGCCATCCGCATTGCGGTCAACTCCGAGCTGGACGCCCTGAACGAGGGGCTCGACGCCATCTTTGACTGTCTGGCCCCGGGCGGGCGGCTCTGCGTCATCACCTTCCATAGCCTGGAGGATCGGCTCGTCAAGAACAAGTTCCGCCGCTGGGCACAGCGCTGCACCTGCCCGCCGGAGCAGCCCATCTGCACCTGCGGAGGTGTGGCCAAGGCCAAGCTGATTACCCGCAAGCCCATTGAGGCTGACGCCGCGGAACTGGAGACCAACCGTCGCAGCCGCAGCGCCAAATTGAGAGTGTTGGAGAAAGCATAAGAGGCATTATTCATGACAACTGTTTTGCTGCACGAGGGCTCTGCAGCACCGAAACTGGAGCCCCTGCCGCGCCCGCAGGTGCGTGCGGTGCGCGGCGGCAACCACGGCCTGAACCGCGTCCGCCATGTGATGCGGACTGCCGTGATCGTGCTGATCCTTGCCGTGTTTGGCGGGCTGGCAATCAGCAGCCTGATGAGCGGTGCAACGCTGATGGAACTGAACGCACAGGTCGATGAGGTCAGCGTCCAGCTGGCCGAGGCCCAGAGCGAATACGACTACCTGAACACCCGGATGAACGACATCACGAGCCGCGCCAGTCTGCAGCAGGTGGCCGAGGGTGAGCTGGGACTGGTCAAGGCCGATCCCAGCCAGATCACCTACGTCCAGCTGGAGGACCAGAGCATCATTGAGCGGAACACCGGCGCCGCGGGCCGCCTGTTGGATGAGGTGCGCACGGCAACGCTGAGCCTGCTGGACAGCCTGAACCCGTAAAACAACCAAAAATATGCAGCTACGAGCCTTTTTGCTGCACGGCCTTGCTGCCGTCGGCAAAAAGGCTTTTGAAATAACAAGGTGTACCCATGACAGAGCAACGACCCAACCATTCCCCCGGGCATCGTCCCCGGGCAAGCAAGCGCATAAAATACTGGACGCTGTTTTGCATGACAGTATTTATCCTCGCCTGCTACGGCGTGCTGGTCTACCAGCTGTATGTGTGGCAGGTGCGTGATGCCGAGAGCTACCGCGCCGAGGCTGTGACCCAGCAGCTGAAGGACACAACGCTGCCCGCTGTGCGCGGCTCGATCTACAGCGCCAACGGCAAGCTGCTGGCCAAGAGCAGCACAGTTTGGAACATCGTGGCCGATCCGTCCTCCGTTTTAAAGAGCGGGGCGACGGAGGACCAGATCCGCACAGCGGCAGAGCATATTGCCGAGCTGCTGGACGACGGCACAACGGCGGATACTGTGTACAAGGCGCTGACGGCGTCCAACAAGGATACCGGTGAGCCGTACCAGTACCGTGTGGTGAAAAAGGGTGTCGAAAAGCCCGTGGCGGATGCTATCCTGGCCTATGCAGACAGCTACCGCCTCAAGGACGGCGCTGCGGTGGACACGAGCCTGCAGACCGAGGAAAAGGAGGACAAGAAAGACGGCGAGGCCAAAACCAGCAAGGCAACCCGTATCCTCTACCTGACCAGCGAACAGGCAGCCTCCCGCACTTACCCCTATGGGGAGTTCCTGGCCTCGGTGCTGGGCTTCTGCAACGAGGACGGCTCGGGTGCCTACGGACTGGAAAAATATTACGACGAGATGCTGGCCGGTACACCGGGCCGCAGCGTGGCCGAAACGGACGCCTACGGCGACCCGCTGGCCAGCGGTCAGGCCGACGTGCATGAAGCCATTGACGGCAGCAACCTGAACCTGACCATCGACGAGAACGTACAGTCCATCGTCGAGGAGTACCTGACCGAGGCGATGAGCACCTTTACGGTCCATGGCCGCGGAAGCGCCATTGTCATGAACGTCAAGACAGGCGCGATCCTGGCGATGGCGTCCCTTGAGCAATTTGACCCCAACGACCCCAAGACGATCACCGACCCCAAGATGAACGAGATCTTGGCCAAAACAGAGATCGACGCGGAGGACATTGACTGGCTGGAAAGCCGTCTGGGCGAGAAGGCCGTCAAGGACATCATTGCAGACGGAATCATCAGCCATGAAAAGACGACGAACGAGAAGGGCGAGGAGGTCTCCAGCGAGGCTACCCAGCTGCAGGGTATGATGCGCGAGGCCCAGTGGAAGAATAAGAACATTACCGAGCTGTATATGCCCGGCTCGGTGTTCAAGCTCATCACGGCCTCGGCGGGGCTGGACTCCGGTGTTATGAGTGCGGAGCAGTCCTTCTACTGCAACGGCAGCCTGACCGTCAACGAGGGCAGCGAGCTGTGGGAGCACACCTACCGCTGTGCCAACGGCGAGGTCCACGGCCTGCTGGATATGGCGGGCGCGCTGAACCACAGCTGCAACCTCTGGTTCATTCAGGCGGCAGAGACGCTCAAGCCGCAGATCTTCTACGACTATATCCAGGCGTTCGGCTTTACCCAGCCCACCGGCATCGACCTGCCCAACGAGACCCGCTGGACCAGCGTCTACAACGCCGAGCAGATGGCAGAGGTCGATACAAACCTGTACACGGCGGCCTTCGGCCAGAACGAGTCCATCACCCCGATGCAGATGGCCACCGCCGTAGCGGCCATCGCCAACGGCGGCTACCTTGTTACGCCCTATGTCGTGGATTCCATCTCTGACAAGGACGGCAACATTATCTCCCAGACCGAGACGAACATCCGCCGCCAGGTCATCTCCGAAGAAGTCAGCCGGCAGCTGCTGGCCATGATGGAAAACAATGTCCACGGGGCAGGGGACTACCACTCCTGCGCCAACGCCTACGTGGCGGGCTACCGCATCGGCGGCAAGTCCGGTACGGCAGAGCGCACGGACCGCCATCTGCGCGGCGACGGCGACTATTATAAAATGATGAGCTTTGCCGCTGTGCTGCCCATCGACGATCCCGAGATCGAGGTTTTCGTCCTGCTGGATGACCCGCGCTGGGTCAAGGACTATGCCAGCCAGGTCGTGGCCCCCGTCGTCGGCAACATCATCAGCGAGATCGCGCCCTATCTGGGCATCGAGCAGGACGCTGACTACAACCCCACCGGCACTGTGACCGTGCAGACCTGCCTGAACTACACCTGGACGAACGCGCAGGTCACGCTGAACCGCCTGGGCCTCAAGCATAAGCTGATCGGCCCCAGCAGCGGCAATATCGTCTACCAGTACCCCGTCGGCGGCAGCGTGGTGCCCGCGGGCTCCACCATTTACCTGTACACGGCCACCGACCAGAACTCGATGACCACAACGCCCGACGTCGTCGGCAAGACCGGCACCTTTGCCGAACAGATGCTCAAGGCCGCCAACCTGAACGTGCAGTTCGCCGGCGACAGCAGCGGCAAGGTCGTGGCGCAGGACGTCGAGGCCGGGACCTCCGCTGCCTACGGCACGATCATAACGCTGACGATGGACAGTGGAGAGGATACCACCAATGACGCCCCGACGGTGACCGAGGAGATTGACCCGGCAAACGAGGAGGGGTAAGCATCCCCGCAGGGGCACCCAGGCTTTTGCGAAACGCTGCATTTCTGTATAGGAGGTCTTTTTCATGCAAACCATTCCTGCCAATCAACTGCTGGCCGGACTGACGCTGGCCGAGCCGGTCACCATCCGCGCCGTTGTGACCGACAGCCGCAAGGTCGAGCCGGGCTGCGTTTTTGTCTGCTTCCCCGGCGAGCGTGTTGACGGCCATGACTACGCCGCCGGTGCCTACCGGAGCGGCGCAGAATATATCGTTGCCAACCATCCCGTCGAGGGCGTGCCTGCGGACCGCACGGTCATTGTGCCGGACAGCGGCAAGGCCATGATCCGCATGGCGTCCAACTACCGGATGCTGTTTAACCCCAGAATGATCGGCGTCACGGGCAGCGTCGGCAAGACGACGACGAAGGAGTTCTGCTACGCGGTGCTCTCCGCCTTCGGCAAGACCCTCAAGACCGAGGGCAACCAGAACAATGACATCGGCGTGCCCAACACGCTGTTCCGCCTGACCGACGACACCGAGTACGCCGTTGTCGAGATGGGCATGGACCACGCGGGCGAGATCGAGCGTCTGACCCGCTGTGCCCGGCCCAGCGCGGGCATCATTACGATGATCGGTGTTTCGCATCTGGAAAATCTCGGCACGCGCGAGAATATACTGAAGGCAAAGCTGGAGATCTGCACCGGCCTGCCTGACGGCGCACCGCTGGCCCTGAACGCGGACAACGATCTGCTGCCCACGGCAAGCATCCCCAGCCGCCTGCGGCCGGTCTGGTTTGGCATTGACGCCGCGAATGCCGATGTCCGCGCGGTGGATGTCGTCACCGGCGCAAACGGCACGACCTTCAAAATCGTCGATACGCAGTACGGTACGTTCGATGCCGCCATCCCGACAGCGGGCATCCACACAGTCTACGACGCGCTGGCCGCCTACGCCGCCGCGACCCGCCTGGGTCTGGACGCTGCCCACTGCGCTGCCGCGCTGGCGACCTACCGGACGACGGGCATGCGCCAGCATATCGTGGAAAAGGGCGGCATCACCTTCATTGAGGACTGCTACAACGCCAGCCCCGACAGCATGAAGGCTGCGCTCTCTGTCCTCAAGGCACTGCCCAATGCCCGGAAGATCGCGTTGCTCGGCGATATGCTTGAGCTGGGCGGTGCGAGCGAGGAGGGGCACCGCCATACCGGCGAGTGGGCTGCTGACGCGGGCGTTGATGCACTCATCGCCTACGGCCCGCGCAGCGCCGCCATGGCCGAGGCCGCAAAAGCGCGCGGGGTTGCGGCGGTGCATTGCCAAACGGCGGAAGAAGTGCTACAATATGTACGGCAATTCGTGCGCCCCGGTGACGCTGTGCTGGTCAAGGCCAGCCACAGCATGGGCCTGGAGCAGCTGCTGCAGGAATACTATAAGGAATTGCCGCAGGGGTAAGCACCCCAACACACGTTTGGAGGAATCAACGGCATGGAGCAAATCTCATCCCTGTTGGCGGCGGCAGCCGTCGGCGGCTTTGCCATCACGGCGGTGGCGGGCAAATTCATGATCCCGGCGCTGCACCGGCTGCACTTTGGCCAGACCATCCGCGAGGAGGGCCCCACATGGCACAGCAAGAAAAACGGCACCCCCACCATGGGCGGCCTCTGCTTTATTCTGGGCATTCTGGCCACACTGGGCATCGTCTGGGTCATGTACAGCCCTAAGCTGCCAGAGGTGCTTGGTATGCCGCAGCTGCAGGCCGGTATGCTGGTGCTGTTTCTCGCGTTCGGCTCGGGCCTCATCGGCTTTCTGGATGACTTCATTAAGGTCGTCAGGCATCGCAACCTCGGCCTGACCGAGGCGCAGAAGATGATTTTGCAGATCGCGCTGACCTTCGGGTTCATGTTCGGCCTGCACAGCCTCGGGCTGCTGACCACGCAGGTCCAGTTCCCGATTTTTGGGCTGGTGGACATGGGCTTGCTCTACTATCCCATCGCGTTCTTCGGCATCATCTTCCTGGTCAACGCTGTCAACCTGACCGACGGTCTGGACGGCCTGTGTACCGGCGTGACCTTCGTGTCGATGATCGGCTATCTGCTGGCCGGCAGTCTGCTGGGCTTTGTACATGTTTCGCTGATCGCCGCTGCCACGGCGGGTGCCTGCGCGGGCTTTCTGGTCTGGAACTTCTACCCGGCCAAGGTCTTTATGGGCGACACCGGTAGCATGTTCTTCGGCGGCATCGTTACGGCGCTGGCCTTTGTGATGCAGCGCCCCGAGCTGGTGCTCTTTTTCGGCATTGTCTACATCTGGGACGCGATGACCGTCGTCATCCAGCGCACGTATTTTAAGGCGACCCACGGCAAGCGCATCTTCCGCATGACGCCGATCCACCACGCCTTTGAGATGCGCGGCTGGCGCGAGGTCAAGATCGACGGCTTCTTTGCGCTGATTGCCGTCATCGGTGTGGCAATGGGGATTTTTTACATCTGTGTGGCATAAGCAGCGGGGCCGGGCCTACCCGGCCTCTGCCTGTTTCTGCCCCTAAGGGAGGTGACCGCCCATGAGCACTGCCGTGAGCATTGTGCGTACACTGCTGGGCCTTTTGTTTGACCATACCATCGGAAATATTGTGCGCATGATACCCATCATACGCCTGCCCAAGCTGGAGCGGGGGCCGGTCTCCCGGGGCTTTCTCGCCCTGCTGCTGGTCATTTTGTTCTTCGGGCTGACGATGCTGTTCTCGGCCAGCTATTCCAGCGCCTACGCCACCAGCGGTGAACTGTACAGTATCATTAAACCGCAGGTCATTATTGCAATTGTGGGGCTGGCCTTTATGTGGATTCTGTCCAACATCAACTACCGCGCACTGCGTCTGATGAGTGAGAGTCTGTACATCATCACCATCGTGCTGCTGATCCTGGCGCTGCTCAGCCCGGAGGACACCAACGGCACCTACCGCTGGGTGTATCTGCCGGGCGGTGCCTCCTTCCAGCCGTCGGAGCTGGCAAAATTCTCGCTCATGCTCTGGACGGCAGATATGCTGGACCGCGACTATGACAAGAAGAACAGGCTGTGGTACGGCGCGATAAAGCCTGCGCTGCCGCTGCTGCCCATCCTGTATCTGCTGCACAAGGAGCCGCACAACTCCGCCATGATCCTGCTCTGCCTGATTTTTGCCACGATGCTCATCTGCACCCTCTCACCCGGCCGCTGGCTGCTGCCGCTCGTTCCGGCGTGTGCAGTAGCCGGCAGCTACTTCCTGAAGGGGCTGGCCAGCGGGGAAGGCTACGCCGCGGGCCGTATGGACGCTGCCTGGGGCCTTGCGCCGCTGGATACTGCCGGTATGGGGTGGCAGACCCTTCAGAGCATCTATGCCATCTCCACAGGCGGCATGTTCGGCGTGGGCATCGGCGCGAGCGTGCAGAAGCACCAGTGGCTGCCCTACGCCGAAAATGACTTTATCTTCGGCGTCATCGGTGAGGAGCTGGGCTTTTTCGGCTGTGTTATCCTCATCGGTGCGTTTGCGGTGCTGCTGATCATGGGCATTATGATCGCCCTGCGCGCGCCCGACCTGTACGGCACGGTGCTGGGCATCGGCATCATCTCGCAGATCGCCTGGCAGGTGTTTCTGCATATCGCCGTCGGCACGGCACTGATCCCCAACACCGGCATCAGCCTGCCGTTCTTCTCCTCCGGCGGCACCAGTCTGCTGCTGCTGCTGAGCGAGATGGGCGTGCTGTTGAGTATCTCGCGCGCCGGAAATGCCCGGGAACAGCGCCTGGCAGAGCAGCACCGCGCCGAGACAGAACGGATGCTGCAGCGCACCCGCTACCGCAGCAGAGCCGCGCGGTAAGGGGGACGCCCGGCACCCGCGGCACGGCGGGCACAGCCTATATTTTATTCTCATGGAGGTCCATCATGCGCGTTTTAATTGCTGCCGGCGGTACAGCCGGTCACATCAACCCGGCGCTGGCGATTGCCGGTGCCCTGAAGGCCGCGGACCCGACGGCGGAGATCCACTTTGCGGGCCGCCGCGAGGGGATGGAGTACGGCCTTGTCACCAAGGCAGGCTACCCCTTCCATCACATTGAGATCAACGGCTTCCAGCGCCATTTGAGCCTGGAAAACATTGGCCGCAACATCGTAGCCATCTGGCATCTGGCGCTGTCCGGCCCGCGCACCCGGAAGATTCTGAACGAGGTCAAGCCCGACCTTGTCATCGGCTGCGGCGGCTACGTCAGCGGACCCATCGTCCGCGCGGCAGCCCGGCGCGGCATCAAGACAGCCATCCATGAGCAGAACGCCTTCCCGGGCGTGACCAACAAGCTGCTGGCGAAGGAGGTCAACATTGTGCTGGCCGCCAGCGCGGACGCAGTTGAAAAGCTCGGCGCACCGGAAAAAACCACCGTTGTGGGCAACCCTGTCCGCCCCGAGGTGCTGACCGCGGACCGCGCCGCAGCGCGCGCCAAGCTGAACGCCGGAAACCGCACCGTGATTTTGAGCTTCGGCGGCAGTCTCGGTGCGGACCGTATCAATCAGGTCGTGGCCGACCTCTGCGCCTGGGAAAAGCAGACGCATCGGAACGTGTTGCACCTGCACGCCACCGGCAGCCGCGGCGTCAAGCTGTTTGAAGGGCTGGAAAAGGAAAAGGGCTTTGCCCCCGGCGAGAACCTCGTCGTGACGGAGTATATCAACAACATGCCCCAGTTGCTGGCCGCGGCAGATCTCGTCATTGCCCGCTCCGGCGCACTGACGCTGGCCGAGCTTGAGGCCGTGGGCCGCGCATCGGTGCTGATCCCCAGCCCGAACGTGGCCGAAAACCACCAGTATTACAATGCCCTTGAGCTGCAAAAGGCCGGTGCGGCAGTCGTTATCGAGGAAAAGAACCTGACCGGTGACGGTCTTGTCAAAACTGTCGAGACCCTGCTGACCACACCCGGCAAGCTGGCCGAGATGGGCGCCAACGCCAAGACCCTCGGCAACCCGCACAGCCTTGATTTGATTACCGAAAAGCTGCTGAAGTTGGTCAACGGCTAAACAAGGTTGCATACACCCTGTAGGGGCGAACATCGTTCGCCCGCCCGATGCGACGAGCGTCGCCGGGCACACCCCATAGGGGCGCATTCTATATGCGCCCGCCCAACGTACCATCCACACACGGGCAGCCGCCCCAAAATTCACCGGAAAGGAGCCGCTTATGGACCGCAACCAGCGCAGCCGCAGGCAAAAATCCGCAAACGGCTCCTACGCCCAACAGTCCCGCCGCAGTATGGGCAGCCGCTTGGGCCTTGAAAAAAGGAACGCCCCGCGCCCCAAGGCACCGCCTGAAAAGGCCGCACCTGCTCCCCACGCGCCCCCGCGGCAGCGCCCTGCGCAGGAGATCAATCCCCAGAAGGCAGGCTACCGCCCCGGCACGCCAAGGCGCACGCGCCGCGTCACACAGGCGGAGATCATACGGGCAAAGCGCCGCCGCCGTCTGCTGGGGGCGCTCGGCGTGCTGGCCGTGCTGGCCGTGGGTGCGTTTGTGTCGATCAACCTTCTGTTCAAGGTCACGATCTTCCGGGTAGAGAGCTATGACCGCTCCCAGCCCGTCGATACCGGCATCTACACGTCCGACGAGCTGATCGAGGCGCTGGGCATCGAGAAAAACTCCAACCTGTTCGCCTTCTCCACCGCGGAAAAGACCCAGCAGCTGGCGCTTCAGTTCCCGTATTTGGAGCGTGTCGCTGTGGAGATCCAACTGCCCGCCGCGGTCATCATCAAGGTCGAGCCCGCCACGGAGCGGTTCGCCTGTATGTACTCCGGCGGGTGGATGGTCTTGAGCGACTCCCTCAAAATTCTGCGCACCGACGTCAGCCAGCCGGACGGCCTGATTCTGCTGACCATGTCGCTGCCCACAGATTTCTCCCCCGTGGTGGGGCAGAACATCGAGCCCAAGAGCTATAACTCACTCCTTAGCGAGACCCAGCAGGCCACAGCGGAGACAGCGGGCCTGCAGGCCAGCGCACTGCAAACGCTGACCGAAGTGCGGGACGGCCTGCAGGAGAACAACTTGTTTGACGGCACGACGGCGCTGAACATCCAGGATCTGAGTGATATTGAGTTCACCTACCAAAACCGCGTTCAGGTGCTGCTGGGCAGTGAGACGAACCTCGCCTACAAGCTGCGACTGGCCGCTGCCGCGCTGACCGACCCGGAAAAGGGTCTGGCCGCCGGTGATAAGGGCGTGCTCGACATCTCGACCCAGCGCAGCGACGGCGACATCCGCGCCTACTTCGCCCCCGATACCCCCGAACCGACACCCACCCCAGAGCCGACCCCGCCCCCCGAGGAGGAGACCGACCCCGAAAGCCCCACAGAATAACCCCAACGCCCCGACAGAAAAGTCGGGGCGTTTTTTTGGATAGGGCTGTAACATCCGCGGCCCAAACAACACTAATAGAGTGAAAGCACAGAGAAAGGGGGACAGGCCATGCCGCTGCCGGAATTGCCGGAATTAGAAGAACTGTACAGACTCTACCGCGCGGACCTGTATCGCTATCTCTGCCACCCGACCCACAATCCCGCCGAGGCGGAGGATCTGCTAAGCGAGACCTTCCTGCGGGCGCTGAAACGGCTGCAAACCTACCGTGGGGACTGCGCTGTCAAGACCTGGCTGTTCGGCATTGCGCGCAACATCTGGCTGGAAGGCTTACGCAAAAAGCACCCCACCGCCAGCACCGATGACCTGCTGGAAGGCTGCCTGGCCGAGGACACCCTGACCGAGCGCACGGACAGCCGCCTGCAATGGCAGCGTGTGAAGGAGCTGCTGCAGCAAAGGGATGACCGAGCCCGCCGCGTGGTGCAGTTGCGGGCCATGGGCTACAGCTACAATGAAATTGCCGCGGAGCTGCACATCAGCGAAAGCTCGGCCCGCGTGATCGAGCACCGCACCCGCACCTGGTTAAAACAAATGCTTGCAAAGGAGGGCTACGACCTGTGAACAAAGCTGCCGAAACTGCAAAAATCCCCTGCGCGGTCTGCCGCGACCTGATGCCGCTGGTGCAGGACGGCGTGGCTAGCCCGGAGAGTGAAGCGCTGGTACAGGCACATATGGCAGTCTGCCCCGCCTGCCGCGCCCTGTGGCAGGGAACGGACGACCCCGCCATGCCGGAACTGCCCGCCCCGGATGACGGTAAGATCCTGCAAAAACTGCGCCGCCGATACAGCACCCATTTGCTGCTGCTGGCCTTTGTGGGCATTGCGGCGGGCGTGGCCCTGGGGTATACAGGCAGCGCCAACTGGGTTATCCTGTTCCTGCCGTGTGTCTGGGCCGTTCTGACCTGCCGGGATACCGGCATGGGCAAGCCACTGCTGCTGTTTACGCTAGGGCTGGCCGTGCTGGATGCTATCATAAAGCAGACGGCTTTTTTGGAATCATTCTCGCTTAGCAATTTCTTATGGAATCTGGCGTCCGGCTGTATCTTGTACGCTGTTTTGGGCGGCATGGGCTGGCTGATCGGCTGGCTGCTGCACTATGCAAAGGAGAGTACCCATGAAAACAAAGAATAAAAAGACGAAAACCATGCGCCGCCTGGCACTGGCGGCGGCCCTGCTGCTGATTTTGGCTCTGCTGCTGGCCTTTGACGCCATCAACGGTGACCCGCTCAGCCAACAGTGGGCTATACATCGGGCCATTCGATATGCGGAAAAGCTATATCCGGAGGAAACATTTCACTGGGACCAGCGCACCGCCGCTGATGGACAGTTCTTCCACTATGTGGTATACGTTCAGTCAGACCAGAGCCGTGATACAAACTTTGCAGTGCAGACGCGGTTCTGGCTGCTGACCGATGATGAAATCCGGGGTATGGAGCTTGAGCCGACCCACACGTTTTACGTTGACCACCGCTGGAACACGTGTTATCGCCTGGGAAATGAAGCCGCCCAGCAGGCAGCTGCATATTTGACCGTGCAGGCCCCGGAATTAAACTTTGCATCTGTCTACGGCGCAAAGGGCAACACGGTAGAGATCGACCTTTGCTATACCGAGCAGGACGGCATGACCCCGGCTAACTATGTAGATGATCTGCCGCTGGATGCTGCCTTTGACAAAGCCCTGCTGCAAAAGGTGCCCAGCCGCCTGTGCGCACAAGTCCTGTGCGACGGCAAGCCTACCGAGGCGGACATGCAAACCGTCCTGCACACCCTCAAGCAGGTGCTGGAAAGCAACGACATGCCGATCACCTATTACGACATCACCCTTGTGCCCACCAGCGATTACGCTGACCACAGCGCGTTTATGGCGGATGTGTTGGAATCCGGTCTGACGTCCGCCGATACAATTGCATAAAAAATACCCGTATTGCCTTTAGTAAGACAATACGGGTATTTTGCTGTTCTGTAGGGGTCGATGCTTGTCATCGACCTGCGGGCGGATGCAAACATTCGCCCCTACAATTTACGATGCAATCAATCAGACGTTCAGCTCCACATGCTGGCCCAGGTCCTCTTTGTTGGCGTCCAGCACGGGCTGGATGACGTCGCGCAGGAACTCGGTGACCTGCTCGGCGCTGCGGCCCGTAAAGGCTTCGGGGGAGAGCTCGGCCTCGATTTCCTCGCGGGTCAGGCCGAACGCAGGGTCAGCCTCGACGCGGGCAATCATGTCGTTGGGCTTGCCCTCCTGCTTGACAACGGCAGCGGCGGCCACGGCGTGCTCACGCAGACGCTCGTGCAGCTCCTGACGGTCACCGCCCTTCTTGACGGCCTTCATCATGATGTTCTCGCTTGCCATGAACGGCAGCTCGGCCATGACGCGGGCACGGACGACCTTCGGGTAGACGACCAGCCCGTCGGAGACGTTCAGCAGGATGTTCAGGATGGCGTCAGCAGCCAGGAAGCCCTCGGCCATCGCAATGCGCTTGTTGGCGGAGTCGTCCAGCGTGCGCTCAAACCACTGGGTACCGGCAGTGATGGCGGGGTTCAGCACGTCCACCATCAGGTAGCGGCTCAGCGCACAGATGCGCTCGCAGCGCATGGGGTTGCGCTTGTAGGGCATAGCGGAGGAACCGATCTGGTTCTTCTCAAACGGCTCCTCCATCTCCTTGAAGTTCGCCAGCAGGCGGATGTCCGTCGCCATCTTCATGGCGGACTGGCCGATGCCCGCCACGGCGGACAGCACATTGTAGTCCACCTTGCGGCTGTAGGTCTGGCCGCAGACCGGCACGACCTTGGTAAAGCCCATCTGGGCGCAGACGTCGGCCTCGACGGCCTTGATCTTGGCGGAGTCGCCGTTGAACAGCTCCACAAAGCTGGCCTGGGTGCCGGTGGTGCCCTTAACGCCGCGCAGCGCCAGCTGGGAGATCTGGTGGTCAAGCTCCTCCAGATCCATGTACAGCTCGTTCATCCAGAGCGTGGCGCGCTTGCCGACGGTGGTCAGCTGCGCGGGCTGGCAGTGGGTGTAGGCCAGGCAGGGCATATCCTTGTACTCGTCGGCGAACTTGGCCAGATTTGCCAGCACGCCGATGACCTTCTTGCGCACGAGCTGCAGGCCCTCGCGCATGATGATGACGTCGGTGTTGTCACCGACATAGCAGCTGGTCGCGCCCAGATGGATGATGCCCTTTGCCTTGGGGCACTGCAGGCCGTAGGCGTAGACGTGGCTCATCACGTCATGGCGGACGAGCTTCTCGCGCGCAATGGCGTCCTCATAGTTGATGTCGTCCTTGTGCGCCTCCAACTCGGCAATCTGCTCATCGGTGATGGCCAAGCCCTGCTTCTGCTCGGCCTTAGCCAGCGCGATCCACAGCCGGCGCCAGGTGCGGAACTTGTTGTCGTCAGAGAAGATGTACTGCATCTCATCCGACGCATAGCGCGTAGAGAACGGCGAAATATATTTGTCGTGTTGTGCCATTGGGTCAAATCCTCACAATCTTTTAAGCTGATAGTTCCAGTATAGCAGAAACTTTCCGAAATATCAAAGCTTGAAATAATTCACGCCGCCCTCAAAGATCGGCTGGTATTTGTCACCGGTGACGTTCTTATAGAGCTGCTCGCCGCTGCGCTCGCTGTGGCCCATCTTGCCAAAGACACGGCCATCCGGGCTCGTGATGCCCTCGATTGCCAGTACGGAGCCGTTCGGATTGTAGCGCATGTCCATCGTCGGGCGGCAAAGCAGGTCAACGTACTGGGTCGCAATCTGGCCGTTGTCGATGAGCTGGTTCAGCAGCTGCTCGTTGCAGACAAAGCGGCCCTCGCCGTGGCTGATGGCGATCAGGTGCTCGTCGTTGATGTCGCATTTGCTCAGCCAGGGGCTCTTGTTGCTGGCCACGCGGGTACGCACCAGCATGGACTGGTGGCGGTGGATCGTATTAAACGTCAGCGTCGGGTCGTTTTCGGTGATGGGACGGATCTCGCCGTAGGGGACCAGGCCCAGCTTGATGAGTGCCTGGAAGCCGTTGCAGATGCCCAGAGCCAGACCGTCGCGCTGGTTCAGCAGACGGTTGACTGCGTCGGCCACCGACGGATTGCGGAAGAACGCCGCAATGAACTTGGCGCTGCCGTCCGGCTCGTCGCCGCCGGAGAAGCCGCCCGGCAGCATCAGGATCTGCGCCTCGTCCAGCTCCTTCACCAGCGCCTCGCAGCTCTCGGCCACGTTGGCGGGGGTCAGGTTTTTCAGCACCAGAACATGCGGGTCGCCGCCTGCGCGGCGGAACGCGCGGGCCGTGTCGTACTCGCAGTTCGTGCCGGGGAATACGGGAATGACGACCCGCGGCGTCGCCAGGCGCACAGAGGGAGCCACGCGCTTGTTGGCGGGGCAGTCATGCTCCAGCGCAGGGACGAACTCACCGGCCTTGCGGTAGGGGAATACCGGCTCGAGCTTTTGCTCCCACAGCTCCTGCAGACGGGCCAGGTCAATGGCCTTGCCCTCAGCCTCCAGCGTGTAGTCCACGGTGGTGAAGCCGAGGAACTCACCGGCGGAGGCATCAAGCAGCTCCAGAATGACCGCGCCGTAGGCGGGCTTGAACAGATCGTTCAGGTCGATGTCATTGGACAGCTGCAGACCCACATGGTTGCCGACGCACATCTTGAACAGTGCCTCGGCCACACCGCCGTAGCCCGGCGTGGCGGCAGCCAGCACCTTGCCTTCGTCGATCATCTGTTCGACGGTCTTGTAAATGGAAATCAGGCTGCCGATCTCGGGCAGACCGTTCTTGTAGTTGGGGCGCAGGATGACAACGGAGCTGTTGGCCTTCTTGAACTCGGGGCTCTGCACGTCGCGGGTATTGCCGATGGCCGTCGCAAAGCTGACGAGCGTCGGGGGCACGTCCAGGCCCTCAAAGCTGCCGGACATCGAGTCCTTGCCGCCGATGGACGCAATGCCCAGACCCATCTGGGCATCCAGCGCACCGAGCAGGGCGGCCAGCGGCTTGCCCCAGCGCTCGGGCTTATCGTTCATATGCTCAAAATATTCCTGGAACGTCAGGTACATATCCTCGTGGTGGAAGCCCGCGCAGACCAGCTTGGTCACGCTCTCGACCACGGCCATATACGCGCCGCGGTAGGGGTCAGCCTCGGTCAGGTAGGGGTTGAAGCCCCACGCCATGCCGGAGCAGGTCGTCGTCTCGCCGTCCACGGGCAGCTTGGCGGCCATGGCCATCGTCGGGGTCAGCTGGTACTTGCCGCCGTAGGGCATCAGCACGGTGGCTGCGCCGATGGTGGAGTCGAACCGCTCGCCCAAGCCCTTTTGGCTGCAGACGTTCAGGTCGCTGACCATGGATTCCAGCTTCTGCTCAAACGTTGCACCGGCAAACTGGGGCTGCCAGACATGGCCCGGCAGGATGTGCGCATCAGCGTGGCGCTCGGCACCGTTGGAGTTCAGGAACTCGCGGGAGAGGTCAACGATGGTCTTGCCGTTCCAGACCTCGCGCATCCGCTTTTCCTCGGTGACGGTGGCAACGATAGTCGCCTCGAGGTTTTCCTCGGCAGCGTACTTCATAAAGGTCTCGGCGTCCTCGGGAGCAACGGCCACGGCCATGCGCTCCTGGCTCTCCGAAATGGCCAGCTCGGTGCCGTCCAGACCCTCGTACTTGCGGGTGACCTTGTTCAGGTCGATGTGCAGGCCGTCGGCCAGCTCACCGATGGCAACGGACACACCGCCTGCGCCGAAGTCGTTGCAGCGCTTGATAAGGCGGCAGGCGTCCTCGCGGCGGAACAGGCGCTGCAGCTTGCGCTCGATGGGCGCGTTGCCCTTCTGCACCTCGGCACCGCAGGTCTCAAGGCTCGTCAGCTTGTGCGCCTTGGAGGAACCGGTGGCACCGCCGACACCGTCGCGGCCCGTGCGTCCGCCCAGCAGGATGACGACATCACCCGGGGCGGGCTCCTCGCGGCGGACATGGCTGGCAGGCGTCGCGCCAACAACTGCGCCGATCTCCATGCGCTTGGCGGCGTAGCCGGGGTGGTACAGCTCTGCGACCTGACCGGTGGCAAGGCCGATCTGGTTGCCGTAGCTGGAATAGCCCGCGGCAGCCGTCGTGACCAGCTTGCGCTGGGGCAGCTTGCCGGGCATTGTCTCGGAAACAGGCTTCAGCGGGTCAGCCGCACCGGTCACGCGCATGGCCTGATAGACATAGCTACGTCCGGACAGCGGGTCACGGATGGCACCGCCAATGCAGGTCGCTGCGCCGCCGAAGGGCTCGATCTCGGTGGGGTGGTTGTGGGTCTCGTTCTTGAACAGGAACAGCCAGTCCTGCTGCTCACCGTCCACGTCACACTTGATCTTGACGGTGCAGGCGTTGATCTCCTCGCTCTCGTCAAGGTTCTTCAGAATGCCGCGCTGCTTCAGCGCCTTGGCACCGATGGTCGCGCAGTCCATCAGGGTGCGGTTTTTCCTGTCGCGGCCCGTCTCGGCGCGCAGTGCCATGTAGCGGTCAAATGCGGCCTGCACCAGCTCGTCGTCGATCTTCACGTCATCCAGGATCGTGCCGAACGTCGTGTGGCGGCAGTGGTCGGACCAGTAGGTGTCGATCAGACGGATCTCGGTGATGGTCGGGTCGCGGTGCTCGGATTTGAAGTAGTTCTGGCAGAACACGATGTCCGCATGGTCCATCGCCAGGCCCTTCTCGTTGCGGAACGCTTCCAGCGCGTCGTCGTCCAGCGCGGTGAAGCCGGTCAGCGTCTCGACCTCCGTCGGGATGGCAAACTCCATTTTCAGGGTGCTGCGCTCGTCAAGGCTTGCCTCGCGGGCCTCGACGGGGTTGATGACGTACTTCTTGATGGCGGCCAGGTCGGCGTCGGTCAGGTCGCCGTCCAGCAGATAGACGCGGGCGGAGCGCACCGCGGGGCGCTCGCCCTGGCTCAGCAGCTGGATGCACTCGCTGGCAGAGTCGGCGCGCTGGTCAAACTGGCCGGGCAGGTACTCGACGGCAAAAACGGTCTTGGCGTCGGGCAGCTTGTCGTAGGTCACGTCAACAGGCGGCTCACTGAACACGGTGGGCACAGCCTGCTGGAACAGCACTGCGTCGATGCCCTCGACGTCATAGCGGTTCAAAAGGCGCAGACCGGTCAGATTCTGGATGCCGACCAGATCGACCAGCTCATGCAGAAGCCCCTGTGCCTCGCCGTCAAAGCCGGGCTTTTTCTCAACATAAATGCGATATACCATTGTATTTCCTCCTGAGAGTTAAATTTGCAGGAAGTGACGGACGGAAAGCCTTCCCCCTGGGGGGAAGGTGGCCGAGGCCCCGTCCGAGGCCGGATGAGGGGAAAGTGTACCGCTGTATCCCGTTGACGGAAAGCTGCGGGAAGTTTGCCCTCATCAGTCACCTTCGGTGACAGCTTCCCTCGATTGGAAGCCTTTTTACTGCATTGCTGCCAGCGCTCTTGCCCCAATGTCACTGCGCTTGTGCAGCTTGTCAAAATGGATGCTCTCCGTGGCAGCATACGCCTTTTTCAGCGCCTCGGGCAGGGTGTTGGCCGTGGCGGTCACGCCCAGCACGCGCCCGCCGTTCGTGACGAGCCTGCCGTCCTTGATGGCCGTGCCGGCGTGGTAGACCGTCACATCGGCGGTGTCCAGCTGGCCCGCGGTCAGGCCGGTAATCTCCTTGCCCTTCTCGTAGGCGAGGGGATAGCCGCCGCTGGCTAAGATGACACAAGCCGCCGCGCCGTCGCTGAATTTGACATCGGTCTTGTCCAGCGTGCCGTTCGTTGTGGCCTCCATCACGGTCAGCAGGTCGCTTTCCAGCAGGGGCAGCACGACCTGCGTCTCGGGGTCGCCGAAGCGGCAGTTGTACTCGATGACCTTCGGGCCGTCGGGGGTCAGCATCAGGCCGAAATACAGGCAGCCCTTGAAGGGGCAGCCCTCGGCCTGCATGGCCGCAACCGTGGGCAGGAAAATCTCCTGCATGCAGCGCTCGGCGACTGCGGGCGTGTAGTAGGGGTTCGGGGCAACGGTGCCCATGCCGCCGGTGTTCAGGCCCTCGTCGTGGTCGAGAGCACGCTTGTGGTCCATGCTCGAGACCATCGGCTTGACGGTCTTGCCGTCGCAGAAGGACAGCACGCTGACCTCGGGGCCGGTCAGGAACTCCTCGACGACCACATGGTTGCCGGACGCGCCGAACTTTTTGTCCAGCATGATCTCCTTGACGCCGTCGGCAGCCTCCTGCTCATTCTGGCAGATCAGCACGCCCTTGCCCAGCGCCAGACCGTCCGCCTTGATGACGACGGGGTATTTGCCCTCGACTTTGATGTAGTCCATGACCTTCTCGGGGTCGTCGAACGTCTCATATTTGGCCGTAGGGATGCCGTATTTCTTCATCAGGTCCTTGCTGAACACCTTGCTGGCCTCAATGCGGGCCGCGGCCTTGTCGGGACCGAATGCCGGGATGCCCACAGCGGCCAGCGCATCGACCATGCCCAGCGCCAGCGGGTCGTCCTGGGCGACGACGACATAGTCAAAGGCTTCTTCCTTGGCAAATTTGACCATGGCGTCCACGTCGGTGGCCGGGATGGCCTTGCAGTGAGCGTCATAGCTGATGCCGCCGTTGCCGGGCGCACACCAGATCTCGGAGCAGCGGGGGCTTTTTTTCAGCGCGCGGATGATGGCGTGCTCACGCCCGCCGCCGCCGACAACCAGAATTTTCATAAGCGTCCTCCTTGACAGCACAACAGCCCGCGACGAAAAATCGCCGCAGGCGAGTTGTTTTTTGCGTTTAATGATGGAACAGCCGGATGCCGCAGAACGCCATCGCAATGCCGTACTTGTTGCAGGTGTCGATCACCTGTGCGTCGCGGATGGAGCCGCCCGGCTGCACAATGGCGGTCACGCCGCTGCGGCGCGCGCGCTCGATGTTATCGCCGAACGGGAAGAAGGCATCACTGCCCAGGCTCACACCAGTCACGGCATCCAGCCAGGCGCGCTTTTCCTCGGCGGTCAGCGGGGCCGGCTGCTCGGTGAAGGTCTCGGCCCAGACATCGTCGCCGATGACATCCTCCGGCGTGTCGCCGATGTAAACATCAATCGCGTTGTCGCGGTTCGGCTTGGCAATGTCAGCGCGGAACGGCAGGTCCAGCACCTTCGGCATGTGGCGCAGCTGCCAGTTGTCGGCCTTCTGGCCTGCCAGACGGGTGCAGTGCACGCGGCTCTGCTGGCCCGCACCGACGCCGATGGTCTGGCCGTCCTGCACGTAGCAGACGCTGTTGGACTGGGTGTATTTCAGCACGATCAGGCTGATGATGAGGTCGCGGCGCTGCTCGTCGCTGATGACCTTGTTCTCGGTCACAACGTTCTGCAGCATCGTCTCATTGGAAATGTCCAGGTCCTGACGGCCCTGCTCGAAGGTCACGCCAAAGACCGTGCGGGTCTCCAGCGGCTTCGGCTCGTAGTCGGCGTCGATCTGGACGATGGCGTAGCCGCCCTTTTTCTTGGATTTCAGCACCTCCAGCGCGTCGGCGTCGTAGCCGGGCGCAATGATGCCGTCGGAGACCTCATGCTGAATCAGCTTCGCGGTGCTCAGGTCGCAGACATCGGACAGCGCGATCCAGTCGCCGAAGCTGGACATACGGTCCGCACCGCGGGCACGGGCGTAGGCGCAGGCCAGCGGGGAAAGCTCGGTCTCCGGCGCAATGTGGTACATGGCGCGCAGGGTCTCATCCAGCGGCAGACCGATGGCCGCACCGGCGGGGGAGACGTGCTTGAAGCTGGCGGCAGCGGGCTGTCCGAGTGCCTTCTTCAAATCGCGCACGAGCTGCCAGGAGTTGAACGCATCCAGAAAGTTGATGTAACCCGGGCGTCCGTTCAAAATCTGCACAGGCAGGTCACTGCCGTCCGCCATGTAGATGCGGGCGGGCTTCTGGTTGGGGTTCGTGCCGTATTTCAGCTGAAATTCGTTCATATTAACCCTCCACAGCGGTGTATTTATTCAGGATAATGTCCTCGTACTCGCCGGTTTCCAGCTCGATGCTGCGGACAAACAGGCTGACCTTGTTGTCCTCGTTCAGGCTCGCCCACAGCTTGTCGGCAAACTTGTCCGCGTCGTTCGTGTCGATGGCGACGCGCAGCGGCTCACCCGCAAAGCTGGGGATCGGCGCACCGTTCTTGACGTAAGTGCTGATGAAGTGTCCCTCACCGGCCACGGGCTGCGGGTAGTCGAAGGTCTGGCGCTGCACGCTCTCGGCGTTGCCCTCGTCGGACTTGACGATGGACAGCTTGTAGCCGCCGCGGCGCATATCGACAACGCCGGAGATGCGCGGGGTAAAGTTCGGCGCGTCGTCCTCATAGGTGCGGGTCGCCAGCGCAGCCTCAAAGCTGTAGCCGGGGAAAAGGTTGCCGTTCATGAACTGGGCAATCGTGTCGGTCTGGTCGCCGTTCGTGACCACGGTGGTCTCCCGCAGGGTCAGCACAGCGTTGTAGATGATGAGGTGCGGGTCCTCGAGCTTGGCCGGGTCAGCGGCCACCGTGCGGATGCCGCCGTCGATAGGCTCAAACACACGGTTGCGGCTGTTGGCGCTGCGGCCCATGATCCAGTAGGCGACGAACGCCTTCTGGCCGTCGGGGCTTTTGCCCAGCACAATGCCGCGCCCGGGGTAGTCATTCCCGGCAAGATATTTGTAGATGTTTTTTTTCATAATGACCTCGTTTTGGTGTATACAAAACATAAAACGGGATGTGGTGGCAAGGCTCTCTCCCTCAGTCCGCTGCGCGGACAGCTCCCTCGCAGAGGGAGCCTGGAAGCCTTGGCCCCCTCTGCGAGGGGGCTCCGCCCGCAGGCGGTGGGGGAGAGAACTTTGCCATTGTTGCGATTTTACACCTCGTCACTGCACACCATCGCCAGCGCCTTGGGCAGCAGCTGCCACTCGGCCTCGACCATGACGCGCTTCTGCAGCGTCTCGGGGGTGTCGCCGGGCTCCACGGCCACGGCCTTCTGCAGCAGAATGGGCCCGCCGTCGCATTCCTCGTTTACAAGGTGGACGGTAGCGCCGGTCAGCTTCACGCCGCGGGCCAGCGCGGCCTCGTGCACGCGCAGTCCGTAGAAGCCGGGGCCGCAGAAGCTGGGGATCAGGCTGGGATGAACATTGATGATTTTATTGCGGTAGGCCACAATGACCTTTTCGCCCAGCACGCTCAAAAAGCCTGCCAGCACGACCACGTCAATACTGTGCTTCTGCAGGGTGTCCAGCAAAGCGGCGTCAAACGCTGCGCTGTCAGCGTAGTCCCTGCGGCTGACAACAGCGGATTCCACACCGAAATTGGCGGCGCGCTCCAGCGCGTAGACGCCAGGCTTGCTGGCAACGACCAGCTTGATTTTGCCGTTCGGGTTCTCGCCGCGGCGCTCGCTTTCCAGCAGGGCCTGTAAATTCGTGCCGCCGCCCGATACCAGTACCGCTACACGCTTCATACCAGCTCGACCCCGTCGCCCTCGACGATGGTGCCCAGACGGTAGGCGTCCTCGCCGTGGGCCTTCAGAATGGCAATGGCCTTGTCCGCATCCTCGGGCGCGACGGTCAGCACCATGCCGACGCCCATGTTGAAGGTGTTGAACATATCGTGCTCGGAGATGCCGCCCTCACGCTGCATGACGTCGAACAGGGCAGGGATGCGCACATCGGCCTTGGCGATGCGGGCCGCACAGCCCTTCTTCAGGCTGCGGGGAATGTTCTCATAGAAGCCGCCGCCGGTGATGTGGGACACGCCCTTGACCGTGATCTCGTCCATGACAGCCAGCACGGGCTTGACGTAGATCTTCGTGGGGGCCAGCAGGGCCTCGCCCAGGGGCTTGTCCATGCCGTCGAATGTCTTTTTCAGCACATCGGGGTTGTTGTCAATGTCAAAAATTTTGCGCACCAGCGAGAAACCGTTGGAGTGTACGCCCGTGGAGGGCAGTGCGATGATGACATCGCCCGGCTGCATCGTGGAGTTGTCCAAAATCTTTGCCTTGTCCACGACGCCGACGGTGAAGCCGGCCAGGTCGTACTCATCCTCGGGCATCATGCCGGGGTGCTCGGCGGTCTCGCCGCCCACGAGGGAGCAGCCCGCCTGGACGCAGCCCTCGGCCACACCCTTGACGATCTCGGCGATCTTCTCCGGGATGTTCTTGCCGCAGGCGATGTAGTCGAGGAAAACCAGCGGCTTGGCACCGGCGCAGATGACGTCGTTGACGCACATGGCCACGCAGTCGATGCCGATGGTGTCGTGCTTGTCCAGCAGCATGGCGATGCGCAGCTTGGTGCCGACGCCGTCAGTGCCGGAAATCAGAACGGGATGCTCCATACCGGTGCAGTCCAGCTCAAACAGGCCGCCGAAGCCGCCCAGACCGCCGATGCAGCTCTCGGTCATCGTGCGGGCCACATACTGCTTCATCAGCTCAACAGAGCGGTACCCGGCGGTAATATCCACGCCTGCAGCGGCGTAGCTGGCAGAATAGCTTTTTTCCATGTTGAACTCCTAAATGTGTTACATTACTCGGAAAATCGGGTGGCAGC
>ERZ1673701.605-NODE-605-length-39350-cov-5.092175_pt1 | contig 39350 bp, 34 predicted proteins | sample MGYA00580231_ERZ1673701 | MGnify/ENA primary metagenome ERZ1673701 (study PRJEB41218, sample SAMN15661798) | gut metagenome | host: Homo sapiens | place: Canada: London | collected 2015-08-20/2019-03-30 | study: EMG produced TPA metagenomics assembly of...
TAACTGTGGATATTTTAAAGCCGTACAATAGAAACTTTCTTTTAACAGCGAAACAATGATTTGCAACTGAATTCCACTTATCTCATCATCACTAAAATTATTAAGCAAAATAGACTTGAATGATGAAATAAAATTATTTTCCTCCGCTATATAACCTAATAGATGCTTCACAGCCTGGAAATCTCCTTCAGGATAATAAATTGGTTCGATGCCAAGCCTTGACAGTTCTCTTTTTCTTCTAATCTGTTTATCAGCATTTGAGGGATATGGCACAATGGCATAATGCGATACAGCGCTATTATTCTCAATACATTCCTGCAGAATTTCAAGAACATTATCGCTTTCCAAACTGCACCCTACAAAAAGAACCTTTTTCCCAGAAAAAATTTTCATTAAATATGCCGGAACCAATTTGTCATCTCTACATCCCTTTTCACCATAAAACCTTCTATATTGCTCTGAAGTGAAAATGAATGACGATATTTCTTCCACCGATCCGTGAACTTTTAATAGACATCTGTCATTAATCTGGATTGCTTCATTCATCTGACCAACCAGACACGGCAATATTGGTTTTAATATTCCTAATGATGAGTGTATGGAAGCTTCTTCCAACAAAGTATCATAATTGGTAGTTACCACCATAGGAGAAAATGATGACACAAGCCAATATGGCATCTCAGTAAGGGAAATCTCTGCATTATAAAATATCTCTCGTATTCTTTTCATAATCATATCTGAGTTGCCGACTGCTCCAACGATTTTATCTGCGTATTTAAGACAATCTCCTTCGCTCTCTAATGAATTCATTTCATCAACTGACATATAATCAACAGCTAACGCATGAAGAAGTTCCTTCCATGTGTACAATCCGCAGCTTTTTGAAATACCAGCTCCAACAAATGGTACTATATTTCTTCTATTTCTTCTTATCTCTTCCAGTCTGCTTCTATTAGATTGAAAATCAAGTAATTCACTCAGCGTCATTTCCCTATTCCTCCTGATAATTACCGTATCTGTAGCAAATTTTCTTCTCCTGCACGGTCATGATGTTTCCCATTACATATTACTACTTTTTGAAAAGGCTTTGATATTTTTGTCTGGACCATGCTCTAATTGGTCTATGCAGATCAGTCCTAGCTGCTGAATCGCCATGTTAACCATTCTCTTTCCCATATCGAACAATTTTTATATACTTCCTAAAGTGCTATAATGATATATTCCACCTTCTTTTTTTAAGATGCCCATGTCAAATAATTGTTCCATAATATCTTTTACATTCATAGCCGTACATGTACATCTATTATCCTTGCGAAAGTTACACTCCAAATAATTATTACAACATTCTCCCTTAAAATCCATTAATATATCTTCTTTACCCTCTTTGTTTGGTGCTCTTAAAATTTCAAGAAGAATACATTTTGTTCCATCTGTCTCTGTAATTTTCTCTAATAATCTATGCATTCCTCTTACTGTCAAGTATCCTGAAGCCACAGGTAACCCTATCTTATTATCAACAAATAGGGATAATAGAAATGCTGTTCCAACTCTTATGTTTAGATAATAGTTGTAATCCATGATCATAAATCCTAGCATTTTGCTGTCAGATCCTTTTGGATATATCTGCTCCATCCTATATAACTCATCTTCACACAGTATATTTTTCTCCTTGGTCAAAAAATCTATCAGCTTCTCTGATACTTGATCACTAAAACCCACCTCCCGCAATTTCTCAATAACTACAGTTTTTTTACCACACACACTGATCCATTCATCTCTCATTTTTAGCTCCTCGTACCTTTTTTTCTATTTGTTCACAAGCTTCTTCATAACTCAATCCATTCTGTTGAGCTTTCCACAAAATTTCCCTTTCTACCTCCAATTGTTCAAGTGTTGATTCATCCATCTTCTCAAATTCATTAATTGGATACACCGCATTTAAATTAGTAATTTTGACGATATCAGCAGCAGCATTATACAATTCTATATATTCCTTATCAAAATCTTCTAGCCCCAGTTCTGTTACAATATCATAAGAAAATAGTCTTGGAAATTGTTGGACTATTTCCATAAATGTATCAATGACTACATCTATTTTTTCCATTTGACTCTCTGGAGCAGGAACATTTAGTCCCTTAATAATTGTATCATCAACGGTTGATATTATGGAGTGTAACCGGATTCCCAACTTAGGATGCGTTCCTCCGTTCCCATTATAATCATCAAAAATTGAAAATACTAATAATACCGCTAAATAATAGTTCAATAAATCATACTTGATTTTTTCAATGTCCTCCCTATCTATTGACAATATCTGCCATGCAGCATCTATTGCAGAGAACTCGTCTGCGAACATTTCCATAGCTTGCAAATCAATTATTGGTATATTATCAGACATCTTCTCTTTTTCAATACTATCATTTTCCCACATAAATGCCATATCTGCACATATCGTATCACAATGTCCCAATATGACGTGCATATATTCATGTGCTAATATCATCTTAAAAGCATAGGTCCATAACAGTGCCTGCACTTCAACTACCTCTTTATTTTTATAATAACCCCAATATGAATTTAGTACCAAATAATCCGCCAAGATTTGTGTACGTCTTATCAGTTCGATATATGTAGCAGAATGAATTCCTATATAATAACGATTATTTGTAACGAAGCAAAATGCATTTACTAATTCGTTTTCTACACAAAACACATGTATATCTGGCAAAATTCCCCTTCCCTCAGACATTTTATTTACTAAGTCTTTTACCATATCAGAAATACTGCGAATTAACTCATTTTCAAAAAAGGTATATTCTGATTTCGATTCATCAAAAATCTTATAATTTCCATTAGTATTTTTATTTAGATATTCTAAAAATTCATTTTCAAAAAAATTTTCTTCCATTTTGCTTTATCAGTTTTTCCCTTCTTTCATTTGCTCTACAGTTTCTGACAATGTTCTACCCTATATTTATATCATACACCCATTCCGGCAATATAGCAGCTCGGTTTTCCTTACAGCAGATTTCGATTTATAGAAATGCCTTTTGTACCACCACCGTATGTCACATAGACTAGCGAAATTGAATTAGATGGATTGTTGGTATTCAATAACTTCCAAATCCATGCATAAGTATCTTCGATACTATTTGACTAAAAACAAAGTTTATATTGATTCTATTGATCATGCCGAAGTAAACGGAACTGTTTACGCAGAAGATTGTTCCCATCTCTCTAAGTCCGTATTTAAAAAGCCCTTGAGTAAACTCATAAATCGTCTGTTAGCTCATATGTATAAAATGGATTTGATTTCTGATGCACATGAAAATTCTTTCTATAATTTTCTATACGAATACTATAGGGGCTTGCGGTATTTTAATCTTTAAACAGCAAAAAGGGACTCAGATCATTTGAATTCCTCTTTGCTATTTAAAGTCCTATTCATGGTAAAATATCAGATGCTGAAAGGCGTATTTCTGGTCATTGTATTATCCACAAAATAGTTAAATGCCCTCTGCAATGAAGTTTTAGCTGCAATATGTTTCCTGCCGAATTTATCTACTATGATTTTAAATAATATATTCCGGTAAACGCCCCAGTCTTTGTCTCCAAATACTTCTTCCGCCAGTTGCAATACGTCCAACACTTCCTGTTCCGTCGTTAGCTCATATTCCTCCAAAGCATGCTCTGTGAATATCTCATTTGCCCGATTCGCATCCTTATACCGTTTTCCAAATGCCAATGCATGCACCAGTTTAAACTCATCACTCTCAAGTTTTTGGATGGCACCAGTTGTTATCTTCCACTCCACTTCACTATATGAATATCCAAGCCACTCATCATACACTTTCCCTGCATTTTCAGGTCTCCGCATATTCAGAATCCAGTAGCCTGACACAGATACATCCACCCAGGCTACCTCCTGTGTCTCATCATTGCATCGGATCAGATAAGGTAATAAATCTACGTCATTAAATGTTGTCAATAAAAACGGAAGGTATGCACCATTCTCATAATATTGCAATTTCTGTAACAAGTTCCTATAATAACACAAATGCACGATTATAATACTGTTCAATAGGGAATTCAAAAAAGAAAATGAAAGCTGCCCTTCCGTAAATAATGCTGCTGTATTGATAAATGCCTCCAGCAAACCGCAATACAATCTCATGTTCCGAAATTCTGAATTAGCAACAACTCCTTCTATTGGCTGCTTTGCATGAATTTGAAGATAATCTGCAATCTTTTTTTGCTGTTCTTCATTTTCCAGATGTATGGACTGCAGTACCGTATCCATGACCGTCTGGGTTACTTCTACTGTTACAATCTTCTTATACTCTATACAATTTAGTTTGCTGCGCAATACTTCATAAATAAACTTCTCTCCCAGCATATCCGAATTACATATAATGATTGCCTTCATGCCGCACACTTCTACTAATTCATTGATCATCCCCACTGCGGCAATATATTTGTCATAATCCTGCTTATCTAATTGTCTGTCGGAAAAATTTCTGATTTGAGCAAAAGCTCTCTCTGTTTCTTTAAATCCATCGGAAATTGCAGAAAAAGCCTGTTTTTCACTATCTACAGTACTGATCTGGCGATACATACGTGGGGAATAATGTGTCTCCCTGATATTGTTTTCCTCCATGCACATCCGGGCAGTGATCCGTTCAAAATCATCAAATATAAACACCGATCCTGTAGGCACCGAAGTATATCTGTAAGATTTTTTCAGCACTTTATACAAAGCATCTCCTACCACCGGAATATATTTCAATGCCTGAATACTAAATGTATAAAAAGAATCGTCTTCTCGTTCGATCGTATTATTAATCTCTTCTATCAGTTCTTTTCTGGAACTGATACCGAAGCAGGAAATTCTGTATATTTTCCGATTGGAATATTTATAATACTTCTCAAAAAAATGGTCTATTTCATATGTTTTCCCGGACCCCCATTCTCCTGTGACCAGATAACACCTGGGGGCTGTCCCTTCCCGCAGATATCGGAACAAACTCTCTTCCATGCGACTTTTCTGTCCCATATTCTTGGCTTCCTGCTTCGTTAGATAGTCATTCAGCCACCGAATTGCCCACATCATTATTACCGATGCTATCGTCAGCACAAGCTCTAACAGACAAAGTTTTTCTCCTACAAAATATGAATTCTTTACAGTCTCCATTGATACCGGTAATAGTTTTGCCTCGATCAGATATAAGACAACCGCCTTGCAGAATTTTCTGACAGGCTCCACACGGTATAGTAATATATAGAAAAAAGCTAACGGTGCCAGTCTGCTCAAATATTTTTTAATATTTTGTTGCTGTTTGGCAAATACATTTAAATATTGTCTTTTCATCATTTGTTCTCCATATTTCATCCATTCACGTTTTGATGATATTATTTAAATCATATCACAGACCAAAGGATAAATATACAAAGGAGTTTCAACATGAATAATCTGCAACTACACATTGTAAACTATCTGTCTCACTGCGAGCACCAAAAAAGGCTGGATTCCAAAACTCTGAAAGCTTACCGAATTGATTTGGGACAATTCTCTAAAAGTACAGGAATCACAGATCCAATTGATGTATCTTCTAATATTTTGGAAATATACATCTCTACTCTTCATGAGAAATACAAACCAAAAACAGTCAAAAGAAAAATCGCATCATTAAAAGCCTTTTTTCACTACCTGGAATATAGGGAGGTTGTTATTTTAAATCCATTTAATAAAATTCAAATTAAATTCCGGGAACCCACAGTTTTACCAAAAATAATTCCTCTCCTCACCGTCGAATCATTTTTATCTACAATCTACACCTGTCGCAGGCAAGCCCCAACTGCCTATCAGCGAAAAAATGCCTTACGGGATGCAGCTATCATTGAACTCCTCTTTGCAACCGGCATGCGAATTTCCGAACTCTGCTCCTTAAAAGCAGGTGATATCAGTTTGTCCGACAGGTCCCTTCTGATTTACGGAAAAGGTAATAAGGAACGTCGGATGCAAATAGGGAACGATGATGTCCTTCATGTTCTGGCGGAATACCACAATACTTTCCATAACAAGAGTACTTCCAACGGTGTCTTCTTCATTAACCAGAATCAGACTCCCGTCTCTGATCAGGCAGTTCGGCGTATGATTAATAAATATGTATCTCTTGCAGCAATCGATCTTCATATCACTCCGCACATGTTCCGTCACACTTTCGCTACCAGTCTCCTGGAAGCCGATGTGGATATTCGTTATATTCAGGAGATGTTGGGACATAGTTCTATTAATATTACTGAAATTTATACCCACGTTGCATTATCCAAACAACGAGATATTCTTACTGCGAAACATCCAAGAAAAAATTTTCATATATAACCAGAATGCCAAAAATCGCCGGTTCCTACCCTCAAAATCCGGCGATTTTTCTATGGTAAATAATGGATAATTTTCAATCATCTATTCTTCCGTTATATTCTCCAAGCATTTTTAAATATATGTTTAATTGCTTCCTTTTTTCATCTGATAGACTTCTATATACTGTTACCAGTTCTTCTTCCTCCTTAACATACTTCTCCATACGTCCCCGTTCGTCCAGGAAATCTGTCATAGATATTTCCAACTGATTACAAATAATCAATAACGTATCAATTCTCGGCTTTGATTTCCCCTTCAAGAACCCGCTTATCGTAGATGAGGAAAGACCTGCCTTTTTAGCAAGCTTATATGGTGTGCTCCCTTTTGCTACACATATTTTCTTAAGTTTCTCTGACAATTCCATGCATTTTTCTTCCGTATTATACATTTAGCTACCACCTTTGTCCTATAATATAAATGCCCTCTATTCAGTACATGACAATATGCGACAGAATCTTACAAACTTTTTTACGGAGGTTGCCACCAGTTAATCCCCCCCCAAAATTGATTATTCCCAGTTGAATACCCGTTTTGATACAAATTCAGAATGACAAACACATAGCAAAATAATGGATAATAAGGAGTTATCTGTTACATAAAAAATATGCAGGCTACCTTCCACATTACTATTTATAAAGAAAGGGGTACCGTAAGATGAAAACATATGTTGTCATTATTGATTTGCATTGTGATCCAACTATTCCTTCAGGTGCAGGCGATATTGGTGGAGGAAATACCTATTCCAGAAGTCTTTTGCAGGAGTTGCAGAAAAATAATGTATATCACATTTACATTACCCGAAAGAAATATCCATATTTGGAAGAATATATTCAAATGACTCCGTTCTCTGAATTTTACAGAATTAATTTGGGTGATTGGGGACCTATAGACAAAGATGTTTTACAGAATTATCATTCTTTATCTCGAAAACTAATTTCTGATATATTATCAAAATATGAAAATTGTACTTTTATATTTCATAGCAGCTATTGGCAATCCGGGATGCTGGCATATGATCTTGCAAAACAGTATAGCACTTTTTATGTACATACGATTCTGTCAAATGCCAAGAAAAAGAAATTAACCGGTGCTGTAGATGATATCGCTGCACAAAGAATCCATGAAGAGGAAAAAGTTTTTCAGCACGCTAAATTTTTGATTTGCTCATCCATGTCAGAAATGGCAGAAATGCAGGAGTTGTACTCTATTTCCGCTGAAAAACTCATTTTAGCAGGTTTGAAAGTAGACAGTCATTATCAATTTCCCGCGTATAATGCACGAGGAGAAGTACGAACTAACACCTTAGGAAATATACTTTCGAGTCAACAATATTTCAGCTACTTTTCCGGTATTAACAGGGATGATGATTATTTATGGTGGAACAGAAAAAACTTTATCTATTTTGGACGAATACATACAAATAAAGGAATTAAAGAAATAATTCTTGCATGGCTACAGGCATATGAAATTATTGGGAAAGACATGCCTAACTTATGGATTGTAGGAGGTGCTCCCAGCCAAATAGAGCAATTTAGAAATAGTATTAAGGAAGAGTGTCCACAGATGGATGAGATGGAGCGGCAGCATCGCATTATATGGTGGGGGACACTTCCGCCGGAAGGAATAAGCACCCTTCTTCTTAAAAGTGCCGTTTTGATTACACATTCTAAGTACGAAGCCGGTGGATTAGTGTTATTAGAGGCTTTGAATCAGGGAATTCCTGTTATTGCTACAGCAAATGGCTATGGTAAGGACTATCTGACAAACTGGTATAATGGATTTATTGTCCCTTATGGCGACATTGCGGCACTCAAACAAAAACTACTCTTTTTTTGTGGACAGCCTTTCCTGACAGATTATATGGGAGTAAATGCAAAACAATCTGCAGAAATTATTGGTGAAACCTTTGATTTCTTTGCTTCACATATGATGGCATATGGGTTATATCCGAGTAAAAAGAAAGCATCATTTTCTAAACAAAATAAGGACTGGTATCAGGCGATTAGATTACATTCTGTAGACTCTTATCCCTATCTGACTGAAATACCCTCTCGGTCAGATATCAAAAAAATAATGCAAGGCTGTATTCCCTGTACAGTTTTAAATATACAAGAGCTCGGGAAAAATGTATTAGATTATCGTTTGTGGGAAATTATCACTAATACCGGTACCTATCTGTTTGCGTACTATTATGACCTTATCAATACCACCAACATATGGAACCCATATTCGACAGAAGAATATGTATTAACAAAAGCAGAACGAATTGATGCATTAACAAGTAACCTAGCCACCAGTAAGAAAGAGTCCATTATTTACCAAAATACAGCATATGGATATGTCATATATCATGGACATATCAGTAATATATTCTCTGATGACAAGGAGCCAATAGACATCCCTGGGAAGACAGACGAGGAGGAGTCATCGCTTTTATGTCTCAAGTTTAAAGAATTATTATTTTTACTGGAATCACCAATAACGAGCACATATCGCACAGAACCTCTTACAAATTATATACAAAACATTTTAAGGTGCTTTAGTTCTACAGAGGCTCTTGTTGACAATCTCCCTTATGCCAGTATCTGTTCTTTATTTTTTGATATAAATAGAGATATGAAAATAATATCTTATGATAAGAACGGGCTACAGTATAAGCATCTGACAAATGCGCTTCGAGAAATCGTCTATATATCGAATGCTTTTTGCTATGAAAAATTGTCTCTGGAACAGCTATGGCTAATTTATTTTGATCTATATAAATATATTGAAAATCTTTTGATTTATAATAATGATTCTAAGACGGACCTGATTAACGCAATTTATGCTCAGCAATAGCTCTTTACCATACACACTGTTTTTAGTGTGTATGGTATTTGATTTTAAAACAAAATAAATATTTCGTCCTTAATAACAAAAGCTTCGTCTATTAGGCTCTTCTCTTGTGTAAAAGCATTTGTCGGATTATTTTTAATAGTTACAAAGGCAGCATATCCAAACCAATCCACTAATTTTTGAGCAAACCATTCTTGCCCGGAAACACAGGCTGCTTTATAAAGTGATAATATTGCAGCATAGTTGTTCTCCTTTTGTATATTATAGGTTTTGCTCAATTTGTCTTTTATAATATGATAACTATCGTCTAACCATTCATCTAAAATGACTAAATCACTGCAAATATCCTGATCCTTTTTTAGCAGCAAAACTATTTTATTTGTTCTGAAAAGAAATTTCTGCTGGTCAGTTACAGATTCATCAAATATACTGAGTGCATGTTGAAAACAGTCTAAAGAATCATTAATATTATTATTTCCATAATACCAAATTGCCTCATTATTATAAGATCTGGATATGTCGGATAAAAGTTCGTATCTATCTGCTTTTTCACGTAATTCAACAATTTTATTAAGACTTTTTTTCGTAAAGTCTTTTCGTGTTAAATCGCAAATGATCTGATTGTTGCTTAGCCATATTTCTAAATCAACAAATTGAGCCTTCTGTGCCAACTTTATGCCGGTATTTAATGCTTTATATGCTTTGTTTAAATCGCCCTTAAAATTAGATGAGGCATAATTTGAAAGGTAACATATTTTCAAATACATTGCATGTGGATATTTATGTATTCCCTTTAACATAAAGTCCAAGAATCCCGGTTTTTCTCCTTTTTCTTTTAAGCATAATCCTTTGCACCAGTACATTTTTCCTATTAGTTCCAGATCTTTGCAGTAAGATTCTAAGAGGAGTGCCTTATCAATATACTTTTCTGCAAGGTCAAACCGGAATAAAGTTTTCTGCTGGTTATAGTTCAAAAAATATATTTTTATCTGTAATTCGTAAACAGCATCTATATCATCAGATTTATTAATATTTACAATTTGTCTATGACATATATCATTCGCTTTTGTTAAGAGTTCTGCTATATCACTGTTACAATACAATAATTTTTCCGAAATACTTTCTAGGTAGTCAACCAAAAAAACTAATGTATTCAGACTTTCGGGCTCATGCTTGTCACAATATTGATAACTCAAAAGAAGTAATTCACTTTTAAGTATTGGCAAATTTTGCGATGAAAGTTTAGTCAGAAGTCCTTTTATTTCTAAGATATCCATAGGCTTCCCTAACATTAGATTAAAACAACACGCTTTATATTCTGTTTGTATTTCTGATAGATTCCAGCAGCCTTTATGAATTAAAAGGAACTCTGCCACATCACATTTTATAATATTAGGAACAGTACTTAGCAGCATTTTTTTATAATGGATACTTTTCATACCAATCCCATTATCTGTCTGTTCAAAAAAAGGCATAGCGAAAAGAAATTCCAACATACTGTCGTCCATTGTTAGTTTCTTTTCTAAGCTTTTAAAGAGCTTGTAATTTATATCTGTATCCAGTAATTCTATAGTGACTACAATCCAGGCTATTGCTCTTTTCTGTGGCTCTGTTATTACGTGATAATATTGTTCTAAAAGATACTTAGAAAATGTCCCATATTGAATCAGTGGCATCTTTGCAATTTCCGTCTGTGTCTTGAGTCCGTTTTGATTTATGAAATCAACGACCTCTGTTAAAACCTCCAGATTGCATCCATATCTACGATAAATATAGTCAATAATATATGGGGAGTTACTTACTTGTAGGCTTTCTTTTATGTACTCTATGGCTTCCGCCTTGCTACATTCATTCATGGGATAAATTTGCGCTTCAGTTATCACTGGTAGACTTTGATATAATGAATTAACAAATTGGGATCCTTCATCAGTCTGTGCAAAAGGCATTTTATCAATTTCAATAAGAATCCTGACTTTTGGGGCAATAGCAGGCAGAAAATTAAGGAAAAAGCTGCTTATCTGCGCTGAAATATCACTACAGTTATACAAATATAGTATAATTGATAAGTTTGTCTTTTCTAATATGTTTGTAAAAAAGGTTCTGACTAAATAATTATAATGCGTTCTTTCTGCAGCATCAAAAAAGAGTAACTGTTTTAAAGCCAATAAATAATCATCTGATTGTATCATATCTTCAGAAATTTGATGATTTAATTCGGTCTTGTCATCTTTAGAGAGCAATGATAATAACTTAAAAAAATCTAACTGCAATAATACTTTTGTGAACTCTAATAATAAGGTTTGCTGTGACCATTCAGAGCTTAAATCAATTGCTATCACAGATGTTGTCTCACTATACTTATTTAGAACTCTTTTAATTACATAACTTTTTCCAATTCCTTTATCCCCTTCGACAATTAAAAAACAATGGTCTTGTTTCAACAAATCAGATATTTCTTTTTCTGCATGAACATGATTTGGTAAAACATAGAGATTTTCTCCAATTTTCTTCTGAATTTTTATCTTTTGATCAATATGTTTATTAAAATTCGGTTCTGTAAAATTCTCCTTTGAAATATAGGAAACCAATTTTTTTAGCTGTCCTTTTTGAATAGGATCACATCCGGTATAATCAATTTCTCCAGCAATTTGATTTATGAGATAGCCATCAATATAATTCAAACAATTTTTTTCATGTCTTGCTTGAATACTTTTTAATATATTCTGAGCATCTTCCGAAAATTGTACGTTGGTTACTACAAAATGAATATCACTCAAATTAATGAAATAATTAACTATGGATGATGCAAATTCTTTAATTCCCAAAGGCCCTTTTGCACGTAATTTAGCTTCTACAGTTATAGAAATGTCATTTCCTTTGAGTGAAATATGTAATTGCCCGTCGATTCCGTGATCCCTGGTCAAAGGAACTTCGTCTTCATAAAATTTCAGATCTTCATATTTTACAATTTCTTTAATTTGTATTTTTACAACTTTAACTGCCAGAATCTCAAAGGATTTCCAGTACTTTTTTGCATCAAACTTCTTATTCATTTTCATTAACCCATTTTTGAAGGATAACTCCTTATTATCCATCAAGTAACACTTATTTTATCTTCTCATATTCCTGCAGTGCATATCCGTCTGTCATTCCAGCTATAAAATCTACAATATTTCTAATAAGTATCTTTCTCTTTTCCAGCCGTATTGTCTTCTGCGCTTTTGTATCATTAGGTAGTTCTAATGGTTTCAATGCCATCTCCTCAATTTCAGCATTGGCGAGACTTACGCTACAATCGTTTAGACAGACAGCACTATTAGATACTGCCGTATTTTTATGCATTAACGTATCATGAAATATTTTCTGCAGGGTACCGGTATGAAGTAATCGCGGATTCTCATAATATTTCTGAAACAATGTCTTTACCACAACTTCCGCATTATAATCTGCTCTGGCTACTTCATAATTGCAGATTACTTTCTTCTGCACGATTTTCTCCATATACTTATTAACCTTTTCCCCTTTTTCCGAGAAATTGATGAAAGTCTCCTTATTCAAATCATCAATACTTGTTTTGGTGCTACTTTCGATTTTTTCCTTTGAATTATTGATTACATCACTGATAAAATATCTGATAATCCGATGTACGATCCTCGCCACCTGCATATCCTGCTTATTCGGAAGAAGACGATTTGCAGTCTCTGTCTTCTCGATCTCTTTTTCAATCAGTTCTCTCAGCTCATCACATTTATCTATCTTCAACCGATCCATGAATTCACTCACAGTCATGACCCCTGAAGTTAGTGCATCATCTACATCATGTCCCCTCTGTGCTATCTCATCAGCGATAGCCACTACCTGCCCCTCCAGGCTGGCAATCGGCTGCCTTTCTTCATTTTCATCTATATATATTTTCTCTAAATATTCCGGACTGACAAAATCCTCAATACGAATATCCTTTTTCAATTTGGTATGTTTCAACACGCCTTCTACGACCTGTGTACTAACGTTCAACCCAGAGAAATCAACATACTTATTTTCCAACTGTGTAAGTATTCTTGCGCTCTGATAGTTGTGTTTGAACCCTCCATAGCACCTTTCTTCCATTTTTTTCTTATCTGTTACAATACCAGCATCTATTTTTCCGCTCAGAATGTCATTCAATGTCCTCTCACCCTGATGTCCAAAAGGAGTATGTCCGAGGTCATGTCCCAACGCGATTGCTTCCGTAAGATCCAAATTCAAATGCAGTGCATATGCAATTGCTTTAGCAATCTGATTCACCTCCAGGGTATGCGTCATTCGGGTTCTGAAATAATCTCCCTTCTCTGCACTGAATATTTGTGCCTTATCCACCATTCGTCGAAACGCTGTGGAGTTCACTATTCTCTCACGGTCTCGTTGGAATTCAGTTCTGCCGGTCATTACCGGCTCTTCCTTATAAGCTCTTCTTGCCTGTGCATCCGTCTGCGCCAGTGCACACAGGCAATAGTCTCCTGCCGGCTTCCTTACAGTATCATCCGCTTCAATCTTTACGTCCAAAGAGTTAATCCTATCCTTCAATTCCTCATACAAACTTTGCATATCACTTACCATCACGTAAGTATTTTCCTCAAAATCATGAGTAATATCCAGATCAATTTTATCTATAATACTGTCTATTGCTCTTAAGTCATTATCTCCTTCCAAATGCCGTTTCATGCTATATTCTATCTGCTCATCAGATATCATTTCTGCATCGTCCCCAATAAAAATATCCAATATCTTTGTCGGATCATCCGCATTATAGGTAAGCAAAAGGACAAGACCTCTGTCGCCTTTTTTTGCCATCCTATTCAGGGATTCTTTATTCTTACCACTTACAAAATATTTTCCCTTTTCCTTGTTTTCAAAGCTATCATTTGCATTCGAATAAATTTTACGATTAGCCATATTATTTCTAATAATAAATACTCTCTTCATAGTATCTCGATCCATTTGTCTACCTCCAGATGTGGATTTCATTAGGTTACAAATTTCTATCCGATATTATGATACTATATATAATTAGAGTTATGGAGTTCGTTATTTGCACTAAGTATCGCATTATTCCGCCGGTTTTTAAAAAGAAATATTTTTGTTTTCTCTTTCTGTATTTTCTGGGTAATATATGTATTGGTCAAAATAAGGGACTTCAATATGTTCATAGATCAAATGAATTATAAAGCTGAATTATAAAAAAGTAGAAGGAGTTAATCAGCTCCTTCTGCTCTTTCCTCCGTCGGTTCAATATTTATGCTTATCGTGCACACTGATCTCATCGCCGATCTGCACTTCGATCACCTGCAGTTCCGTATCGGCAATAATCGTATGTTTACATCCTGCCTTCATAGTCAGTACATCGCCCACCTTCACAGTCTGTTCCACATCATCGATCACCGCACGGCCTTCTCCGGCAATTACCGTCCATACTTCGTCCCGGAAATCATGGCTGTGGTAATTCATCCGGTGTCCCGGATTCAGTGTCACTTTGATCGTCATGCTGTGGTCACGCACATCCAGTACCCGGAAGCTTCCCCAGGACTTTTCCGCGAACATTACCTGCTGGTCGAACTGATTCACATACGGTTTGATGTAGCTGGACTGCTCCTTATCTGATACCAGGATTCCCTCGGGGCTGGCTGCCACGACGATATCTTTTAATCCCATGCACAGGATCGGTACATTCAGTTCATTCACCACATGTACATTCTCACAGGTATCACTCAGAACACCCTCACCGACACAATTGCTGTCCATTGCCTCTGTCAGTGTATTCCAGGTCCCCAGATCTTTCCAGGTTCCCGCGAAACGCATTACTTCTATCTCGGGTTCTTTTTCCACTACCGCATAGTCGAAACTGATCTTCTGTAACGTATCGTATTTCTGAAACAGATCCTCATAATCCGTAAAATCAATCAGTTCGTGTGCCCGCTTCAATACATATCCCAGTCTGAGAGCAAATACTCCGCCGTTCCAGAGTGCCCCCTGGGCAATGTAATCTTGCGCCACTTCTTTAGTAGGTTTCTCCCTGAACATCGTCACGCGGCTCAGCTGCTTCGCAGTCTCCGGTATGATATAACCGTATTTTTCACTGGGATAGGTCGGTTCAATTCCCATCAGTACAAGATTCGCATCCGACTCTCCGGCGCGCTTGCACAAGTCCTGCAATGCCTCAAAATAATCCTTCTCCACATAGGGATCCACCGGGCAGATTACGATGGCTTCATTCTCTGCTACGCCCTGCACATCTTTCAGATAAGCCGCTGCCAGCGCAATTGCCGGAAAAGTATCTCTGCGGCAGGGTTCTATGCAGATTCCAACCTCTTGTCCCAGCTGACTATATATGGATGATACCTGCGTCTTAGACGTAGCAATGGTTACTTTGGCGTCCGGATCTACCTCGTGGATCTGACGATATACTCGCTGTACCATGGACTCCAGTCTACCATCTTCTGTATGGAATATTTTAATAAACTGTTTGGATCGAATCTCGTTAGACAACGGCCATAGACGTTGTCCCGATCCTCCCGACAAAAGTATGATATTCATTCGTTATCCTTTTCTAATCAGTACAAAATTCTTAAAAACTTAATATATTTTTGCAAATATAATATAATGCATCCGCTCATTAATGAAGCTACTAACACAAATAAATAATATTGCAGACTATTTCCTGCCTGTATCTGCATAAACAGTCCTTGCATACCATACATTAAAATGCTCAATTGCCGAAGATATTTATATAATATCCTTTCCTTCATACGCAAGTTTAAAAAAAACTGAAATGCAAAATATGTACAAGGCACTAGCGAAATCATCATATTATAATCACGCGGATTAAATTTGGACATCAGTGCCACTTCCGCCAGCAACAATCCTATAGATGCCATAAGAAATATCAAATTCCTCTTCAAAGAAACTTCTTTTTCCGTTGAAAATGCCAGTTTCATTCCCATTGCTACAAAGAAAAATCCAAAAACAAAACCATTCTTGGTATCTCCAAATATTAATAGATACGCTTGGGTCAATATCGAAACCCAGTGGTACTTACTTATCAACATTTCGCCAAACATTGAATACGCATTGCTGAGACAGCCTATCGATAGATATATTATTAGTGATATTGCCAGTATTGCATTCGGAGAGAATTTCAATTTCAGCAGTATATATACCAATGCTACAGCTACACATGTACCTATAAAAAACCACAACGGAGTCCAGGATCCTATAAAAAGAAATCTTCTTACAAAAATAGCCAGCTTCATCACAAAGCTGGTATTTGTATATTTTTCTGTCATAAAATCCTGAATAATAAGGGGCATATAAATAATAGTCCATACTACATACAGTCCAAAATTCCGCTTCTCATACTTCCACAACATTTTCTCCGGTAAAGTCTCTCTATCGATTTTACTAAAGAAAAAATATCCAGAAATGCAAAAGAAAAGCGGGACTGCCATTCTGGCTATGCCGTTTGATAAAAGTAAATTACCGTAATATGTGTAAGCTGATAATGGTGCACAGTGCAATACAATGATCAAATTTGCCAATATAAATTTAAGAATATCTATTCCCTGATATTGTTTTGTATTCATTTTCTTATCACGTACTTTCTTACTTACACCGGTTCCGAGAACGTATCCGGATGTGCTAAATCAAACACCTCATTGCACGTCATCACGGTCACCAGGTTCTCTGTGTCTGACAAATTAATGATATTATGAGACCATCCTGGGATCATGTATACAGCTTCTATGTTGTCACCGGATACCTCGAACTCCACCATCTCTCCGGTATTAATGTTTCTCTCCTGAATCAGACCATGTCCCGCTACCACGATGAATTGTTCCCACTTGCTGTTATGCCAGTGCTGTCCCTTGGTAATCCCCGGCTTGCTGATATTGATAGATACTTGTCCACAATTCAAGGTATGCATCAATTCCGTAAAAGATCCTCGGTCATCTTCATTCATCTTCAAACAATATTTAAACTTGTCTGTAGGTAAATAAGTCAGGTAAAGCGAAAAAAGCTTCTTCGCAAAAGACCCCTTCGGCATCTCCGGCATCAGCAGTGACTCCGGCTGCGCTTTGAACTCCTGTAGCAGATCAACAATCTCCCCTAAAGTAACCTTATGGGTAACCGGTACACAGCAGTATCTGCCATCTGCTCTCAATACAGTCTCTACACCGTTGAATTCACAATGTTGCTCTTTCCCCTCCAGGAGATCGAACATTCCATCGACAAGATCATCTATGTAGAGCAGCTCCAGTTCTGTTGTTCTGTCATTTACCGTAAATTCTTCATCATTCGCTACTGCCCAACAGAAAGTACTGACTGCAGAATTGTACTTCGGTCTGCTGTGCCCCATCAGATTAGGGAAGCGATATACTGCAACCTTAGCACCGGTCTCTTCGGCGTATGCAAAAAACAGATCTTCTCCCGCCTTCTTGGAACGACCATATTCAGAATCTCCGAATCTTCCTGACAGTGTTGCCTGAATGGAAGAAGAAAGCATAATCGTCGCCTTATTCTCATACTTTTTCAAAGTATCAAGAAGCTGCGAAGTGAATCCAAAGTTCCCCTTCATGAAATCTTCCGGGTTCTCCGGTCGATTCACTCCCGCAAGGTGAAATATAAAATCCGCTTTTTGACAGTAAATATTCAGTTCCTCCTCAGTGGACTGAATATCATACTCATATATCTCATTAATGCATATTGCCGGTCTGGTACGATTCTTATTATCTCTGATATTTTTCAGGTTATTTACAAGGGCTGTTCCTACCATGCCCTTTGCACCTGTGACTAGGATATTCATTGGTTACTGCCCTTTTCTCCACACCATTTTATTAACAACATTTACGTAGCCCTGAATGATTCTTACCACTTTCATGGACACTGTCTCATCTGTATAATCAGGACATGGCTTTCCCAGGATTCCTTTCTCCTTCATGTCAATAGCCATATCGGTTGCCTGGAGAAGTTCCTGTGTTGTAATGCCAGCCAGTATAAAATTACCGGATTCTAATGCTTCCGGTCTCTCTGTCGATGTCCTGATGCATACTGCCGCAATAGGATGTCCTATGGACAGGTAAAAACTACTTTCCTCCGGCAATGTTCCGGAATCAGATACGATTGCCAGTGCATTCATCTGAAGCTTATTATAATCATTAAATCCTAACGGCTCATTTACTCTTACCCTGGGATCTAATTTAAATCCGCTTGCTTCCAGTTTCTTCCTGGATCTCGGATGGCAGGAATACAGAATCGGCATATCGTATTTCTCTGCCAGTGCATTGATAGCGTTGAATAGGGATTCAAAATTCTTATCGGTATCAATATTCTCTTCTCTGTGCGCAGAAAGCAAAATATATTTATTCGACTCAAGTCCCAGACGATCCAGCACATCCGATGCTTCAATCTTACTTAAATTGCCATGAAGTACCTCTGCCATAGGAGATCCCGTTACATAGGTTCTCTCCTTGGGCATTCCCATTTCATGCAGATACTTTCTGGCGGGCTCGGAATACGGTAAGTTCACATCGGAGATCACATCCACAATCCGTCGATTCGTCTCCTCGGGAAGGCACTCATCCTTGCATCTGTTACCTGCTTCCATGTGGAAAATAGGAATGTGCAGCCGCTTTGCAGAGATTGCTGACAGGCAGCTGTTAGTATCTCCAAGTACAAGTAATGCATCCGGCTTGATCTCTACCATCAGCTCATAGCTTCTCGCAATGACATTTCCGCAGGTCTGTCCCAAATTCTCACCTACGACATTCATCCACACATCCGGACCACCCAGATCAAAATCAGACCAAAATATGTCATTCAGATTCTTATCATAGTTCTGTCCGGTATGTGCCACACAACAATCAAAATATTCTCTGCAACGCTTAATCGTAGCCGCCAGACGAATAATCTCCGGTCTTGTTCCCACAATGATCAGAAGCTTAATCGCACCGTTGTTTTTCCACTTAAAATCGTACATCGCTTAGTCCTCCGCCAGTCTCTCCTGAATATATGCCAGCTTGGCAATGGTAGCCTTCGTCTCTTCGAGGTTCAGCATTCTAGTATTATTGGAATTAAACTCTGTCAGGGTATTTCTCTTCGCATCACCGTCTTTGAAATACTTATCGTAATTCAATCCGCGATTGTCTGCAGGCACTCTGTAGAAACCGCCCAAATCAATTGCCTTGGCGCACTCTTCATTGGTCAGCAGTGTTTCATACATCTTCTCACCATGGCGAATACCGATGACTTTGATATCCTCCTTCTTGCCACCGAATAATTCACACACTGCTTCTGCCTGCGTTCCAATGGTACATGCCGGAGCCTTCATGATCAGCAGATCTCCGTTCTCTCCTTTTTCAAATGCAAACAATACAAGATCTACCGCTTCCTCCAGGCTCATGATAAAACGGGTCATAGAAGGTTCTGTCACAGTAATCGGGTTGCCTGCCTTGATCTGATCGATCCACAGAGGGATTACAGAGCCACGGGAACACATAACATTACCATAACGGGTACAACAGATCTTCGTCTTGCCGGAATTACGTGACTTAGCAACAGCTACTTTCTCTTCAATGGCTTTGGTAATACCCATAGCATTAATGGGATATGCCGCCTTATCTGTGGACAGGCAGATGACAGATTCCACACCAGCTTCGATCGCTGCTGTCAGAACATTATCTGTACCGATTACATTCGTTCTCACTGCCTCCATAGGGAAGAATTCACAGGACGGTACCTGCTTCAGTGCTGCCGCATGGAAAATATAATCCACTCCCGGCATAGCTGAGCGAACGGAATTCAGGTCTCTCACATCTCCAATATAAAATTTAATCTTGTCCGCCACCTCCGGCATCTTCACCTGATACTCATGGCGCATATCATCCTGCTTCTTCTCATCACGAGAAAAAATACGGATTTCTCCAATGTCTGTCTTAAGAAAACGATTCAATACTGCGTTTCCAAAAGATCCGGTACCTCCGGTAATCATTAATGTTTTTCCTGTAAATAAAGACATACTTGATATTCCTCCATAGATTGTATTTATAATACTGCTTCTATTTTCTTTTAATAATACAGATTATATCAGACACAACATATGTATTCAATATACGTTCTTTTCTTCCATTACGCATACAAACAATACTGGAATGCAAACGATATACGGTAATACATATCAAATTAAAGCACAAGGTCCCGCTAATATGGTGTAAACGATCCATAGGTTTACCTAAAATAACCCACCGCTCCTCTTATTAAATTATCCTTTTTTTCATGTATGTCCTCTTCTGATAAATGAATACATTTAAATTTAATCTTTCTGTCATCATTCCAGTCAAATTTATTTCCTTGTGAGCTTGCACCTTTTGCTTCGAAAATCACAGTCACATCCAAGTATTCACTTAACTTATTAAAAAATCCACTCTGTAAGGAGCAGGGATATTTAATAAATACAATATTTTTTCATTTCCACACCAATTCTTGATATTTTTTTTCTAATTCACATGCTGCCATATGAATATCGTATCCATCTTTTTTCAAATAGTCCACATAGTTGGTCCGCTGTCTTTTTCTGCTTTGTTTATATTCCATTAGTATTTCTTCAATCCATTTTTTCTTTGACAATTCAACGAATTTTATAGCATCGCCATGGTTCACCTCTTGCGGCACATTTTCCGAGGCAACAGAATGTAAACCATTCGCTTGTGCTTCTATTAGTACTATCCCTAATCCTTCAAATAGCGAGGGAAGAACAAATAAATCCATACAGCTATATAGCATTGCCACATCTTCTCGATTTCCCAGAATCAGTACTCTGTCCGCAATACCACATTTATTAATCTTAGTTTCTATTTTTTCTCGTAATTTTCCATCTCCAACCAAAAGTAATTTTGCATTAGGTATTTCGTTTGCAATCTGCCGGAATACTTCTATCAAAAACTCATGATTCTTTTGATCATCAAACCGCCCCACATGTCCTACTACGAATTCATTCCTTCCTATCCCTAATTCATTACGCTTCTGATTACGCGTCTCACTTGAAAATGCAAATTTTTCAAGTTCTATAGCGTTTCTTACTATTTCAAATTCACTTTCTCCAAAAAGCCATTTCCCAGCATTGTCAGAGCATGCAAAACAAGCCGTTGCATATCGTGTGACATTTTTCCTTGCGATCTCATTCAAAAAATATTTTACTTTATTTGTTGTTAAATGATCTGTGTTGTGACTATGTGCTATTCTTACCGGAATGTTACATCGTTTAGCCACTTTTAATATCCAGCAGCTCATGGCATCTACATGAGAATGTATAATGTCATATGAATTTTCCAAAAGAACTTTCTTCAATTCCATACTATATTTTATAGGATTCTTACTTTTTACCGGAAGTCTATATATCTTGCTCCCACACTTTTCAATTTCCGCATCATATACTCCCCTTTCGTATCCATGCACAATAAAATCGATTTGAAACTTTTCCTTGTTCATATGCCGATAGTAGTTCATCATATATGATTCAATACCACCTCGGTTCATTATTCCACCATTTACATATAAAATTTTTATTTTCACCTTCGTCTCGTCCCCACAACTAAACTGTCATTTTGTCTTATCTTTTAGACTATACACAGCCGTATTATATAATATACCAATCGCAACTACTGCAAATGCGATAGGAGTAACCAGCACCCTTTCTGCATATGCCGGAGACGCCGTCATCACATATATCCCCACTAAAGATACAATTATAAATAAAGCTGCTTTCATGTATTCCATTCTAATATTGGGATTGGACTTCTCTTTTTTAGATTTAACATACAAAATTATCATTGCAATAAATAAGATCCACATATTTTTAACCATGTAAAATGTTTCTCTTGCTATTCTAAAAAATAATTCTGCTATTAATGTTCGTTGTTCTCCTTCACTTAAAACAATATCTGCCCGGTTGAAATTACCCGGTGCTAATATCATAAAAGCAAATCCAATCAGCGCCCCCACAAAACCTATTATTTCCCATACGTATATAGTCTCTCTCTTATATACTTGGTATCCCACTATCATCACTAATGTCAACAATAACATCGCGCCGCCGGCTTCTAATTTCCTCCTAAAGGAATATATACATAATCCCGAAAGCAACTTGTTAAAGATATATGCCAACGTTTCCAAAACTCTGTAATAGATTGGGAAATATACGGATAATTAAAGTTCTCTGCAAAATGAAATCCGAAACAGCTTCCCAAGCCAATCGCCATATCGGAATATCCAGAAAAATCAAAATAAATCTGAAAAGTATAAGCTATAGCACCTAGCCATGTAAGTACGACAGTTAATCCTTCCCTCATATCTGCTGCCAGAAAAACACCATCTGCAACACTTGCCAGTAAATCTGCAAGAATTACTTTTTTGCCAAGCCCAATTACAAATCTTCTTATACCATAAACAAAGTCCTGCCTACTTTCTTGACGATCACAGATACTTTCATAAATTTCGGAATACCTGACAATCGGTCCCGCTACTAGTTGTGGAAAAAGCATTGCATATAGAGTAAACTTCAATAAGCTTTTAGAAACACAAATCCTACCGCAATAAACATCTATAATATAACTGATAATTTGAAATGTAAAAAAAGAAATTCCAATTGGAAGTATCATTCCCACTTTTGGAATACTACAATGTAATACAATATTAATATTTTCTATTGTAAAATCTAGATATTTGCATATAAACAATACTCCTATATCAAATATCAATATAAGCGCCAAACAGAACCTTTTGTTAAATTGTTCTTTACAATTATCCATCAATAATGCTGCTAACCAGTTTATAACTATAGAAATTAGCATTACCACTATAAAAGCAGGCTCTCCCCACGCATAAAAAATCACACTAGCAAACAGCAACCACATGTTACGAAATTGCCTACTTTTTATACATGGATTATAATAAACAGCAAGTATTATAGGTAGAAATAATAACAAAAATACTCCTGATGAAAAAACCATTTCTTCCCTTTCTAAACAGGCACTCTATTACCTTATACAAACATTTATAATACCATCTTTCAAAATAATTGTTCTAAATATTGAACTAAAAAATGAAATCTACTCTCGCACAGTCGATATTTACTCTTACATATAACAGTAAAAGCCTATCCTTTCTTCTGACAGCAGTTGGAGAAACAAGGCTATGAGTAAATATATATCTAATAACCACTAAGTCAATCATTCTCCCTCAAGTGTAAAAAATATTATCAACGAGAAAATGCTCCTATAACTACCTATAACTTCCCAATATCCATTCGATAAAATCTCTAACAGCACCATCTCCCCCACATTTGGGGGAGATAAAGTCACAAATTTCCTGAACTTCTTTTCCTGCATCTACTGGGCATCCCGTTAATCCTCCGGCCCTCTTAATTTGCATCATGCATTCAAGATCTGGAATATCATCTCCCATATATGCACATGTTTCTAAACCATCGGTACCTATCGCCTCTCCAACAATTGGTAATTTGTCTACTCTGCCTTGATATATTTTCAGAATGCCCAATTCCCTTGCACGTTGTTCTACTATTTTGCTTTGTCTTCCGGTGATAATAATAGGTTCAATGCCATTCGTTTTTAACATATGTGCTATTCCATATCCATCTTTAACATTAAATGCCTTAAACATTTCCCCGTTTGAACTAAAATAAATCTTGCCATCTGTTAAAGTCCCATCAACGTCCATTATAAAATGTTTTATTTTACTTTTCATACTGTAATCTTCTCTTTAAAAATAATTTCACGATTTGTGACATATTTTTGATAATACGATGGTGTAATAAATGTAATTACACATTTCTCCGAAATACTCTCCGCAAATTCATCAAGCATTACCGAAATTTCCCTGTTTACTTTATCATAAGAGGCCGCATTATGTCTCTGTTCTTGAAATGATTCATCCACAAAATTATTTCTTTTATTTTTATCAAACCCATCAAAACCTGCTATAAATATTTTTTGCGTATTCAGTTTCCTAACCATATTTAATAACATCATTGTCGAGTTATCAGACAATTCATGGGTATTATTCAAAAGCGTATGATAGTTAACCCGCAAACTATTTTTCCCTCTAGGTTCAATATTAGATGTCACAACTACATGCTGGCTCTTGTCCACTCTAATATCATTTTCATATCTTTTTTTGTTGCCATAAAAGGCCCAACTATCCTTATATGCAGATACAAAATTAACGCTTATGACAATTACATCATTGTTATCTATAAAGCTATTAATTTGCCTTTCATATGTGCTAATTGTACTTCCTGGCACCAATATTAACACGTCTTTTCCACCCCATAGTTTATTAATTTCATCAATCGTTTTTCTATCATCTATATTTTCTCCAGTATACTCTTCATATACTTTTTTGATATTACTATAGTCATAGCGTTGACGCAATTCCGGCTCTATCATTGACAATAAATATCCGATATCCTTCGTATGTAGTCTGAATTTTTCTGTAAGATATATAACATTATTTGGATGTGATTTATATACGCCAGCCATCAATGCTGGAACAGAATAACCCCATTTATGTTCAATAGTATATTTATAAATATAATCGTCTATGCAGTCAAAAATAACGTCTAGATCATAATCATAGTGTAATTTTCTTAGCATAAAATCAACAAACAACTCTGTATTAAGATTTCCAGCCACTTTCCCCATGCCGCTTAACGTTCCATCAATAATAACATTTCTTGTTCCGTTTGCACTTAATTTCACAATTTCTTGTGCTAAAGAAAAGGACAGTTGATAATTATTATGTGAGTGAAAGTTAATGCATATATCAGATAGCATATTGTGATCGATTAAACCATATAATCTATCTACATCATCTACGTACATAGCACCATAGGTATCTACGATTCCAAAACTGTACGGATGTATCTCATTAACCATCTCTATTACTTCCAGCAATTCTGCATCATTATAATTTAATGAGTTTACACCTTGTATAAAAAGTTTATACCCTCTTTCTTTAATTATTTTTGCCCATCTTATAATATCTTCTTTATTTTCATCGTAGTTCTTTTTGGTAAAACCAAGCCTAATTGCATCAATTGATGTTCCATCATAAGAGTCTAAATTATCAATATTGCACATGCCATAATCAATGAACGCAGTATACAAAACACTCTGTTTCTTATTATCTAAAAAAGGAGTAATCTGATGAACCTCTGTAAAGAAAGTAGTGTCCCCTAAATATTCTACATCTCTCCCATCCCGCAAAAATCCCATTTCTATAATATCAATTCCTGCATCCGCAAGCTTTTCTGAAATGTTTTTTATCTCTTGATTTTTAAATGCACAATTAATTATTCTTCCTCCGTCTCTCAACGTACAATCAAGAATTCTTATTTTTTTCATTCTTTCCCTCGCATTTAACTACTTATTTTTCAAAAAGGTTTGATACATTACCTCAGCAAACATAAAATCCTCTGGATAATCTATATCAATAGATTCAATCTGACTTAGTTCAATAAAATATGGATTCTTTCCATATCTTGATTTTTGTTCAGTATATACTTCTTTCTTATAAATACACAAATTCATATCAATATACATTGGATCAATATCTTGATTTCGATACATCTTAGTCCTTGTAAAATTAAATGGTTCTCCATGATACCACAAAGGCTTGTTCAATTTTTGAACCGTATGTGCAGAGTCATGTTCCCCACTTAAAACCTTATCCAAACCTCTTTGTATATTTTCTCTTTTTACAAACGGATTAGTAACATGTGCATTTAAATATACATCAGCATCAATAGTATTAATAAAAGATTCTACAATCTCATAATGTCCTACCATAGCACCATCTAATTTTTCAGGTCGTTTCAAAAATTTGACACCGTTTGGAAGATATTGAATAATATCCTCCTGGGAACAATATACATATATATCGTCTAATCCATCTATCTGTGTCAATGTCTCTAACATATAGCTGCATAATGGTTTCCCTGCTAACAATTTTGTGTTTTTCCCTGGTAATCTTTGATTATTTAATTTAATTGGCACCCATGCTACTGTTCTCATCTTTACACCTCTACTATTATTTATACTGTAACGCTTCTTCTATATATTTCCTAATCGGTTCATACTTCTTTTTCTGCGCAATATGTTTTATCCTATCAACTGAACAATTTGACCTTTTTAATTCTTTTGCAAACTCTAAAATTAGCTTTATTTCCTCTGGTGTTTTGGCTTCATCAGCTCCCCACATATATGCAGACCATTCTCTCTGTTCTTCTGTAGTCACCTCATTATACTCAGAAAAAAGCCTCAGCAAATCTCGCTCTGTATTTTCTAACCAGGATTTACCATTTATTGTCCATGCATCCTCAAAAATCACCCCATCTTCCTGTACCATTTTTCTGTTACCTTGATAAAAAATCGCTGGTATATTTAAGTAACTTGCATAAGACATGCCTGTGATACTTTGAGCAATCACACAATCCGCTAGTCTCAAAATTGTAGAAAAGCAATTACCAAAATCGTGATTTTTGTTATTTCCTGCGCTCGTAATAATCCAGCCTTCCTTTTCGAACGCAAAATGCATTCCTCTCTCTATATCTATATAATATAAGCACACTATTACTGTATCAAATTTTCCTTTATTCTTTACTTCCTTTGCAAATTCTATAAGATTAGACGTGTTTTTATTTATATTTTCAAACTCAGATGTATCATTATTATGTTGTGGATATATCAAGAGAGTCTTACCCAAATTTTTTTTGATACCTTGGATTGCGAATTCTGAGTAGATAGGCTTCGCATATGGCATAAAATTGGGTCCGAAAGTAATCATAAGTTTATCTGTTTTATCTTTTAGAAATTTGCGTCGCTGTTCCGAATGCACTAACAAAACAGGCATATCATTATCCTTGTACTCCATTTCATTATCTATACGTTCTGTAGGAGTTCCGTGTTCAATTGCGCAGTAAATATCACCACTATATGAAGAGTACTCTCGTAGCGCAGCCCCAATACCATACATTAAATTACCCTCATATTTTTCGTGATATGGTGCTCTTCTTTCTTTAATTACCTCATTATAATCAAAAATATTCTGTATCTGCAGTTCCAACCCGTATGCATATTTATTTTTATATAAGTTGTTATATTTTTGTTGTTCTATTCTATTATATATTTTCCCCCATAATTTTCTTGGGGACATGGTTAACATTTCTTTTAACTTCACTACATACTTCCTCCTTTTTACCCACTTGTACCTCGTAATATAAACGATACCACACTTCTAAATTGTTGGCAATCTCTCTATATTCTTACTTTTTAAAACGCTATTGGATATTCTTTCTACACCTTACACAATAAATAATACTTGCGCACTCCCATTTGCATAATATATCCTTATACTTGTTACTACAATATATTTTTTATTTTGCCTAAAAATCTTTCTATACCATTTATTTTCTCCGTTACTCTTTTTTCACCATCAGATGTGTATTTCCCTATATTTTTAGGTTCATCAACATTATAGAGTTTTCTTTCTCTATCAATAAACTCAGATAACATCTTATACCCTGTTCCATTCTCCAAAAGTAAGTTTTGCAATTCGCTATGAATCAATCCATCATTCCATACCAAATCTGAATTGCAAAATTGTATTCCTGCATTTGTAACTACGCCCCAGCAGTTAACCGAATCGAGTATTGTAGCATAAAAACTTGTATGATCTTCAAGCAATAATTCATTATGATATTCTTCGCCAAACAAATCCTTTCCCCTAATATTACTTTTACTGTAGTATATGCCACATTTGTTTAGCAGTGTAGGATATATGTCCATTATTGAACGCAATTTTCTATCTATTTTTAGACTAGCATCATTTTTTTCATGCCAAAATAAAAAAATATTAGTTCTACGCTTATCTAACGAATATCCTCCTTTTTCATTCCAAAATCTAAAACCGTGATCTGAAAAGAAAATAATTTCATCAAACTGCTCTACTGGAAAAATTTCAAAAAAAGAATCTATTAAATCACATATTTTTTTTTCTCCTTCCTTATATGCTTTTAACGTGTATGACTTATCGTCCAATATAAAGTGAAGATCCTCTAAATTAAGGAATGTAAAGGAATCGTTCCCCAAAAAAATCTCCTTTGTATATTCCTTTATAAATTTTCCGGTACTAAAATTAAATGGATATTTTGTATATACGTTGGGAAAAAGTCCCACATTTTTCCCTTCCCATGCTCCAACATATGAATTAAAAATATAACCGCTACTTAATAAATATTCCAAAAAAGTCTCTTCTGGTTTCTTTAACCATTCAAATGGACGCTTACACCGGTTATCGCATCCATTCTCTGCTGGATAACAAGAAGACCAAAGTGCTCCCATGCTACGATATGTATCTGGTGCTGGTGTATAACATGCCTCGAACAACGTTCCTCCTATTTTACGACATGTTTTCATTATTTGTGAATCCGCTTGTGTCGAAAAGACCAATTCACTCCTTAGCATGTCAATAAACACCATTAATATTCTCATATCAAATTCCTTTCAATATTTCTTCTTTATTTCTCAACTCAATTTTTCCGTCTTTTACCTCATATATTTTATCACAGTTTCTAATGGTACTCAATCTATGTGCGATAATAATCAAAGTTTTTAGACCTTGTAATGCTTCTATAGATTCCATTAATGCCTCTTCTGTCTCATTATCTAATGCCGAAGTTGCTTCATCTAACACTAAAATATCCGGATTATAATAAAGCGCTCGTGCTATGGCAATTCTTTGTCTTTGTCCTCCAGAGAATTTGATTCCCCGTTCTCCTACTATTGTATTCAAACCATCTGGCAATGTTTTTACAAAATCGTATAGTTGCGCCTGTTTGAGTGCATCCCATATTTTTTTATCATCCATCTGCTTTTCACCAAACAGAATATTATTTCGGATTGTATCATCTAACAAATATACCGATTGTGGAACATATCCTACAATTCTTGACCAGTCTTGTGGTATATCATATATGCTCACCCCATCCACGGTTACTGTTCCTTCCTGGGGGATATACAGACCCAAAATAATATCCGCTAACGTTGTTTTACCAGCTCCTGATTCCCCTATAAAAGCCACCGATTCTCCTTTTTTAATTTCTAAATTTATCCCTTGCAGTGTTGCTTTCTTGCTCTCAGGATACTTCCATACAACATTACTCAGTGCTACGCTATTTGAAAATTTCTCTTTTTTTTCTATACTTTGAGATAATTCTTTTCTATATTTTTCAGTAGTCCTTAAATGATTGTAAACAGAAATGATATTAAGTCTCATATATATTAGCTGAGTCACATTAGCTACTGTTTTAGATACATATGGCATCAACTTAACAGCTGCCATTGCGAATACAGCGAGTTTTGCTATAAATTCCGTATTATCCATTCCTATAGAGTATCTAATTCCTACTAGAATTACCAATCCGGTAATAAATATTGTCTCAATTATTCTTGTAGGCAATATAACAAAACACCCATAGGTAATTTCAATTTTTTTCTTTTCCTCAAACATATCTTCATATGCCGTTTCAAATTGTTTTTGGCGATTCATAACCATAATATCCTTAATTCCGCCAACCGCCTGACACGCTATTTTGTATGTTCCAGCTGAAATTTCCCTTTGCCTATATCCCATTTCTTTTGTTTTACTTCTCACGCCTTTATAAAGAAGCATTGCACTTATTGCCGCCAAAAGAATTAATCCTATTGCAAAAAAACTATCTGTATAGAACAAATATACACATATCAAAACCATACCTAGTATATCTGCCATCATATTTAATAATGTAGAAAGCATATTATAACTCCCCTCTACATCACTATAAATTCCACGCAAGACATCCGCTGTATTTAATTGAGAGTAGGCAATATATGGCTGATGCAAATATGCTGACAGCATTCTGGTAGATACATCTTTTTTAAATCCACATCCAAAACATCCTACACAATATTGTATAAATATCAACATCAAATTTTTTATAACATACACCGCTATAATCAAAATAATAATTCCCCAAAGCACACTTTCTCCTGATTCTAATGGTATATATTGCTTGATATATAATATATATCTATTTTGCATTAATTTTTCCATATCCATTATTGCATATATAAATGGTAATACAATGGAAATACCAATAAGTTCTAGCAATGCGCCTATTATAAGAAGGAAAAAAATACCCACACATTCTCTTTTCTGCTTTCTTGTCATGACATAATTTAGCTTTTGAATAATTTCTGTAAGTGCCTTTATTTCTTTCATACTATTCTTTGAATGATAATTTGAAATTTAATTATCATGTATTTCCTTTCCTTTAATATTGCGGTTCAATACTATTTGATTTGTAATACGCCTTTTGATATAATTACGATTTTCTACTCCTTTTTCATATGTACTTCCTTAATTTTTCCCCTTTTCCAACTTTATATTAAAGCAGAATTTTGCTAACAAATATGCACTCTGTCTTTCATTTCTACATGCTCATAGTGTTCTTGGAATGGTTTGCTAATATTTTCTTTATTTGCTCGGAAATATAATTAGATACTATTACAGCCCCCTCATTAGTATAGTGAACTTGATCATACAATAATTCCTTATTCTCCGCAAATCTTTCCAAATCAATTACAGATATGCCCCGTAAATCACCTATTTGGCGTATTAATTCATTTGCCTTTATAATCAACTTGCAATACTCCTCATATTTTGTATTTGTAATAGGGTATATATTTATATCATACAACTTTCGTAGTCTGTCTCCATCTTTCTTCCCATATTGGTTTGCCTGAGTCATTAACACTAATGGTATATTTCTTGTCTGGCACAACGAAATAAATGCCAGTAAATCTTTTTCAAACACCTCCAATACATTTTCCATATCATTCAAACTACTACTCGAAACTTTACTAGTTTCTTCTTTATAACTTAAAGCTTGTTCTAATTTTTTTCTTCCAAAAATAAGCTGTAAACAGATCAATACTCTCCTTTTTAAACTAGCTTGCACAACCCAATCTCTATAGGCTATTATCTTTTTTTTCCCATTTTCTGCTCCCTTCATATGATGAGCATCCTGTTTATTTTGTGACAATAAATACACTAATTCTCTATCCGTATTGCACAAAACTACCATATTAGGTTCCATTGGAAAAATTTTCATTAATAGTACTTTCATTAGTGAGAGCGTATCTGCGCTTGAGACTCCGGCATTATAAGAATTCACCTTTTGTTCCATAGCTTGTTCAATTTTTCTTCCAACCAAATATGGAAATCTTTTTTCAGGTTGTACAAAAGAGCACTCAACTGTTGAATCTCCCATAAATACTATATCCCAGTCAGCCACTGTATGAATCTTTGAAGGTTCTATGAATCCATTACTGTCTGTTTCAAAATGACTAATTGTACCTTCCACATCACTGTTTTTAAAAGTTTCATAATATTTATTCTTATCATCCAGTATTATGTCATACTTTAAAAAGCATCCGTGTTCAAATATGCTAAACCCTCTTAACTCTGACTTTTTCATTTACATCTTATCGCTTTCTCTCCGTACTATTTTGCTGGTTTCTTGTTAAATATTTTATCTCTAATAAAATAAAGAAAAGGCATATTATTTTGAATTATTTTTTTATAAATCACGTCTATGTATAACAATAATTTATTCTTTTGTGTTGGACTATAATAACCTTTAAAGTCATTAACATTAAAGACTGTGTCCTTAGGTACTCCTACAATTTTTCTTTCAAACGGAACTTCAAATCCTACAGGATAGCAATATCCAGGATCTAATACCCTATAATCATCATGGGTTGCTGCGTAATGATTAACATGTGATTCATCATGCCATTTAGCAATTTTTCCTTTTTTTAAATCTTCGTTAATTCTTCGCGCAAGCTCTCGAACTAGCGCTATGTAATATTGAGTATAACCTCCATGCATATTTCCATATACATAAATTTTTCCTTTATTATATGGGATATATGCTAGCGAATTAGGATCTCTTTCATATTCACAATTATATGGATGGTTATACCTTTTATCAATATAGCATCCTGGATGGTGTGTGAAAACAATATGCTCGCCTAATTCAGGTCTCGGCAAAATATCTTTCTCTTCTATAAATTGCTCGCAGATAATATTGGCATTAGACATATATATAAAGTCATACTTTTTCAATTCTTCCTCAATTTCCAAAACAAATTGAAATTTTAGTAAGGTTATAAGCGGCCACGGTAACGGCATTTGATATTTATAATGAACCCGTGCATTTTCTTTTTGATATATTTCTGCATTATCTGTGAATACAAAAAAATGTTTTTCCCAATTAGGGAGAAATTTACTTTCAAATGAGTCATAAAAATTCTTCCAATATGCAATATAAGGACCCGTGCATATATATATTATTGCAACTTTTTTCATACTCTTACCCACTTTCCCTGTTCAAAATCAAATTTTTTGATGATTTTTGCTGGATTTCCAACAGCGACACAATATTGTGGAACACTCTTAGTAACTACTGCTCCTGCCCCTATCACCGATCTTTTTCCAATTGTAACTCCGGGCATGATAATAGCCCTTTCCCCTATCCAACATTCATCTTCAATTCTAACAGGAGCTATATTTAGTTTTTGGGTTCCATATGGTTCTTCTTCACATGGATTAATACCATGATTTTCTGACACAATGCATACATCGCTCGCTATAGAACAACTATTGCCGATACTCACATCTTCTCCTGCTAAAATGCAAAATCTTTGTCCAATCAGGCAGTTATTACCAATACTAATCTTTGCCTTAATGCCTGTTAATTCAGGAAAAACTTGCATTCGACAATCCGTTAAAATAACTGTTTTATCTCCCAGTTCAATTAATTCCGGATGAGTCAATGTAAATGGATAAGTGATTGTGGATTCAATTCCACACTGTCCTAACGCTTTTTGTAAATGCTCTTCTTCCCCTTTTTTATATAAATATATCAATTTCCTAAGAATTCGCATATATAGTTTCATAACTTTTCCCCTTTCAATATGGCTTATCATAGAAAGTGTTTGATATTTTTAAGAAAATGTATAAGTGCCATTATTGCTATATATATCTGAATCAGCCAATATAATTTTCTTTTAATTCCGGTATAATCTGATTTTTTCTTTCTTACAGAAGGGACAAATTCAATATCCTTGACAGTTCCTCGAACAGAAAAATTCATTTCTATATCATGTTTTTTGAATAAAGGTTCCACATATGGTAAATACCACTTTCCTCTGTATAATGCCAATCCTCCCCAATTAATTCCATTTGCTTTATATATATACGGGAAAATATAATCTCCATTCGGAATCTGAGAATAAAAAATATCTCTTGGATATCTATATGTTCTCCAATTCCCCATCGTTTCCCATTCCCAGGGATTTTCATCTTTTTTCAGATACTTTATAAAGCTCGTCCTTCTCCAAAGCGCTGCTTGACAATTCAATTTATATGGAGCTATCAAAGGTCGTCTTTCAAACTGTATATATCTTTCATCCTTAACATTCGATGAGAATGTTTCCATAAAACAAAATGAAACAATTCTATTATTTTGCTCCATGCTATCCAAGCATTGTTTTAGTCGTTTTGTATCTACTGTTCCCTGAAGAAAAAAATCATCCAACATGAAAATAATATATTTTGATTCAATTTTCTCTAATGTTTCCCGTAATCTTCTGCTCCAAGGAATCTTTTCCCCAGGATGATACATTCTAAAAGTTCTAATATCCAACCCTGGATAATTATATGACTTGCTTTCTGTGTTCAATACAATAGGGCATTCAATATTGGGCCATTCGATAGACAAAATCTTAAAAAAGGCAGGCCATAAGTCTTCATAAGCATCACAACTTGAAACTACAAGGGTACAATCTTTAATGTCTATGCTAATCACCTCATTTTTTATTGATTCTAGTAAAACCTATCAGTTTAGGAAATTTCATTTTCAAAATCCCCTTCACTTTTTCCTTCCACGTAATCGGAAGCTTTATCACTTCAGATACAGGCATCCTAAATTCCTCAAGTGCATTCTGCAGCTCTATCTTCCATTTCTCGCTTTTGTTACTTTTCAGTATGTTTAACAGTTCTTCATAATATTTAAATTTAACAAATCTTGCGAGTGATTTTGTTAAATTTTGATTTATATACGTCAATTGCTCTATCTGCAATCCCAAACGGTCTGTTAACAATCTTGTATCAAACCCCTCTGCATACTTTGATTTTGAGATGCTACCTTCTCTTATTCTATAATTATACAATGCAATATCTTTAAACACACACCCCCCCGCATTAACAACAGCCTTTGTCGTGTATAATATATCTTCGTATGTTTTTCCTTCCGGAAATATTAGACCTTCTATTATGTCTTTACGAAAAAGTTTACTCCATACACAATACGTAATTTTGTTAGTACTATCAGCACTTACTATTTTTTTAATAAATTCTTCTTCATTGTAGACTATCGGCTGTACATTTTTCCGCGTCACATTTTCACATTCTTCTGAAAATTCTCTGAATGAAATGCAAGAGAATGCCCTGTTATTGTCTACACACAAACTAAGTAATTCCCGAATGAACGATTCTTCCACATAATCGTCTGAATCCACATAACTAATATACTCTCCGGAAGCAATTTTTAAACCTGTATTTCTTGCTGAAGAAAGCCCACCATTGCTTTTATGAATTACTTTTACTCTTGTATCTTTTTTTCCGTAGGCATCACATATATCACCAGATAAGTCCGTAGATCCATCATCCACAAGAATAATTTCTATGTTTTTATAGTTTTGTCTTAATATGGATTCTACGCACTTCTCTATATACTGTTCTACATTATATACCGGAACAATAATTGTTACTTTATAGTTCTTATTCATTAATTGCCTCTATAATAAACTCTAATGTTATTTTATTTTTTGTTTTCTAACATTCTATGATATTTTTTACCAATTACTTACCAGTAAATTCTAATGTTTTATTTGATTCTAGTATTTGTTGCATTCTTAGCCACATTTGTATATCCTCCCACATCTCAGGAGCTGCTTTTTTTGCCTCTTCTTTATCCCATAGAGAATAGTACGGATACGTTATTATATTGTAGCCTTCATAATTGTTTTGGTTAATATATGAATATATATTTTTACTAGTCATCACAAATGTATAAAGAATCATAACTGCTACAATACATTTCTTCAAGCTTACATCTTTGTGGGCAAACATTGGAATCAATATGATTTCCACTGCCTTCATTGCTGCTCCTAATCTTGAACTCAATAATTGCCAAGGGAAAAAGGCTATTGCAATAATATAACTGACAAAATATATCTTATATAATAATGTTATTTTTTCTTGATCTTTTTCTTGTACATCTTTCATTCTTCTCCTATATAGTATTGTAATGATCCCTAACATCACCGTTCGTTCTGCTATTCCCAAAGGACTCAATTCTATTTGTTTAATATGATATTGAACAGCTCCTATTTTTATAAATGAGAACCATTCTGCTGGAGCAAATAGAACAAATACTCCAAATGCTGCTGCACATATTAATCCGGCAAAGAGCCATTGTTTCCGTAGCTTTTTAACAATTATAAGTGGAAGCAACACTAACGCTGAGCTATGAAATAATGCTAAAATTAAACATGCTAAAATATATTTAATCCATTTATTATCCATCAACCATTCAATCATGAACCCTAAGAAGAATGCTATCACGATTCCCTGGCGAATTGCCGAGAAGAAATATGTTAAATATATTGTTGGGTATAGTAAAAGTAAACTGAATAGTTTATACGGGCTTTGGTGCATTATTGCTCTATAAATGCACACCATTTGAAACAGAGAAATTATTGCAATCATAAGTTCAAATGGCAAATTGAAATAACTGAATAAACTTTGTAATAGAGTATATCCAATTTCCCCATGATCATGGCGTAAGAACACATTCAAATAGCCAAAATAATCTGTTCCTTGTCCGTATCTTAGACATATCATCAGTGTCAAAAGAACAAACGCAACATTAAAAAGTATATGTTTCTTGTCCTTTCCTCCTATTTCAAAACATAGAAAAATCGTAATAATAATAAGTGGTAAAAAATACATTTCTAGACCCGATGCTTATTTTGCAATCCCTTTCGTGATGTATTTATAAAGAATCCAATAATAATTCTATTTCATTTTGCAACATTTCAATAGTGTTATTCGATCTAACTTTACTATAATTTCTTTTAACTTTCTTTTCAGTCTCTACTCCATTTGTAAGTATGTCATCACATGTTTGTGCCCACAACTGCACATCATCCTTCTTTACACACCATCCACACGTATTGTCAAGAAATTCCCGAGTATTTTCATAATCAGATACTATAATTGGTCGTTTAGAAATTCCAGCCTCAAAAATTGGTCTTGCTTGGTGCGGCTCTTGGCTTGGAAAAATTATTACATCGCTAGCTGCAAAATACTTTTCAACTGCATCTGTTCTTCCCCTAAGGATTAATAGCCGATTCAAATTATTATCTTTTATATAGTTTTCAGACCAATATTCGATATCCTCATTTCTTTTTCTTCTTATTGCTTGTCGAATACCTCTAATGCCTTTTTGTGCTTCACAAGGCTCCGCATATTGCAAAATTATTAGCTTTGCCTCCACCTGCATTTCCGTAATCATTTTTAGTGCAACATCTATTCCTTTTAGCTTCGACATTCCACCCACATATAAAATAAGTTTTTCATTCATAGGCAAGTCTAATGCCTTTCGTTCTTCGTCTTTATTTAATTGACAATATAGCTTTTCATCTACTTTATCTGTAATTTTCACATATTTGTCAAAGTTTTTCCCCGTCTGCATCATATCATATTCCGATAAAAATACTATTTTATCAAAATCACGATTCAGCTTACTCTTTATATATCGAGTTCTTACTCCAAACATTCCATGACAATACGTCTCCCGGTCAAAACAAACCGTCTTGGCACCCGCTCGTTTTGCAATTTTTCCAATCCAGAACAAAGTCATGGAATTAACAATTACGATATCAGGTTTTTCTTCTTCTATCACATTTTCTATCGTTTTCTTTGCACGCAGCAGTTCAAAAACATTATGTATATGTGATATAGAAAAAACATTATAATGATAACCGCTTACATGCGTATAGGTACATGTACACGGAATTTCATTCCGCACCTTTACTCCCATAGCTTCAAATTTGGAAGCTAAATCTCCCTCTCCATCTGGCATACAAACGGTGATATCATATGATTTTTGAGGTATATTTCCTACAATTTGTAGTGCAGACAAGCCGGCTCCTACCGATATTGTATTATGATGTATAAAAAGCACCTTTTTCATAGTAAGAGTTCCAATTCCTTTACTATTTTTTTTGCTTGAATTTCCTTATTTTTGTTATCAAGGACAAATCTTTGAGCTGCCATTCCTCTTCTTTGTAATTCACTTGGATCCATTTCTAACAATACTTTCAGCGTTTGTGCATAGCCATCTACTGTTTCCTCTTCAAACAAGAAGAGATATTTATAGTATTCTTGTGGCAAGCCAGGCAACCTTGTCATTACTACCGGTGTACCAGACAGCATATATTCCATCGTTTTGGACGGAAAAGAATATTTAGTATATTCGCCATCCGAAGTTCTCGGATTGACAAGCAAAGTTGCTTCTCTTTCTTTTTCCTCAATCACTTTTTTAGGGCACACACCGCAATATACTATTTGACTATATTTTTCACATATTTTCTCTAACTGTTCTCTATAATTTCCGTCTCCATATATATGCAGTTGCGCATTAGCAACGTTTGCTTTTAAAAAAGATTTCACCAGAATCTCTATTCCATACTCAATCTGCAATGATCCTGCGTACATGCATATCTTAATTCCATCTTTATTTTCAAATATGTTCTGTGCAGAAGTATCACAAACTCCTTCTATTATACATTGTGGTCTTAATTTTGCATTAATAATTTTTCCCATCGCAGATGTTAGCAAAATATATCTGTCATATCTGCGCATGAGCCACATAACAAATTTATCTTTTATTTTACCTATTGTCCTTTTATCCTTTTCTCCCAAGTACTGGGGGAAATCCGTTACGATTGCAATATTGGAATACTTATAAAAGATTTTCATCGTTACGCATAAAATCGAAAAGTTTATACTTAAGGCATCACATATCAATATGATTTTTTCACTTTTGCTTTTTTCTCTAATTAACTTCATGCAAGAATATAAGAAGCCTAAATACCCCGCTCTCTTAAATCTATTTTCCACAAATATATAATTAATATTATTTTCTTTTTCAGCAGTTTGGTAAACTCCCAGCTTGTCTATCACGACTTTGGGCACAATACAGTTCACTTCAATTTCTTCAATAGATCCTAACCCTTCTGCCAATAATTTATTAAATGTATATGCCGGGCTCACAGCTCCGTTAGGATATAATATTTCATAATATTTCTGCGGGCATACAGCTGCCAAATAATATATAACCATTTCAGTCTTTCCTATTTTTCATTGCATATAGTATAAATTCTTTCCAATACTCCATCCACATCCCCAACTTTTATTACGTTTTCTGGAGGTACGGACTCTACACTTCCCCCCGTCTGATAAGTCACGCATGGCGTTCCACAAGCTTGTGCCTCCAAATTCGTAGAAGGATATGTGTCTTCGTAAGTAAGATTCAAGTATACATCTGCTGCCGTATATATTTGTGCCAGTTCACTTGCACTATTCACCCGGCTGATTCCTATAATGTTAGATGGCAAATTTGTGATTTGATTCTTTTTAAATCCTACCATAACAATTTTATAAGAATCATTTATTTTTTCTGCTAACTGCAGAAAATCGTATAGCCCTTTTCTTTTCTCCCAAATACTGGCAACACCTAAAACGATTTTTTTATCCTGCAAATTATAGCGATCTCTGAAATCACTGGGTGTAGGGCAAAAAGCTGATGTATCAATTG
>ERZ1673701.612-NODE-612-length-39100-cov-7.599052_pt1 | contig 39100 bp, 38 predicted proteins | sample MGYA00580231_ERZ1673701 | MGnify/ENA primary metagenome ERZ1673701 (study PRJEB41218, sample SAMN15661798) | gut metagenome | host: Homo sapiens | place: Canada: London | collected 2015-08-20/2019-03-30 | study: EMG produced TPA metagenomics assembly of...
TCCGAGCATAACCCAAGTTCCCCAATTATTTTTTTGGGAGTCTTATTCAAAAAAGAATAATAAATTGCTCAACATGTATTTTTTACCTCATAATAGATTGTTGAAACAGTATATACCATTATTGCCCAAAAAGCAATCAATTTAGACCTTTTTATAATAATCGCGATAAAAATTTTCGCGAAATTCGCCGAGCCTGTCCTGCGCGATTGCAATGCGTATGTTTTCGGTAAACTTCAAAAGGAAGCTTATATTGTGAATCGACAAAAGCATTGCCGCCTCTATTTCGTTGCAGTTAACGAGATGTCTAAGATAGGCTTTGGAAAAATTCCTGCAGCAATAGCAGTCGCAATTTTCGTCCAGAGGAGAAAAATCCTCCTTGTATTTCGCGTTTCTTACCACTACCTTTCCCTTTGAAGTCAACGCAGTGCCGTTGCGGGCTATCCTTGTGGGCAGAACGCAGTCGAACATATCGATGCCGCGCATTACGCCCTCGATAATATAATCCGGAGTGCCGACTCCCATGAGATAACGCGGCATGTTTTCGGGGTACAGCGGCTGCAAAACGTCCAGCATTTCATACATCAGATCTGCAGGCTCGCCAACCGACAGACCGCCTATAGCAATGCCGCATTTCGCATACGGAACAGTGGCTTTGGCGCTTTCTTCTCTCAGACGAGGAAAAAAATTGCCCTGAATTATCGGAAAAAGCATCTGATCCTCTCTGCAGTGTGCGGCATGACACCTGTCCAGCCAATTCAGAGTTCTGTACATAGCTTTTTTCGCATAGTCTTCGCCGCAGCCGTAGTCCGAGCACTCGTCAAACGCCATAATGACGTCCGCTCCGAGCGCGTTTTCTATTTCCATTACTTTTTCGGGCGAAAAAAAGTGCTTGCTTCCGTCTATATGAGAGGAAAAAGTAACGCCGTCTTGAGTAATTTTTCTAAGCGCCCCCAACGAAAACACCTGAAAGCCTCCGCTGTCAGTCAAAATGGGCTTGTCCCAATTCATGAATTTGTGCAGTCCGCCCGCTCTCGCAACGATTTCGTGTCCCGGTCTGAGATAAAGATGATAAGTGTTAGACAACAGAATCTGGCAGCCGATTTCGTGTAGCGTATAGGGCAAAACGGCTTTTACGCTTGCAGCCGTGCCCACCGGCATGAAAGCCGGAGTTTCCACTATCCCGTGCGGCGTGTAAAACCGCCCCAGTCTTGCGCCGCTGCCCGAGTCCTTCTTCAACAATTCAAATTTGAAAAGCTCTTTTTTTTCCGTCATTTTTTCAAAAACATTGCGTCCCCGAAGCTGAAAAATCTGTATTTTTCTTTCACGGCGACGTCATAAACCTTGAGAATTTTTTCTCTGTCCGCAAAAGCCGAAACAAGCATAAGCAGAGTGCTTTTGGGAAGATGAAAATTCGTTATCAGCGCATCCACCGTTTTGAAGCGATAAGGCGGATAAATAAAAATTTCCGTGTTTCCCGAGCCTGCGGCGACACGTCCGCCCTCCGACGACGCGCTCTCGAGCACTCTTACGCTTGTCGTCCCTACGGCAACGACTCTGCGTCCCTCGTCCTTTGCGAGATTTATCACGCGGGCGGCGTCTGGGCTTAGCGAATAAAACTCGCTGTGCATCTTGTGTCTCGAAATATCTTCTTCCTTGACGGGGCGGAAAGTGCCCAGCCCTACGTGCAGCAAAACTTCGACTATCTCCACGCCCTTTGCTTTCAGGCGTTCAAGCAGCGTTTCGGTAAAATGCAGCCCCGCAGTGGGCGCAGCCGCCGAACCCTCCGTTTTGGAATAAACGGTGTTGTAGCGACTCTTGTCCCGCAGCTTTTCCGTTATATAAGGCGGCAAAGGCATTTCACCTATGCGCGAAAGGATATCCTCGAACACGCCGTCAAAATAAAATCTGATAATTCTGTTGCCGTCCTCTCTGACCTCTAATATCCTTGCTTTCAACTCGTTGCCGAATTCGAATTCGGCTCCCGCTTTGGCAATGCGGCCGGGCTTTAAAATAACCTCCCAATCCGTATAATCCAGTCTTTTAAGCAACAAAAATTCGATTTTGCCTCCCGTCCCGACTTTTTTTCCGTATAAACGGGCGGGGATAACCTTCGTGTTGTTGACAACAAGCACGTCCCCCTTTTTCAGCTCTTCTTCTATCTGATAAAAACGCTTGTGCTCTATTTTGTCCGCCGTCACGTCGTAAACCAACAGACGGGAGCTGTCGCGCGGCTGCGCCGGCTCCTGCGCGATAAGCTCCTGCGGCAAGTTATAGTCGAATAAATCTGTTTTCATAATTCAGTCTCATCTTTGTTGAAAAATATGCTTATCTGATTTTCTCTTTCGACAGAAAGCGCTTTGCCGAAATGACGATAAGCGGCAGGCAGGCACACTCTGCCGCGAGGCGTTCTCGCAATAAAACCTATCTGAAGCAAATACGGCTCGTAAACGTCCTCGATTGTTCCCGCGTCCTCTCCCGACGCCGCTGCTATCGTCTCAAGCCCGACAGGTCCGCCGTTGAACTTGTCAATCATCGAAAGAATTATATTTCTGTCCACGCCGTCCAAACCGAGCCCGTCAACTCCCATACATTCAAGCGCGAAATCGGTTATTTCCGCAGTAATACGCCCCTCGCCCTTGACCTGCGCGAAGTCCCTGACCCGTTTAAGCAGTCTGTTGGCTATTCGCGGCGTGCCGCGACTGCGTCCCGCAAGCCTGACGGCGGCCTGTTCGTCTATTTCCGTACCCAAAACCTTTGAGGAATTGCACACAATTTTGACAAGCTGCTCCGTAGAATACATTTCCAGCCTCGCGTGCACTCCGAACCTGTCTCTCAACGGCGCCGACAGACGTCCCGCTTTGGTCGTCGCTCCCACAAGCGTAAAACGCGGCAGCGACAATCTTATGCTTTTTGCGCTGGGTCCCTTTCCGATAATAAAATCCAGCGCGAAGTCTTCCATAGCGGGATACAAAATTTCTTCTACGGAGTGATTGAGCCTGTGAATTTCGTCGATAAACAGCACCTCGTTTTCGGTCAGCTTTGAAAGCAAAGCCACCAAATCGGCAGCCTTTTCGATTGCAGGACCGCTGGTGACCGTTATGCTCGTGTGCATTTCGTTGGCTATTATGTGAGCCAAAGTAGTTTTTCCGAGTCCCGGAGGACCGTAAAGGAGAACGTGGTCGAGATTTTCCTTTCTCTGCCTGGCAGCGCTGATATAAACCAGCAAATTTTCCTTCACCTTGTCCTGACCTATATATCCGTCCAAAGTCTGCGGTCTAAGTATATTTTCGCTTTCGGCTTCCCGCTCGACAAGCGTGCTTGAAATCAATTCGTTGCCGTCGTACATTTTCGCCTCTCTTTTCAGCTGTTTTTAAGCGCGTAAGAAAGTAATTCCTCCGTCGTCGACGCGCCGTTTTCCGCCGCGTTTTTCACCCTCGAAGCTGCCTCCTGCCTGTTCAGTCCGAGTGAAACAAGCACGGAAACGGCTTCATTTGACTCAGGAGAGGTAAAACCGTCTTTTCCGGTCAATGCGCCGTCCGACATATCGGGCGTCACAGACACCTTTTCCTTGAGTTCCAGAATTATCCTTTCCGCAGTCTTTTTTCCCAGTCCCTTTATGCTTGTGAGCGCAGTCACGTTTTCGGTGACGATAGCCGCAGCAAGGTCGGACAGCTTAAGTCCGGACAAAACGGACAAAGCAACCTTTGGTCCTATGCCCGAAACGGAAACCAGCTTTAAAAACATTTTCTTTTCGTCCAAGGTTGCGAAACCGAAAAGCGTGAGTCCGTCCTCCCTTACCTGGAGATAAGTATACAGCTTCGTTTCCGCTCCTGCTTCCAGTCGACCGAGAGTATTTGACGAAACAGCGAGCTCGAACCCCAGACCGTTGTTTTCCACCACCGCCGAACCTTCTTCTAAGGAAACGACCTTTCCGCTCACAAATCCCAACATAAGTTGCTCCTAAATTCTGAAATTTTCGCACAGATTTCTCGTCTGCGCATGCGTCAGCGCGACTGCCAGCGCGTCCGCGGCGTCGTCCGGCTTGGGTATTTTGTCGAGATTTAAAAATACCCGCACCATCTGCTGCACCTGACGCTTGTCCGCCCGACCGTAGCCTACCATTGCCTGCTTTATCTGAAGCGGAGTATATTCGAAGAGATTGCCGCATATTTTTACGGCGCAAACTAGCAGCACTCCGCGCGCTTCCGCCACGCGTATGCCGGTGGTTATGTTGGTGTTGAAAAAAAGCTCCTCGATTGCGACGGCGTCCGGTCTGAATCTTTCCATAAGCTCGGCGGCAGCCGCGTCGATCATGGCAAGCCGCACCGCGGTGTTTTCGTTTGGAGGCGTTCTGATTACGCCGTAGTCCACCGCCACATTGTTTCTACCGTCCGACTCGATAACTCCGTAGCCCACCGTTGCCAGTCCGGGGTCGAAGCCCAAAATCCTCACCTTAAATTTCCTCGTCAGGCAAATCCACGTTGTGATACACGTTCTGCACGTCGTCGAAATCGTCGAACATGTCCAGCATTTTTCTGAATTTGACAAGCTGCTCTTCGTTAAGCGAAACCATAGTCTGCGGCAGCCACTCTACCTCTGCGGAAATTATGTTTACGCCGTTCTTTACGAGATTGTTTTTAACCTCGTTGAAATCAGGCACGGAGGTATAAACCTCGAAAATTTCTTCCTCCACAACTACGTCGTCCGCGCCCGCCTCTATGGCAACCTCGAAGATACGGTCCTCCGACAGCTTTCCGTCGCGCTCTCCTACGATGACTCCCTTTCTGTCGAACATAAAAGACACGCAGTTTGTTGTACCGAGAGAGCCGCCCATTTTGTCGAAATAGCTTCTTATCTCTCCCGCGGTGCGGTTTTTGTTGTCCGTAAGACACTCAACAATAACCGCGCTGCCGCCTATGCCGTATCCCTCGTAGGTCATAGGCTCGTAGTTTATGTTGCCGAGCTCTCCCGATGCCTTTTTGATGCTTCTGGTTATGTTGTCGTTGGGCATATTGTTGGCTCTTGCCTTTGCTATGACGTCGAACAGCTTGCTGTTGGTCGCGGGATCGCTGCCGCCCGCCTTGACCGCTACGGCTATCTCTCTGCCGATTTTGGTGAATATTTTCCCTTTGGCTGCGTCTCCCTTAGCTTTTTTGTGTTTTATGTTAGCCCATTTGCTGTGACCTGACATTTTTTACCTCCGAATAATTATAAATTCTTCCTTCCCAACATGTACATCAGTATACCCGCGCTGACCGCCACGTTGAGCGACTCCATATCGTTCTTCATGGGAATACTTACGGTTTTGTCGCAGCGCATACGCACGTCTCTGCTCACTCCGCTGCCCTCGTTGCCCAACACCAGCGCGTGTTTTTCACTGATATTTGCCGAAAAAACATTTTCTCCGGACATATCCGCGCAAATCAACTGGCAATCGGAAAGCAAATCGAGGATTTTTTCTCTTTCTCCCTCGAATATATTCAAAACATACTGCGCCGACATACCAGCCCTCAGGCTCTTTGCGGAAAAAGGGTCGGCGCTCTCGCACAAATACACATCGTCATACCCCGAAGCCGCAGCCGTGCGAAGAACTGCGCCTACGTTTGCGGGGTCCCGGATACCGTCCAGCAAAAGACATTTTCCGAAAGGCTTTCGAGGCTCTTTTCTTTCAAAAGCGACGACGGCAAGCACTCCCTGGTTGGAAACCGTGTCGCAAACCTCTCCGAATGCTTTGTCGTCCGCAGCAAAGCAGGGAACAGCCGCCCCGTTTTGTCCGAAAGCTCCGCAATTTTCATGCTTTTCGGCAAAGGAACGGGAACACAGGATAAATTCGACCTTAAGCCCGTATCTCAAAGCGTCCTTGACCAGCTTTTCCCCTTCGGCTGCAAACAGCCCGTATTGATCTCTGTATTTCTTGTCGGACAGCTTGCGCGCCAGAGTCAGACGGGCATTTTTAGACGATACGACGTTTATCATAAAACTCCCGATAATCAAAAAGCCTTCTCACCGAAGGCTTTTGCAAACAGCTCAAAGGCTGGCTTTGGCAGTCTCCACAAGCTTTGCAAAGGACTGCGCGTCGTTCACGGCGATATCCGCCAAAACTTTTCTGTTAAGCTCCACATTGGCTTTCTTGAGACCGTACATGAACTTGCTGTAAGACATGCCGTTTGCGCGCGCCGCCGCGTTTATTCTCGCAATCCACAGATTGCGGAAATCTCTTTTCTTGAGTCTGCGGCCGATGTAAGCGTAGTTGAAGCTTTTCATCACCGCTTGTCTTGCGATACGATAGTTTTTGCTCTTTGCTCCGAAATAACCTTTCGCAAGCTTCAATATTTTTCTGCGTTTTTTAACCGCATTTACACCGCGTTTGATTCTCATAAAAAGTTACCTCCTATCAGTGGGACAGCATGCGGCTGATTGTCTTTTCCTGCGTGCTGTCTACGTATGCGGCGCCGCGCAGGTTGCGCGTGCGTTTCGTCGTCTTTTTGGTCAGAATATGATTTTTGCCTTGCTGCGCTCTTTTGATTTTGCCGGATTTTTTGAGGCTGAATCTTTTTGCCGCGCCGCTATGCGTTTTTTGTTTGGGCATGTTAGTAATCCTCCGTTTATTTCGTATTTTTGTTGTCGACAGGAGCAAGCACCATTGTGATAAATCTGCCTTCCGCCAAAGGCTTCTTTTCTATGGTGGCATAGTCCTTTATCTTTTCGTAAAAGCTGTTGGCGACCTCGATGCCGTTGCCCACAAAAGCCATTTGCCTGCCTCTCATGCGGAGACTGACCTTGACCTTGTCACCGTCTTTGAGAAATTTGACGGCGTTCTTCGCCTTTGTCGCAATGTCGCCCTCGTCTATTGTCATGGAAAGCCTGATTTCCTTCAATTCGACGATTTTTTGATTTTTCTTGGCTTCCTTCTCGCGCTTGTTCTGCTCGTAACGATACTTGCCGTAATCCATCACTTTGCAGACGGGCGGGACGGAATTCGGCGAAATTTTAACCAAATCCAAATGAGCGTCATCCGCAATCTGCTGCGCCTGCCGCGCAGACATAATACCAAGCTGCGCTCCGTCCGAACCGATAAGCCGCACCTCTCTGTCCCTGATTTGCTCGTTGGTCTGAAGATCTTTGATAACCGTTACCTCCGAAAAATAAAAAAGTGTGAACAGCAAAAAGTCCACACAAACAACAAACGTATCACGGGGATACGTTCCGCTATTGTCTACCCTACAGCTCAAGCCGTACGGGTGAGAAAGTGACCTTTCTGCTTTTGCTTAGTTATATTAACACACCTTTAGCCGCACGTCAACCGTTTGCAGCATATTTTAAAAATTTTTTAGCCACAACAATAAATTTTCCAACAAGAAAATGACTGTCTGTAGCTTTTAACTTGTGTTTTTTGTCAAACAGAGTGTCTCTTGATTTTTGTCGCGCCGCTTTTTTGCGGCGCGACGAATTAAAATCAATCGATGACCTTGTCTTTGATTTCCGAAAGAATCCTTGCCGAAAACTCGTCCAAAGTCATAAGCCCCAAGTCTCCTTTGCTTCTGTGCCGCACGGAAACCTTTCCCTCCGCCGCCTCTTTGTCGCCTACGACCAGCATATAAGGAATTTTTTCCAGCTGAGCCTCTCTGATTTTGAAGCCCACCTTTTCCGACCTGTTGTCGGCTTCGGCTCTCACTCCCAGCTTTTTAAGCGCGGCGGTTATCTCGTCGGCCTTGTCCGCCGTCCTGTCGGTTAGGCTCAAAACCTTTACCTGAGTATACATCATCCAGGCGGGCAGCGCTCCGTTGTATTTCTCTATAAGCAGCGCCAGCGTCCTTTCGTAACAGCCTATGGAGCTGCGGTGAACGATAAAAGGTCTTTTTTTGCTTCCGTCGGCGTCGACGTACCACATATCGAAACGCTCCGCAAGCTCGAAATCTATCTGAATGGTAAACAACGTATCCTCTTTTCCGTATACGTTCACGCTCTGTACGTCAAGCTTGGGACCGTAAAACGCAGCCTCGCCTATCGCCTCGTAATAATTTACTCCGGCGTCGTCGAGGATTTTTTTCATCAGCCTTTCCGAGTTTTCCCAAGCGTCGGGATTGTCAATATATTTTTCCTTATTCTCGGGATCCCAACGGCTGAAGCGGTAGGAAACTTCGCCGTCCAGACCGAGCGTTTTCATAAAATAACGTATTAGGTCGAGAACGCCCAAAAACTCCTGCTCTATCTGGTCGGGGCGGCAGATAATGTGTCCGTCCGCAAGCGTAAACTGACGTACCCTTATCATGCCGTGCATTTCGCCGCTGTTTTCGTTTCTGAATAAAGGCGCGGTTTCGTTGTAGCGCACGGGCAGATCGCGATAGCTCTTGAGACCGTTTTTGTAAATCATGAACTGGAACGGACAGGTCATAGGTCTCAAAGCCAGCACTTCTTTGTTGACGTCGGCTTCCTCGGGGTCGCCGAGAATAAACATTCCGTCGCGGTAGTGATACCAATGTCCGCTTATTTTGTAAAGGTCGCTCTTTGCCATGAACGGAGTTCTTGTCAGCATGTAGCCGCGTTTTTCCTCCTCGTCTTCCACCCAGCGCTGCATGGTTTTGAGAATATGCGCGCCCTTTGGCATAAACAGCGGCAGCCCCTGTCCGATGTTTTCTTCGGTCATAAAAATTCCCAGCTCTCTGCCCAGCTTGTTGTGGTCGCGCTTTTTAGCCTCCTCCATCCTTTCGAGATATTCCTCCATGTCGGACTTTTTGTCGAAAGCCGTGCCGTAAATTCTCGTAAGCATTTTTTTGCTGCTGTCTCCGCGCCAATACGCGCCGGCAATGCTTGTCAGTCTGAACGCCTTGAGTCTGCCCGTGGACGAAAGATGCGGTCCCCTGCACATATCGGAAAATTCGCCTTGCCCGAAAAACGAAACCGTGTCCTCCTTTATACCCTCGAGCAGCTCCAGCTTGTACGGCTCGTCGGCAAGCATTTCTTTCGCTTCCGAGACGGGCACGACGGATTTACGTATAGGAAAGTCGGACTTGACTATTTTGTTCATTTCATCCTCTATCGCCTTGAAATCCTCAAGCGAAACAGGCTGCGCAAAATCTATATCATAATAAAAACCGTTTTTCACCGCAGGACCTATCGCCAGCTTGGCGTCGGGATAAAGGCGCTTGATTGCCTGCGCCATAACGTGGCTCGCGGTATGCCTGTAAACCTCTTTTCCCTCCTCGTCCTTAAAGGTAAGCACCTTGAAATCGCCGCCGCAGTCCAAAACCTCTCCCAGCCCCTTGAGCTCTCCGTTCAGGCTGACGCAAACCGCAGCTCTCAAAAGTCCTTCGCTTATGCTTTTGACGACCTCCGATGCGGGCACGGGAGTAGAAAATTCCTTTATCGCGCCGTCGGGCAATTTAAATTCAATCATATCTGTCACCTCTTTTTATGTAAAAATTTATTAAAAAAGCCGTCCTTGAATTTAAGGACGACTGAATGCCGCGGTTCCACCTTAATTGCCGGACAAATGCGTCCGACCGCTTTAGGACGCGCAGCTAACGTATGCGCCTACGCTCGCCGGAAAAGCGGTACGGATTCAGGCTGCTCCGCACGGCTCTCATCTTACCCGCGCTCTCTGTATGAACAGTGGTCTGTCCGCTTGTCTTTTCTTTTAGGCAAGTATCAAATTGAATTTATGATAACACAAAAAAAAAATTTGTCAACTGATTTTCGCGCTTTTCATATCGTTTATTACGAAAAGGCTGTCGGCAATGTCTTTGAACTGTTCGGAAAGATTTTGCCAATCTCCGTAAAAATTTACCGCGGAGGGGTTTATGCACACCAGATTGTAAAGCAGGTCTTCTTCGGAGTCCTCCCTGACCGACATCGTCGTAAGCTTGTTGAGTCTCATTCCCTTTTCGTCAAACAGCTCAAAGCCGCTTTCCCTGTCGAACACGACGGACAGATTGCTTACCAGCGTGGGGATTGCCTCGAGAAGAAACATCAGAAAATCCCGCATAGTTTCATAGTCGTTTATCACCGTGTCGTACGAGTTGGACAAAACCACGATTTCGTCCCATTTCTTTTTTACGTCACCAAGCCTGAAATTGTAAAAACCGTCCAAAGAAAAATTCCGTATATTTTCAAGGTTTCGTTTGATTGTCGTTTTATCGTAGGAATTGTCGAAAATACACATCGTGTTTATCAGAGTGCGCGAGAGCAAATCATCCGAGCCCATATTCAATTTTTTACTTAAATATTTGTTTTTATATCCTATAGAAAAAATATCCGCAAGCAAATCCTTGACCAGCGCGGACATTTGTCCCGCGCTTTCGTCATAACAAGCCAACGAAAAAAAAGTTCTGTCGTCTATCTGTTCCAGCGCGGAAACGCCTCTTGCCTGCGCGAGCGGTCTGTCAATCTGCCTTGCCAGATAATTTAAAAAATGTCCGTCCTTTTTGTCTACGTTCAAAGAAAGCTCGTACATCGGGTTCTCCTTTAATAACAATAGTTTATGCAAATAGAAATCTTTTAATTATTTGGCGGCAAATTATTTGATAAATCCTCAAATAGCGCTAAAAGCAATAAAAAACCGCCTTGCCGGCGGTTTTTTAAATTATTTGTTTTCTTCAATAAATTTGACTATTGCGCCCACGGTTTTGAGCTCGCTTGCCGTATCGTCCGGCACCTGAAGATTGTAAGTTTCTTCCAGCGCCATTATCATTTCTACTATATCCAGAGAATCCGCGCCCAAATCGCTGATAATATTGGATTCCATAGTTATCGTGTCGGGAGAAATGCCGAGTTGCTCGGAAAGCATTGATTTTATTTTGTCAAATACCATAAGTTTACCTCCGTTTGGATAGTGATTATTTTACTATAAAATTCCCGAAATAACAAGCAATTTGACAATGAAATAACAAAAAAACGACGTGCGACATAATTTGTAGAAGGGAGGCACCTTTATGAGACGCAATTTCACAAACGAGCGGGACTTTTTGAACACGGTCGAACAGGACAGATGCGCTCCCCCCTGCTGTCTTCCGCCGCCCAGACCAAAGCCCCCGCCCAAGCCCGATACGGGCTTCGACTGCTGCTGCAGGACGGAAAACTGCAAAGTAAAATTCAGTACCGATCCGTGCTCCGACTCTATCGAAATCAAATGCAGAAAGCAACAGGACATATGCAGCTGCGAGCAAAAGCCGCGCTGCCATCACGAAAGAAAACCGCCTTTTTTCCCTTTCGGAAATTTTTTCCATTGAAAAGCCCGTGCCTTTTGGCACGGGTCGAATTTTAAATTCCACTCAGAACAAAGCGTTGAAAACGGTTCTCGGAAACGGAATAACGTCACGAATATTGGAAACGCCCGTAAGATACATGATAAGGCGCTCAAAGCCCAGACCGAAGCCCGCGTGCTTTGTTCCGCCGTATTTTCTCAAATCGAGATACCACGCATATTCTTCTTCCTTCATGCCAAGCTCGCGGATGCGTTTTTCAAGCAGCTCGAAACGCTCCTCTCTCTGACTTCCTCCCACAAGCTCGCCCACTCCCGGCACAAGCATATCCATAGCGGCAACGGTCTTGCCGTCGTCGTTGAGTCTCATATAAAACGATTTTATTTCCTTAGGATAATCGGTAACGAATACGGGACCGTTGAACACCTTTTCCGTCAGAAATCTCTCGTGCTCTGTTTGAAGGTCGCTGCCCCAATGCACAGGATATTCAAACTTGTCGTTGTGCTTTTCCAGCTTTTTAACCGCTTCGGTGTAGGTTATGCGTCCGAATTCACTGTCAACCAGCTTCCGAAGTCTTTCAAGCAGCCCGCTGTCGACAAATTCGTTGAAAAACCGCATTTCCTGAGGACAGCTTTCAAGCACGTAGCTTATCACCGATTTGATCATATCCTGAGCCAAATCCATATCGTCGTTGAGGTCGGCAAAAGCAATTTCCGGCTCAATCTGCCAGAACTCGGCGGCATGTCTCTGCGTATTGGAGTGCTCGGCTCTGAACGTAGGTCCGAATGTGTAAATATTTCCGAATGCCATTGCATAGGTTTCGCCGTTGAGCTGTCCCGAAACGGTAAGACTGGCGGGCTTCCCGAAAAAGTCCTTTCCCGAATCAACCCTTCCGTCCGTTGTCTTGGGTAGGTTGTCAAGGTCGAGAGTCGTGACTCTGAACATTTCGCCCGCACCCTCGCAGTCGCTTGTCGTGATTATCGGCGTGTGAACGTAAACAAAGCCCCTTTCGTTGAAAAATTTATGCACTGCGAAAGCCGCCACTGAACGCACGCGCATCACTGCGCTGAACAGATTGGTGCGCGGTCTGAGATGCGCGATTTCACGCAAAAATTCCACGCTGTGCCTTTTTTTCTGCAAAGGATAATCGGGAGTGGATTTTCCCTCGATTTCGATTGAAGAAGCCTTGATTTCAAAGGGCTGCTTCATCTGAGGCGTAACGGCGACTTGCCCCTTGACGACAATCGCGCTGCCTACGTTCAGTCTTGCGATTTCATCGAAATTGTTTATTTTCCCCTGCTCGAAAACAACCTGCACGCTTTTGAAGCAGCTGCCGTCGTTCAGCTCGATAAAGCCGAAAACCTTGCTGTCTCTTATGTTTCTGATCCAGCCGGCGACTGTTACGTCCTTATCGGCATAAGCTTCGAAATCACGGTAAAGAGCAGACAATAATAGTCTTTTCATCCTGCACCTCAGTTGTTCTTGTTTCTCAGTTTTCTCAAAAACGGAGGAATAGAGCTGTCTTCCTTCAGATTCATATTGGGATTAGGCAATGCGTTGCCGCCCAACGCCGCAACAGACTCTTTCAGCTGTTCTGTCGAAACCTGCGGCTGCTGCACCTTGACCGGCTCGTCTATTCTGCTGCCGTAAAGCTCCTTTGCGGGGCTTAGCGGGACGTTCTCCGTCTCTTTTGCAGCGAAAACGGTTTGCTTTGCGGGCTTGTCCGCAGGCTTTACGTCGAAGCCGGTAGCAATAATCGTCACCTGCACCTCGTCGTCTATATCCTCGCGTATGTCGGCGCCGAAAATAATCGCGGCGTCTCTGTCCACAACCTCCTTTACGAGGTCGACCGCATGCTGGATTTCTCCCATCGTCATATTTAGTCCGCCGGTTATGTTTATGATTATACCGGTTGCGCCTTCTATCGTGGTTTCAAGCAGCGGACTGTAAACAGCCTGACGAACCGCGTCTATCGTGCGGTTGTCGCCGCGTCCTACGCCCAATCCCATGTGAGCCATGCCTCTGTTGCGCATAACCGTTTCCACGTCGGCGAAATCCAGGTTTATGAGCGAGGAGGAAACGATGATGTCCGAAATTCCCCTGACGCCCTGTCGCAAAACCTCGTCGGCACGCTGGAAGGCTTCGACTACCGTTATGTCCTTGCTGAAATTTTGTATAAGCCTGTCGTTGGGAATGATAACCAACGTATCCACGTTTTTCTTTAAATTCATTATGCCTATTTCGGCATTGTCCATACGGCGTTTGCCCTCAAAGCTGAAAGGCTTTGTCACAACGCCGACGGTCAGTATTCCCATTTCCTGCGCAATACCCGCGATTATCGGCGCGGCGCCTGTGCCCGTGCCGCCTCCCATGCCTGCGGTGATAAAAAGCAAATCGGTCCCCTTCAACGCTTCCTTAATGGCGTCACGGCTTTCTTCGGCAGCCTGTCTGCCTATTTCGGGATTTGCGCCCGCGCCCAGCCCCTTTGTCAGCTTTTCGCCTATCTGAATTCTCTCCGATGCTTTGGAAAGATAAAGCGCCTGCTTGTCAGTGTTGACTGCGACAAAGGATGCGCTGGTGATATTTGCCTGTATCATACGATTGACGGCATTGTTTCCGCCGCCGCCTACTCCGACGACCTTGATTTGTGCGACCTTGTCCGCTTCGTTATATATATAATCCATATTTTTCTCCCTGATAAAAATCGATTTTGTTTCGGCTTATTTCTGCTTAAGAGCAATGTCGAGCAACCCGTAAGCCGACGTATAGTATTCCTTAGTTGCCTGCGGAATATCCGGAAGCGCATTTTTTACGCTTATGTCCAGATACTGCGCGAAATATTCCACGCCGCCTGTAACCGAAGTAAGACCTCCGCCTGTAACATACACGGGGGTGTTGCGCCTGATTTCATACGGACACAGCTCCAAGCCCTTTATAAAATAATCGGCTATTTCTTCTATTCTCGCCCGCACGACCTCGTTGGCTTTTTCCGCCTTGAGCGCAAGTCCGCCCGAAAGAACGTAGTTGTCGGAGGAATCGAATTCGAGCTTCAGATTCACCTTGCTTTTAAGCTCCTCCGCCTGACCGAAAGAAATTTCCAAAACCTGCTGCAAATCGGCGGATATATTGCCGCATCCCATAGAAAAGGATTTGAGGTAAACTAAGCCTTCGCCGCACACCAGCATGACGTTGGATGTTATATACCCGACGTCCAGCAGTAGAGCATAGCCGTCTCTGACAGATTGCTCTATCAGAAACAACGACTGAGCCAAACAGGAGGAAACAAATTCCCACCCCGAAAGTCCGCACTTTTTGAAAATGGCGGAAACTGCATCGGTGAATACCCTGGAAGCAAAGCAGTAGGAAATAAGTCCCTCGATTTTATTCGCCGTCCTTCCTATCGGGTCGGCAACGTCTTCCTTTTCGTCCAAAGTAAAATATATATCTGAACGACCTATGGGGAGGAAATTTTTATCCGTATCGAATATATCGGTTTTTTTGTATATTTCGCTGACATCATCTTTGGTAATGCGTTTTTTGAAGCGATACTGATTTGCCGCTTCTCCTACAGTCACGGAAGTAAATTCTCCCGGCACGCCCGCAAAAACCTCTTTTATCTGACGTCCCCAGCTTTGCTCCGCCTGCCGCAAAGCGTATGAAACCGCGTCGCCGAGCCTTTCCGGCTCAAGCCACTCTCCTTCATAAAAGCCTGCGTATTTGCTTTCTCCGCGAGCGACAATCAAAAAGCCGTCGGGCGTTTTTTTGCCAACGAATACCACTATTTTACTCGAGCCGAAATCGACAACCGCGACCTCGGTGTTTTTTCTGAAGTTGAAAAAATTCATTATCAGTCCTCTGTTTTCAGCCGACGTTTACAACCGTGCTGATTTTTCCGTCTTTTTCCGAAACCTCTATTGTCGTGCCGAAACGGGTGTTATCCTTTTCGTCCGAGGCGTAAACGCTCCATCCGGCATGAATTTTCCGTTGAAGGTCGGAGACGGGATCGTTTATCTGCAGCACGGCGCCGGTGTTGAAAGCAAGCTTTAAGCAATAATATTCCGTCAAAGCCTGAACGGATACCGAATCGAGCAGATCAGGCAGCTCCACAAAATCAAAGCCTCCCTGCCAAAGCGTCTCGAAAACAATCTGACTCACATCGTTGAGCCAGCTTGCCTCAGACTTGAATTTCAGGCGACTTCCAACTGCAGGCGCTTCGTTCAGATACGCCGAAAAATTCAAAGCGGGAAAATTTGTCACCGGCTGATTGAAAGCCTCGAGAACAAAGTTTTCGCTGTCCAGCAGATAATACACTCCGTCGCGCGAAATAACCGAAACAGGCTCTCTTGCGGTTGCGAAAATTTCCAGAAAATTGGGGAACAGCCTGTTTATGCCCTGCACCTTTAAATAAGGATAGCGGGATTCGGTCTGGGATATGAATTTTTTGCCCGAAAGAAAGAAAATGCTTTTGCCTTTGAAATCCGCAATAAGCTTTTCTCCCGTCAAGTCGGAATATATTTCGGGCGCGTCCGCATACAGAGTTTCACCCGAGCTTTCGTCATAGCGCAAAAAAACAAGACTCGCTTTCTGAAGCGTGAAAACGGTGCTTCCCAACACGATAAGTAAAACTATCACAAGGAAAATCGAAAAAATTATCAACAGCTTCTTTTTCGCGTTTTGCTTCATCCAATGCCTCCGGACAAAAATCCGTTATTAACCTTTAATATTATACATAGGGAGAATAAATAAGTCAATAAAAACTCGCGCACATTTAAAGAACTTGAAGTAGTATTTTGGCATTTTTTAAAGCTCGAACCGAGAAAAAAAGATAAATTGATATATTATTTCAGACATAATATAATGACAAAATATGATTTCCGATATATTCCAAGAAAAATATAGGCTCGCCGTCAGGCGAGCCGTCATATTTTTCGCTAAATTCTGCGGACATCCGCGCCCACCGAGTTAAGCGCCTTGTCCAGCATGAAATATCCCCTGTCTATATGCTTGGCATTGTTCACAACGGTCACGCCCTCCGCGTTTAAGCCTGCCAGCACAAGCGCCGCGCCGCCTCTCAAATCATAAGCGTTGACCTCAGCCGATTTCAGTCTTTCCACTCCTCTGACCAAAGCCAATCTGTCCCTTACGGTTATGTCGGCGCCCATTTTGGTTAGCTCTGAGACATGCTTGTATCTGGTTTCGAAAATGTTTTCCACTATTACGCTGGTTCCTTTCGAAACCGTTTCCAACGCAAGAATCTGAGCCTGAAGGTCGGTCGGAAAGCCCGGATACGGAGACGTCTCTATGAGCGATATGGCGTCCGGGCGTTTGGAGCACTCTATATATACGCTTTTTTCTCCGATACTCAGACGAGACACGCATCCCTCGAGCTTACTCAAAAGCGCCGTGATATCGTCCGGCACACAGTTGGACACAAGCAGCTTCCCGCCCGTTATTGCTGCGGCTATTATGTACGTTCCCGCAACTATCCTGTCGGGTATAGGCTCGAATTCGCAGCCTTCGAGTTTCTTGACGCCTTCAATTATTATCGTCGAGCTTCCGGCGCCGGTTATTTTCGCGCCCATTTTGTTCAGAAAATTTTGCAGCGCGGTTATTTCTGGCTCCTTAGCGGCATTGGTAATAATTGTTCTACCCTTTGCCAGCACGGCAGCCATCATTATGTTTTCGGTCGCCCCCACGCTCGGAAAATCAAGGTGAATATCGTTTCCTTCGGCGTTTTCGCCGTTACAGTACAAAAACCCTCCCGTTTCCTCTATGTCGATATTCAATGCTCTCAATCCCTTCAGGTGCAAATCTATAGGACGTATGCCTATGTCGCATCCTCCGGGAAAAGCCGCTTTCGCGTGCTTTAAGCGCCCGATAATAGGTCCCATAAGAAACAGTGAGCTTCGGATTTCTTTTGCGTAGCTCGAAGGTATCTCATTGCCCGTCAAAACCGAGCAATCAACAGTCAAATCGTCTTTTTCCCAATAGATTTTCCCTCCGAGCGCCTCTATTATTTTGGTCATATTCAATATGTCGGTAATTTTGGGGCAATTAAACAGCGTCACCGGACGCGTAGCCATAACGCACGCCGCAAGCAATGCCAGCACGCAGTTTTTAGCGGAATGTACTGCCAGCTCCCCCTCCAATCTATGACCTCCGTTTATCAACAGTCTGTCCATTTTGCGTTCTCCATAGTCAAATCTTTGTTTCAGATGGCTTTGTTTACGGCAACCGAAAATATCGGCGACAAAAACGTGCCACCTTCAATAATATTATCTTATGGCAAAACCGTTATAAATGTGAGACGGACAGAGCCTGCTCGCTTCTCGAAACATTGAGCAGCAGTCCTGCGGCAAACATAAACATTACCAAAGACGTGCCGCCGTAGCTGATGAACGGCAGCGGCAGCCCGGTCGGAGGAATACTTCCCGTAACAACGGCAAGATTTATTGACGACTGCACGGCGATAATCGAAACGACGCCGCCGCAAAGCAGAGAGCTGAATTTGTCGGGAGCATTAAGGCTGATTTTTACGCCTCTGTAAATTACAAGCAAAAAAAGCAGCATAAGAAGCAAGCAGCCGACAAGTCCGGTTTCTTCGCCGATAACAGAAAAAACGAAATCGCTTTCCGCAAACGGCAGAAAAGAATATTTCTGACGACTGTTGAACAAGCCTACGCCAAACCATCCCCCGCTTCCCAGCGCATACAGCGACTGAATAAGCTGATACCCCTCGTCCTTCGGGGAAGCCCACGGGTCGATAAAAGCCAAAAGTCTTTTCAATCTGTAAGGCTCGACAAGAATCATCACCGGCACGGCGACGGCAGCTGCAGCAATCAGCAGGACAAACCATTTGGGCTTCATTCCGCCGATAAAAAGCATTATCAGCATTACAAGACCTACGCACATGGTGATAGACATGTTTGGCTCCAGAATTATCAGCAGACAGACCGCAAGACCGCTCCCCAATACGGGAAGCGCATGAGCAAGACGCGTCATGTCTGTTTTTTGACGAGACATATATGTTGCGGCGAAAAAAACAAACGCAAATTTGGCAATTTCGGAGGGCTGAAAAGAAAAGCCTCCGAAGCCTATCCATCTTTTCGCGCCGTAATTTTCTATTCCGAGACCGGGCACAAAGACAAGCCCCAGCAGTGCCAAAGAAACCAGCAGCAAAGGCAAAGCAAGCTTCTTAAGCAAATCGAGATTCAGTCTCGAAGCCAAAAGCATTGCGACGACTCCCACGACAAAGCCTACCGCCTGCTTTGTGAAATAATAAAATTTGTTGGAAAAATCTCTTTCCGCCATATAATAGCTCGCGCTGTAAATAAACAGCAGCCCAATAAGCGCGAGCGCAACAACTGCGGCCAGGAGTATGTAATCGGGCTTACCGCGCGAATTAATCAATTTCATTTTTCATTTTTTCCACTATTTTTTTAAAATGCTCTCCACGCTCGGCGTAGTTTCCGTAAGCGTCGAAGCTGGCGCACGCGGGAGAAAGCAAAATCACATCGCCCGAGGATGCTTCGGCATATAATGTTCTCACCGCTTCCTCCAGTCCGCTGCAAAAGCAATATCTTTTGAAGCCCTTTCTTTGAGCCGATTGCGCAATTTTTTCGGCTGCTTCCCCGATTAACGCGATTTTTTTCACGCGAGCGGGCATTTTTGCAAACAAATCGCAGAAATCGAGATTTTTGTCTCTGCCGCCGAGTATGAGAAAAATTCTGTTCGGATAAGCGTTTATTGCCTTGATTGTAGAATCGATGTTTGTGGATTTGGAATCGTTTACGAATTCAACTCCGTTTATTTGTCCCGACGGCTCCAGCCTGTGTTCTACGCCGTTGAAGCTCAAAAGCCCCTTTCTCAGCTCCTGAACGGTCAGTCCCAGCGCTCGGCATACCAACAAAGCGCACATAGCGTTCCGAATATTGTGCGAGCCTTTAATCAGCAAAGCGGAAGCATCGCAAACCGTTTCCTTGACGCCGTCCGTTTTCAGTACGATTTTTCCGCTTTCCAGATAACAGCCGTCGGTTTTCTTTTCAACGCTGAAAAACAATTTACGCGCTCTGCCCCGCCATTCGATTGCCCGCACCACGGGATCGTCCGCGTTAAGCACGCAGTATCCTTCTTGCTGAAAAGCAAAAATATTTTTTTTGGCAGCGGCATAGCTTGCAAAATCTCCGTGCATGTCCAAATGGTCGGGCGTAATATTCAAAACGGCGCTGATGTACGGCGCAAAGCGGGTGCAGCTTTCAAGCTGAAAACTCGACGCTTCAAGCACCGCTATATCTTGCTCGCTTAAAACGTCGCACATCGAGCAAAAGGGAACGCCTATGTTTCCCAAGGCATGCGAGGATCTGCCGGCGCGACGAAGAATATGATTAATCAAGCTGACGGTAGTTGTTTTACCGTTTGTTCCCGTCACCGCAACTATGCGGCATCGGCTTCTTATGTACCCCAGCTCCAGCTCGCCGACAATCGGTATTTTTCTTTCCCTGCACGCCTTCACCAAAGGACGGTTTAAAGGAACCGACGGAGACAAAAGCAAAGCATCTATATCAGAAGGGAGATCCGCCTCGCTTTCAAATCGGAGAAAATTTTTTCCCTGCGCCCAATCGGGCACGCTTCCGCCGTCTGTGTATAAGGTTATTTCACACTCGTCCTTAAGCAAATCATACATTGCCTGTCCGGAAACACCCAAGCCGTAAATAATGACTTTTTTCATTTTTCCCTCCTAAACAAGCACAATAACGCAAATCAATGCTACTATGCCTGTAATAGTAGCATACAAAAACCCGATTCTCGTCTCACTAAGACCTTTTTTCTGCAAATGATGATGAAAAGGCGCCATAAGAAAAACTCTTTTCTTCGTCCGTTTAAAATGCACCACCTGTATAACGTCCGAAACCGCGCTTGTCACGAACATGACTCCGAGTATCGGAATATAAAGACTGAGCCGCCCCAAAATGGAAACGCACGCCACGACGCCTCCGAGCGCCAGAGAACCAACGTCCCCCATGAATATCTTTGCGGGAAAGCAATTGAAAAGCAAAAAGCCGGCAAGGCTGCCGACAGCGGCAAAGCAGACGGTCAAAAGCCCCTGATATTCTCTCACGTAAAGCGACAAGCCGTTTTTGTCCGCGTCGGCGGCTACAATGGCGATTATGGCTGCGATTCCCGCCATATAAACCAAGGTTGTCGACGCCGCCAGACCGTCAAGCCCGTCAGTCAGATTTACGCTGTTTGTCGTAGCAATAAAAATAAATACCACCAGAGGAACGACGCCCCACCCCAACGAAACAGTGTTTTTGGTAAAGGGCACGTAAACGTCGCCTCTTATCAGCTCGTTTTTATATACGACAAAGGCTACAATCAGAGCTATTGAAAGCTGAAGTATGATTTTCTGATAAGGTCTCAAACCGAGATTTCTTTTGTAATGTATTTTTATCGAATCGTCGAGAAATCCCGTCACGCCGTAAGCCGCAGTCACCGCAAGGGTGATATAGACGAATTTCCCTTTGCCGAAAATCAGACCGGCGATAAGAATGGCAAGAATTATGGCTATTCCGCCCATAGTGGGAGTTCCGCTTTTGTAGCTGTGTTCCTTTACGTATTCCAAAATTTCCTGTCCCGCTTTTTTTCTTTTCAAAAGCGGCAAAAGAAGAAACAGAAATACGACGCACAACAAAAAAGCTATAAAGGCAGCAAAAAGATAATTCCTCATTGTTTATCAACCCAAAAACCTATGTACCACTTCGATATCGTAAAACGGATATTTTCTTCCCTTGATTTCCTGATATCTTTCGGCGCCCTTTCCGAGAATGGCAACGGTGTCGGACGCGCCCGCTTCGTTTAACGCATGAAAAATCGCATCCTCTCTGTTTTGAATTATTTCGTAATTTTCCTTTAGCCCTGCAGTGATGTCGCGGAAAATAGAAAAGCTGTCTTCAAATCTAGGATTGTCGTCCGTGACTATAGCCAAATCGGCATATTTGGCTACGGCTCTTCCCATAAGCGGACGCTTGAATTTGTCCCGTCCGCCGCCGCAGCCGAACACCACTATCAGCCGACCACCCTTTTTCCCCGTCGAGGACAAATAAGACAGAATATTCTCCACTCCGTCCGGCGTATGGGCGAAATCCACGACTACGCGCGCGCCGCTCTTCATAAAAAATGTTTCGTTTCTTCCGTCTATGGACTTAACCTTGCTAATACCTTGTGCAATGACGTCGGCTTTTATTCCGTAAAGCCGCGCCGCAGCAGACGCCGCAAGCGTGTTGTACATATTGAATTTGCCTTTGAGCGAATAGCTTACCGGCTTGATTTCGTCGCAAATATTCAGCGTGTAGCTTATGCCTCTTTCGCTGCTCTCGAAGTCGCTTGCCTTTACATCGGCAGGGTTTTCGAAGCCGTATGAAATCATAGACAAATCGGCGTTTTTGAGAATTTTCATCCCCAGCTCGTCGTCGGCGTTGATTACTCCCACCTTTACATACTTTTTGTCGAAAAAGCTTTGCTTGACGGCGGCGTAAGTCTGCATATTTTTAAAAAAGTCCAGATGGTCCTGACTAAGATTTGTGAAGATTGCAATATCGCTTGTCACGCCCTCCATTTTTCTCAAAGCTATGGCATGCGCAGACACTTCCATTATCACGTATTTGACCTTGTTCAAAAGCATTTTGTAAAACATTTCGTGCAGGTCAATCGGATCAGGAGTGGTGAGAGCGGATTTGTAGCGTCTTTCACCTATCCAAACTCCGTTGGAACCGATAATCGCCGTTTTTTCTCCTGTCTCCTTCAAAATCGCGTCCAGAAGATACGTAGTAGAAGTCTTTCCGTTTGTGCCCACCACACTGATTATGTTCAGCAAATCGCAGGCATTGTGGAAAAAGGTTTTTGCCATTTTCGACATAACGGCGCGAGTATCGGACACAATTATGCGGCAGACGCTGTCGTCCGCAAGCGCCACGTCCCTGCTGCACACCAAAGCAACGGCTCCGTCGGCAACAGCCTTGTGCGCAAAAATATGACCGTCGGTCTGGACGCCCTCCAGACAAAAAAACAAGCCGTCCTTTTTTACGCGGCGGGAATCGCATGACAAGGAGGATATATTCAAATCAGTGTTTCCTTTGACGTCAAGATAGCTTATGCCGCTCAATAGCTCCGATAAATGCATTTAGGTCAAACCTCGCTTAAATAAAAAATCCATACTGTCGTGTATGGATTATTTTATTATTCCGCGTCTCGCATTATGTTAAGCGGGCTTCAAATTTTTGTAATTGATTATCTGCTGAAAAATCATCTTGGCATAAGGCGCGGCGACCGTCGAGCCGTAATGCGCTCCGGTAGGCTCGTCTACCAGCATTAGCGCCAGATATTGAGGATTGTCGGCGGGGAAAAAGCCCACAAAGGAGGAAACATATTTTCCCACGGCAATATGGCCGTTTTCGTATTTCTGCGCAGTGCCTGTTTTGCCTCCAACCTTGAAGCCCTCTATGTAAGCCTGCTTTCCGCTTCCGTTTGTCACGACGTTTTCCAGCAGCCCTGCCAGCTCGCGGCTGACCTTTTCGCTAATTGCCCGCTGTCTTACGGTAGGATAAAATTTCTTTACCAGCTCGCCTTCCTGAGTTCTGATTTCCTTTACAAGATAAGGCTGCATCAAAAGACCGCCGTTTACAGCCGCTGACGTCGCCATAGCGAGCTGAAGAGGCGTCACCGCAATAGTTTGCCCGAAAGAAATTCGCGCCAAATCTCCGTTGGTTACAGCGCTCTGAGCTACCAGCAAACCCGCCTGTTCGCCGGCAAAATCTATACCCGAAACCGTTCCGTAGCCGAATGCCGAAAGATATTTGTACATCGTTTCCTTGCCGAGAGAAAGTCCGATATCCGTAAAGATAGGGTTGCAGCTGTTGTTGAGCGCATCGCCCAGATTCTGATTGCAATGCTTTGACGACGTGTGCGTGGTCCAGCACTTTACTTTCGAGCCGTCCACAATTCTGAAATTGGCGTTGTTGGGAAACACGTAAGACGCGGAATGCGCTTTGGGATTGCCGCGAGAATATTCCTCCAGCATAGCAGCAGCCGTCAGCACCTTGAACGTAGAACCCGGCTCGTAAACGTCTGTTATCAGCATGTTTTTGGTGCTTGACATCAGCTCGCTTATATTGTCGCGCGGCAGATTGTTCAGGTCGACGCTGGGCTTGGAGGACATGGCAAGCACCTCTCCCGTCTGAGGATTTACAACTATACATCTGGCTCCCTTGGGAGAGTGCCCCTGCATGACAAGATCCAGTACGTTTTCGACAACGCGCTGAATTCTGAAATCTATCGTCGTCACGACGTTGAGTCCCGAAACGGGAGGAGTGTAATAAGCGCTTTCGCCTTCAAGCTCCTTCCCCACAAGGTCGCTCGGCGTAAGGATAGCCCCGTCAACTCCTCTCAAATATTTGTCGTAATACGCCTCCAGACCGCTCTGCCCCGTGTTGTCCGAAGAAACAAAACCCAGCACCTGAGAAAGAAAATCGCCGTAAACATACTCGCGCGAGGTATCTGCGGCAAGATAAACACCTTCGAGATTGTAGCTTCTTATAAGATTTGCTTCGTCTACGGTTATTTTGCGCTTGATAGTGTTTTCCGAAATTTTCGCAGTCACCTTTTCATAAACCTGCTCATAGGAGAGCTTGAGCGCCTGAGAAAGCAGCTCTGCCACCAAAGAATGATTGCTGACGCTGTTTGGTCTGACATAAACGGTGTAGCTGGTTCCGCTGGACGCAAGAACAATCCCGTTGGTGTCCGTTATGTCCCCTCTGTCCGCCGTTATCGGCAAATCGCGCGTCCATTGCTCCAAGGCTCTGGTCTGAAGCTTTTTTCCCCAAACTATTTGTATATAGCCCAAACGCAAAAAAATGACAAAAAAAATAAAGGCTATCGCAATAAACATTGCAAACAGCCTTTTTTTTGTTGAGAAATACGTGTTCCGCACCTTTTTTCAGCCTCCGAAAATATTTGACAACCATTCGCAGAAGTTGTTGAACCAATTGGAGGGCACATCATAATTCGCGGACGGTCTCATCGGGAGCGGCTCGTAATACATCGTGTTGGCTTCAGAGGCTTCCTCCAGCCCTAACTGACTGCCTGCGATGTTTTTAATCTCTTCATCGGTGTACATATTGTTGATTTCGGAATTGAGCGCTTCAAGCTCGGCAAGCTGGGATTCCACTCCCGCCTGCAATGCGGCGACCTCGCCCATCACGTTGCTCAAAGCTACAGCCGTCAACGAAATGGTAAGTACGAGAACCAACACAACAGCAATATACGAAACTATAACTATTTTTTCTTTAGCGGAAAGCTTCGCGTTGGTTTTCGTACTTGTGCGGGGAACCGTATTATATTCCCTGCTGAAGTATTTGCTCAAATCGATTTCTTTATTTTGCTTCAGTGTCTCAAAGGACGGCATAAGATCCGGATTTGAAAAATCCTCTTCCGTAGCGTCTGCGGTTGTCTGCGCCGCAGCCGTTTCGTCGCCGAACAGCTTGGATGCTATATCGGTGTTGGAAAAATACGAAGGCTCTTCAAACGAGCTTCCGCCGGAAAAATCGTATCCCTCTCTTGCCAGAGTGCTGTCGTTGAACGACAGTCTCTCCTTGCTTTCGTTTTCAATATTATCGACCGTGATTTCACGTCTGCTTGTTGTCAACATTATATTCCTCCTCGGGGAACAATATTCCCCTTCACACTCTTTCCGCAGCTCTCAGCTTTGCGCTTGCTGCTCTGGGATTGTCGGCAATTTCGCGCTCATCCGGCGAAATCGGTTTAGTAAGTATTTTTATTTCTCTCCTCTTTCCGCAGACACAGACGGGAGCGTTTTTGTCGCACACGCAGTCCGCTTCGAGATATTTAAAGACCTGCTTGACGATTCTGTCCTCAAGCGAATGAAACGTAAGCACCGCTATTCTCCCGCCGGGAGTCAAAGACAATGCAAGCTCGGTCAAAGCCTCGTCCAGACCGTCCAACTCGCCGTTGACCGCAATTCGCAGCGCCTGATAGGTTCTCTTAGCGGGATGACCGCCTTTCTTCCTGACTGCGTAGGGAATTGACGCATCGATAATTTCATTGAGCTGCCCCGTAGTTTTCAAAGGCTGTTTTGACCTGAAAGCAACGATATTTTTCGCTATTTTAGCGGCAAATTTTTCCTCTCCGAAATCTCTTATTATTTCAAAAATCTTTCTTTCGTCGTAGTTGTTTAAGATTTCTTCCGCCGTCAAGCTCTGACTTCTGTCCATTCGCATATCCAGCGCCGCTTCACTGCTCATGTACGAAAAGCCTCTCGATTTTTCGTCAATCTGATGACTTGAAATGCCTAAATCAATCAAAATACCGTCGGGTTTCAGGTTTTTTGCCTTGAGTAACTGCGCAGCGTTTTTGAAATCGCTTTTTATCAGCTCTGCGTTGTCAAACCGCTCGAACCGTCTCGAACAAAAGGCTATGGCGTCTTCGTCCTTATCGAAAGCAATCAATTTTCCCGTTCCCGAAAGCTTTTCGAGTATCAGAGAGCTGTGTCCGCCTCCGCCCGCAGTGCAATCGACATAAATGCCGCCCTGCCTAACGTTAAGCAATTCGATACATTTTTCCGGCAGAATCGGTTTGTGATAAGCTCCTGTATCAAACGCCATATTTCGTACCGATTTCCGCGAGCTCCTCGTCGAAATTTTCTATCGCGCTGTAAGAGTCCCACTTTTCCTCGCTCCAGATTTCGATTTTGGAGCCGGCGCCGTTTATCACTATGTTCTTGTCGATTTTTGCAAAGTCTTTCAGATTGTTGGGCAAAATAAATCTGCCCTGCTCGTCCGGTACCACCTCGCTTGCCAAAGAAAGAATTTTTCTGATTGAACGCTGTGCCTGAAGGTCGAAGCTGGGTATGCTTTCCAGCTTGGCGACATAATCGGAAAATTTGTCATAGGCGTAAACGCAAAGACACTCGTTGCTGCCGACGGTAACGACATATCTGTCTCCCAGCTCCGAGCGAAACTTAGCAGGCACTCTCAGCCTGTTTTTCGCGTCCAATTGATGTCTGCTTTCGCCTAAAAACACAAAAACTCTCCTTTCTTACAGGGAAATTATATAGGTAAAAATAGGGAAAGTCAACTACTTTTAACCACTTTACAGGAATTTTTTTTTAATTTTTGGGAGAAGGCTCCACTGACAAGGCAAATAAAAAGGATACCGAATTTAAATTCGGTATCCTTTTTAAGGGGTCTGGAACATCTTTTAAACAATTTCCGTCAACTTAAAATCAATCAAATCGGCGGAAGTAAGCCAAAAATTCATATTGAATTTTCTGACAATCAAATCGCTTCTGACATCTTTGCCGTGCAGATGACCGTAAACAACGGTATCCACATCGTGCAGAATAAGCTGTCTGATAAATTCGCTTTCGTCGCGTCTGCCGTTGAAGGGCGGATAATGCATTATGCAAATCACTCTGTCGCCTTCCCGCCGCAGCTTTTCCATTGCACCGAGCGAGAGCTTGAGCCTTTCTATTTCCCGCAAAAATATCTTGTTGTCGCGCTCGTTCAAGGGTCTGTTCGGCTCGGGCAAAACCCATCCCCGCGTCCCGCAAACAATCAGGTTGCCGAATCTAAGGGCATCGTTCTGCAAAGCGAAAAAGCCTTCGGGTAAAATCGATCTGACCTGGCTGACCGTATTCCACCAGAAATCATGATTTCCTCGCAGAATTACTTTTTTGCCTTTGAGGCTTGTGAACAGCTCGAAATCGCTTTTCGCATCCTCCAATTTGATAGCCCAGCTGAAATCGCCGGGCATAAGCACCACGTCCTCGTCGGAAACCTTCTTTTCCCAATCCTCCTTTATCGCAAGGAAATGATTGGTCCAATTTGGACCGAATATGTCCATCGGCTTGTTGACCGTAGTGGACAGATGTAAGTCACTGATAGCGAATACTTTCAAAAATTTTTTCTCCTTTTTGATTTTAACACAAAACAGGAGAAAAAGCAATCCTGCTTTACCACTCGTCGCCGTATTTTTTGAGACAACGGGCACACATATCGTTTTTTACAGCCGGTCTTAAGCCGCAGAACAAACACAGTCTTTCGGTATCGTCGTCCTCGTCGAAAGTGTCTCCCTCCAATTCTCGCATACAGACTGAGCAATATTTTTCGTCGGAGCTTTTATAATTCAACTCGCATCTCGGGCATTTTTCATATATCATATTATCACCTACGGGTGTAATATGTTATGTCAACTCAAACCCAAAGTGTGTTAGTCTCCGACGGCTTAAATCATGTATTGGAATTGGGGAACAGCGGCAAATCGAAGAAGCCCGCGCATACCTCCTGAGAGTATTCCTGACAAGGCGGTATAACGGCGTAGCCGTATGTGGGAACGATAAGCTCGACGTTGATTACTATTTTAAGTATTACGGAAACGCAGGTGGTCACGTTGAATACGAATTCTCCCTCGACACCGCTTTCAAATACGCCGTCCGGAATAACCACGCTTGCGGTAGCCTCCACCTGATAAGGCATAATGGACGCTTCGGGAAGCAGCAAAATGACGTCCTCGTGAATAGTAACCGTGCCATAGCCTACTCCTTCCTCTCCGTTGTTGTCGGTGTAGGAAATCTCTACCGGGATGACAACGTCGCACTCCACTCTGCCGTATCTGGGTCTGTCCGCAAGTCTTTCCACGCTCAGATTTGTTACCTCGCCGGCAACAGCTATGCTGCGACCTCCCACGAATTTGAGCGGGAGCGCGGGATTAGCCGGATTGAGGTTGTTTAGGGTTATGACCACGTTTTCCATTGTCGCCTGCTTTATGCAGGCATCGAAAACTTTTTTGGTCTGTATACAAACTTTATCGCAAGGCAAATTGCCTCTTGAGTTGTTGTCTATGCCGTTGAACATAAATTAACCTCCTAATGCTATTACTAATGTATGTGCAAATGTGTCAAAAAGTGCATAGAAAAACGCCGCAGTCCTTCTACGGCGTTTGAGGGGAAATCACCTGTTCAATTTTGTTCAGCACTGCCTCCCGTCCCGTCTTCAAAAGCCCCGATACAGGCAGGATATCGGCTTCGCCCAGCTTAAATACGGCGGCAAGATGCCTTAATCTGTTTTTCACCTGACTCTTGGGCAGCTTGTCGCTTTTGGTTGCCACGACGGTGAAAGGAAGATTGCGCCTGACAAGAAAATTGTACATCTGCGCGTCGTCCGCCGTCGGCTCATGGCGTATGTCCACAAGAAACAGAACATGGCATAGGTTTTCTTCGTTGAGCAAATAGTCGTCGATAAGGCGCGCCCACTTCTGTTTTTCCTCCCTGTTCACCTTGGCAAAGCCGTAACCGGGCAAATCGGTCAGAAAAAACGTCTCGTTTATCAAAAAATAATTGATTAAACGGGTTCTGCCGGGAAGCTTGCCGGTGCGCGCGAGCTTCCCGTCGTTGGTCAAAAGGTTTATAAAGCTGCTTTTGCCGACGTTGGATTTTCCTACGACGGCAATTTGCTTGTAATTACTTTTTATTCTGTCGCCGGGCGCTGCGGCGCTGCTGACAAACGCGGATTTTTTTATTTCCATTTTCTTACGTAAGGATTTTCAGACAAGAGAATTTCTGAACACGGTGTTTATATTGTCCGAAAGCACTACGTTGATATTTTTGAGCACTTCCTGAGGGATTTCCTGCAAATCCTTCTCGTTGTCTTTCGGTATTATTATCTTGCGTATTCCCACACGATATGCCGCAAGCGTTTTTTCCTTGAGCCCGCCTATAGGCAGAACCTTGCCGCGAAGCGTGACCTCTCCCGTCATCGCCACCTTTTTGGAAACGGCGCGGTGAGTAAACGCGGACATAATGGCGGTTGCCATCGTTATCCCTGCGCTGGGACCGTCTTTGGGAATTGCGCCCTCGGGAATATGGATATGAATATCCGTTTTGGCAAACACCGAAGGATCTATGCCGTACTCGCGGCAGCTGCTTTTGACAAGGCTGATTGCCGTGCGGGCAGACTCCTTCATCACGTCGCCCATCATGCCGGTAAGCAATATATCTCCCTTGCCCTCGAACAGCGTTACGTCTATGGTCAGCGTCGTTCCGCCCACGGCGGTCCAGGCAAGCCCCGTTGCCGAGCCTACTTCGTCAACAGTGTCCAGCTCGTCCTCCTTGAATTTTTCAACGCCGAGATATTCCGACAGATTGTCGGGCGTGATTACCTTGGAAGCGTTTTGCTTTTCCACGATAAGCAAGGCTGTTTTGCGGCAAATGCGAGCTATTTCCCTTTCAAGCGTGCGCACTCCCGATTCTCTGGTATAACAGCGGATGATTTTACGCAAGGCGTCGTCCGTTATGCTCAAGCCGCCTACAGGTATGCCGTGCTGCTTTTCCTGCTTTCCGATAAGAAATTTTCTGGCTATTTCCATTTTTTCCTCTTCGGTGTAGCCTGTAAGCTCGATTATCTCCATTCTGTCCAAAAGCGGAGCGGGAATAGTGTCCACCTTGTTCGCCGTAGCAATAAACAGCACCTTGGACAAATCGTAAGGAACCTCCAGATAATGGTCGGTAAAAGTGCTGTTCTGTTCGGGGTCAAGCACCTCCAGCATGGCGCTGGCAGGGTCTCCGCGCATATCCGACGACATTTTGTCTATTTCGTCAAGCAAAAGCACGGGATTTTTGCACTTAGCCTGCTTCATCAAATAAATAATTTTGCCGGGAATTGCGCCTATATAAGTGCGTCTGTGACCTCTTATTTCAGCTTCGTCCCTGACGCCGCCGAGACTCATACGCTCGAAAACTCTGTCAAGGCATCTCGCTATCGATTTGGCTATCGACGTCTTGCCCACTCCCGGAGGTCCGACAAAACAAAGTATGGGACCGTTGAGCGTGCCCGTAAGCTGCATAACGGCAAGATACTCGAGTATACGTTCCTTTATTTTGTCCAGACCGAAATGGTCCTCGTCGAGAATTTTTTTCGCACGCTCCAAATCCTTGTTGTCCTCAGTCTGAAAATTCCACGCGAGGTCGGAAAGCCACTCTATATAACTGCGCGAAACAGTTGCGTCGGGAGACGTGGGCGCCATTTTTTCCAGGCGCTTCAACTCCTTCAGAGCTTTTTCCTCCACTTCCGTAGGCATTTTGGCATTGAGAATATTTTTTTCATATTGCGCGATTTCGTCCGCATCCTCTCCGAGCTCGTGGCTTATCGCCTTCATCTGCTCCTTGAGATAATATTCCTTTTGCCCCTTGTCTATGGATTGCTTTACCTGTGCGGAAATTTTCTTTTCCACCTTTGCAATTTCCGTTTCGTTGGCTATGATTTTGCATAGCTCCTCAAGACGAAGCTGCGTGTCGTCTATTTCCAACAGCTTTTGTTTGAGCTTGTCCTGATAAATAATAAGGTGACAAATCAAATCGGCATATTGATTGGGATCGTAGGTATCCGCCAGCTTGGTCAAAAGCTCCTTGTTTATTTTGTTGGGCACGTTTACGCACAGCGTAGCTAAAAGCTCTCTTGCCTGTCGAAGCAACGCCTGTGTGACAATCGTATTGGAATTTTTGTTTTCAAGCTCTTCGACGGCAACCGAGAAATAATCGTTTTCCTTAAGAAATTCTACGATTTTCGCTCTGTAAAGCCCTTTTACCAGCAAACGCACATTGTTGTTGGGCAAATCGATTTTCTGCAAAACGTCGCATACGGTTCCGATTTCGAAAATTTCTTCTTTTGCGGGGTCGATGTTGGTCAGCTCTTTCTGCGCGGCGAAAAACAGCTTTCCATCCTGACGCAAGGCTTCATCCAAGGCTTTGACCGACTTCGGGCGTCCAACGTCTACGGTAATCGTAGTGTTGGGGAAAACGACCAAGCCTCTCAACGCAACCATCGGCACAACTTTCGCATTGTCGTTCAATTTTTTCTCCTCTGGATTCATCATGTAATTAGTATTATAATTTGAATTGATTTTTATTGCAAGTGTTTTAAAAAATCCCGCGTAGACAAGCGGGATTTTTTATCGGATTCAAGCTGATTTCGCACCGTCGGAGCGTATAATAATCGGTTTGGAAGTACCCGACACGCATCCTTTGTCGACGATGATTTTGGTTATGCTCTTGTCGCTCGGCGCCTCGTACATAAAATCCAGCATTACGTTTTCTATAACGGATCTCAAGCCGCGCGCGCCCGTCTTGAGCTTCATGGTCTTTTCGGCGACAGCCTTCAATGCGTCCTCCTCGAAAACAAGCTCGATATTGTCCATTTGCATAAGCTTCTGATATTGCTTGAGCAAGGAATTGGCGGGTTCCTTCAAAATCTTGACAAGCGCTTCCTCGTTGAGCGGAGACAAGCCGACAACGATGGGCAGTCTGCCGACAAACTCCGGAATAAGCCCGAATTTGATAAAATCCTGCGGCTGGGAGTTTTGCACAAGCTCGCTGGCATCCACTTCGCTGTTGGACTTCACGGTTCCGCCGAATCCCAAAGAGCCCTTTTCCAATCTCGAATTGACTATTTTGTCAAGTCCTACGAAAGCGCCTCCGCAAATAAACAAAATGTTTGTCGTGTCTATGCTGATAAACTCCTGCTGCGGATGCTTTCTTCCGCCCTGCGGCGGAACATTTGCAACAGTGCTTTCGAGAATTTTCAGCAGCGCCTGCTGCACTCCCTCGCCCGAAACGTCTCTTGTAATGGAAACATTTTCCGTTTTTTTCGCGATTTTGTCTATTTCGTCGATGTAAACTATTCCGCGCTGAGCCCTTTCCAAATCGTAATTGGCGTTCTGTATCAGCTTGAGCAGAATGTTTTCGACGTCCTCTCCGACATAACCGGCTTCGGTAAGAGTAGTTGCGTCGGCAACCGCGAAAGGCACGTTGAGAATGCGGGCAAGCGTTTTGGCAAGCAAAGTCTTTCCGCTGCCCGTAGGTCCGAGCATCAGAATATTGCTTTTTTCAAGCTCAACGCCGTCGCTTGCCGCCGCGCCTTTTGAAGAATATACCCTTTTGTAATGGTTGTAGACCGCAACGGAAAGCGTCTTTTTTGCATTATCCTGCCCCACGACGTACCTGTCAAGCTGCTCCTTGATTTCGCTCGGAGTGGGCAAAACAATGTTTTCCGTATTTTCCTCTACGTTCTGATCCTCGAGAATCGCGTTGCAAATCTCGATACAGACATCGCAGATCGCAGCCTCGTTGGGGCTTGCAATCATCCTTTTGACCTCGGACTTTTTGCGGCCGCAAAACGAGCAGCGCTGCTCCCTGTTTTCAGATACACTTAAATCCATAAATTCCGTCAATCCTTTCTCGAATAAAATATCTTGTCTATAAGACCGTATTCCAAAGCCTCTTCGGCTGACATGTAAAAGTCTCTGTCCGTATCCTTTTTTATTTTCTCTATTTTCTGGGACGTGTTTTTTGCAAGAATAGCGTTGAGCTTTTCTTTGGTTTTGATTATCTGCGTCGCCTGAATTTCAATGTCGCTAGCCTGTCCCTGCGCTCCGCCCAAAGGCTGATGTATCATGATTTCGCTGTTAGGCAGCGCAAATCTTTTGCCTTTTGTGCCGCTGGAGAGCAAAAATGCGCCCATGCTTGCGGCGAGTCCCACGCAAATCGTGGATACGTCGCATTTGACGTACTGCATTGTGTCGAAAATCGCCATTCCCGCAGACACGCTTCCGCCGGGACTGTTGATATACAGACTTATGTCCTTTTCGGGATCCTTCCCCTCAAGGAAAATCAGCTGCGCAACAATGCTGTTGGCCATTTCGTCGCCGATAGTTCCGGACAAAAATATAATTCTGTCCTCCAAAAGTCTGGAATATATATCGTAAGACCGCTCGCCTCTGTTGGTCTGCTCTACAACCATAGGTATTAGGTTCATGGCAATTTTCTCCTAAAAATAAATATTGTTTAAGCCTCGATAGTATTCTCTTTTTTGAGCATTTCAAGCAGCTTGTCGGTTATTACCTCGTTTTCGAAATAACCTAGCTGGCGCTCGTTCAAAGACTCCTTGTATTCCTTGAAATCGCGCTTGATGTCTTCGGCAAAGTCCTTTATTTTCTTGTTGAGGGTCTTTGCGTCGCACTTTATTTTCTCGGCTTTTACTATAGCCTCCATGACAAGCCGCGTCTTGACTGCCTGTGCCGATTTTTCGCGATAATTGTCCCTTAGCGATTCCATAGTGGTGTTGGTGTACTTCAGATAATCCTCTATCTTCAAGCCCTGATAGGTCAGCGAATACTGAAACTCCCTAATATAATTGTCAATTTGCGTCTCAATCATACATTGCGGAATTTCAACCTTGCACTTGTCAACTATCATCTGCAACAGCCTGTTTTCCGCGTCTGTGTCGGCAGCGGCGTTTTTACGCTCGGAAATGCGCTTTTCTATGTCCTTTTTGTAGTCGGCAAGCGTGTCGAACTCGCTCACGTCCTTGGCAAACTCGTCGTCGATTGCGGGAAGCTCCTTAAAACGTATTCCGTGCAGCTTTATATGGAAAACGCTGTCCTTTCCCTTTAAATTTTCGGCGTGATAGTCGTCGGGGAATTTCACGTTTATGTCCCTTTCCTCCCCGATGCTCATACCCTCGACCTGCTCCTCGAAGCCGGGTATAAAAGTGTGGCTGCCAAGCAGCAGAGTCTGTTTTTCAGCCGTGCCGCCGTCGAATTTTTTTCCGTCTACGCTGCCGCTGTAATCTATGACGACCTCGTCACCCGATTTTGCCGCGCGGTCGGTCACTTCGATGAAGCGTGCATTTTTCTCCGCAGCGGCTTTGACCTCTCCGTCGATTTCCTCGTCAGTCACTTCTACGGGGTTGCGTTTGATTGTCAAACCCTTGTATTCCCCCAGCTCGACCTCGGGCTTGACCGTAACGGTAGCTGTGAAAACAAGTCCCTTTTCGTCCAAGCTGACAACGTCTATTTCCGGTCTGTCCACAGGCTCTACGGAAGCGTTTTTGTCTAAAAATTCCTCATACAACTTCGGCACACAGTTCTGGAAGGCGTCCTCCACAAACAGCCCCTCGCCGTACATTTTTTCCAATACCTTGCGGGGCGCGTGACCCTTGCGGAAACCCTGTATATTGTACTTGCCCTTGTTTTTCTGATAAGCCGCTTCCGTTTCCGCAGCCCACTCTTCGGCAGTCACCTTAAAGGTTACGACAACTTTACCCGTTTGCTTTTTTACCGTGTACTTCATTATAGTCCTCCGATTTAAATATAACTAAACCAATAGAAAATTATTTTACCACACAAGCACAAAAATTACAACTGTTTGTGTCGCTTGAAAACTTGAATTAAATTGAAATATGTAGTAAAATAATTAAACAGCGAGGTGAAAAAAATGGCTTTCGACGCTTTAAGTCTCTCCCTGCTAATAAAAGAATTGAGAGAAAAAGCCATAGGCGCAAAAATAAACAAAATTTTTCAGCCGGAAAAGGACGAATTGCATTTTCTGCTTTTCAACGGCGGAAGCTTTCGTCTCGTCCTAAGCGCAAACGCTTCGGTAAACCGTTTTTGCGTCACGGCGTTTCCTGCGGAAAATCCGCTCGCCGCCCCCTCCTTCTGCATGCTGCTGAGAAAGCATGTTGCGGGGGGCGTTATTTCCGGAATAACACAACAGCCCTTTGAAAGAGTCGTTGAGCTTACAATCGAAAACAAAAACGAGCTGGGCTACAAGCAGACAAAACGCCTGATTTTCGAGGTCACGGGAAAAAGCGCAAATATTATTCTGACTGACGAAAATTACACAATTCTGGACACGCTAAAGCATTTCGACGCCGACCTCAATTCGCAAAAGCTGCTGGTAGCCGGCGCAAAATACAGATTTTTCGAAAAAACGCGGCTGTATCCCGACGAAGGCGAAAAAATCGCGGCGGCGGCGCGGGAGTTCAACGGCGACCTGTTCGACTTTTTCGCTTCAACGGTGGCGGGCTTGTCGCCGAGAACGATTAGAGAGCTGTGCGCGGCGGCAGGCGACCAAAAGAAGAATGCGGCAGCGGCTCTCGAAAGCTATCTGAAAAAGCTCCTCTCCCCCAAGCCTCAGATAATTTTCGACAAGGGCAGACCTTGCGACGTCGTTCCATTCGACTATGAGTCTTACAACGGAGAAAAAATATACTTTGAAACCTTAAACGCCGCCCACGACCGTTTCTACCACGAGAAAGACAAAGCGCTGCGCTTTGCCGAAAAATCCAAATCTATTTCCACCGTTATCAAAAACGCCTTGATCAGAACGGAAAAAAAGCTCGGACTTCAGAAACAGGCGCTTATTGAAGCGCAGGACGGAGAAAAATACAGGATTTTCGGAGACCTGATTTTATCCAATCTGCATCGGATAAAAAAATCGGATGAAAAACTGACAGCGCAAAATTATTACGAGGAGGCTTGTCCGGAAACGGAAATTCCTTTAAACAAAGCCTTAACCCCACAGCAAAACGCGCAGCAATATTACAAAAAATACAACAAGCTCAAAAAAAGCCTGCTTTACAACCGGAAGCTTGTGGAAGAAAACAGTGAGCTGGTTGATTATCTCAAATCTCTTTCCTACTCGGTCAGCATTTCGGAAGAAAGCGACCTGCCGCAAATCGAGGAGGAAATGAAACGCGCGGGACTGATAAAGGTCAAGAAAAACTCTGCCTCGAAAAATAAAGACAAGGAAATTTTAAGCGCGCCGAAAAGATACGAAATAGAAGGATTTTCAGTATTTGTCGGAAAAAACAACCTGCAGAACGAACAAGTCAGCTTTCGAATTGCTAAAGCCAAAGATATTTGGCTGCACACCCAAACCATACACTCCGGGCACGTGGCAATAATAACCGAAGGCAGAGAGGTACCCCCGTCGGTGCTATTGAAGGCGGCGGAAATTACCGCGTTTTTTTCCCAGGCGAGAAGCGGAACCAAAATCGCGGTGGATTACACCTTGCGCGCCAACGTAAAAAAGCCGTCGGGCGCCAAGACGGGCTTTGTGACATATACCGATTTTTCAACATTGATTGTAAATCCCGACGAGCATACAGAGCTTTTGAAAGCATGAAAAAAAGGAGCGTTTTTGCGCTCCTTTTATATTTTCAAAACAATTTTCCTGCAAAAGTGAAAATGCTTATGACAATAATCGCCAGAGTAATAACTATGCTTGCTATCATATAGGCGAGCAAGCCCCCGGATTTTGATTTATCCTGCATATTTTCCAGATATTCCGCTATCTGTATGACGGAAAAAGCTACCGCGGCAATCATAAGTATCACCAGCGCAGCGTTTGCAAGCACGCGCAAACTCAAAACAAGACCGAGCACCGCAAGCACAAGCGCTACGGCAAGGACGCCTACAACTATTTTCTCAACAAATTTTCTCATAATTTAAACTCCTTAAAAGCCTTTTACCTTGAACAAAATATACGCAACAAGCAAAATCAGCACCGCAGCCCAGAATAAAATTTTCCAAGTTTTCCCCTTTCCGAGCGTAAAGCCGTAGCTTGCTATACAGATGACGAGTATCATGCAAACTTCGCGTATCGTGGCGAAAATCCCAACATTGAAGTTGACGCCGAACCATTTGAGCACAAGCTGAAACAGCGTCAGCAAGGCAGACAACAGAAGAACGATGTATGCCGAAAGCTTTACTATCGAATAAATTCCGCTGCCTCTCGATGATCCCGAATTGTTCTGATTTTTCTTTCCCATAAAAAACCTGCCTGTAAAATATTTTTCGCTCAATTTCTCGACATGAGATAGAGCGCCGCCATGCAGACCGCAAGGCGATTTTTTATATGTTCGTAATCGACGCTGCGCGGATATGCCGCCCACTCGCCCTTTTCTTTGGAAAACACTCTTTCGCAGCCAATCAGAGGAGCATTGACCTGAGCCGATTTCAACAGTTCTTCGGTAATACCCGCAGGATGACCGTAAAATTTTCTTTCGTCTCCGTCGTACCGTATGCCGCAGTCTACAACCGCGTCGCATCCGCTGACGGCAATGCCGATGTCGTTGTAAACCCGACAGCCCTTTTCCTTGAGGAAGGTCTGTTCCCCCGAGACGAAGACGGAAACCTTAGACTCATAACGTGCCAGCGCGGACGCAAGCTCTCCCACAAAAATACCGTCGCCGACGTCGCCAAGCACGGTAACGTCCAACGATTTGAGCGTTTCCAATTCCTCCTTAAGCGTAAACAGATAGGTAAGAATTTTCACTGCCGACGCGTCGGAAAAGCAGTCGACAATCTGCGCGCCCGACGCTTGCGCACGCTCCGCCGACCTGCCGTCACTGTCGATAATCGCGACGAAATTGGCGCCAAGCGCCTGCGCGCGGGCTACGCTTCGTTCAACGCTTTCGCAATCCGAAAACACGAAGCTCAAACCGCTCATATACTCGCATGCCAGCTTCAAGGTGTTTGCCGTCAGAGGGTCGCCCTTAAAGTCCAGCACCGCCAAAGACTTGCCCAAAAGCTGCGGACCGCGCTTCACGCGGGAATTGACTATACGCTTCATTTCCGAAGCGATGTCGAGGAGCTGGTTTATTTCCGACGTAGAGAGAGCCGAAGCGGACGTTATGCTTTTAAATGACAAGAAACTACCTCCCGCACATGTCTTTGCCGTTAAATAATAGCATTTTACAAAAAAAATGTAAAGGCTACGCAAGGAGATTCAAAACTTTTTTGAAATATTCAGGCAGATCGCTCTCGAAGCTCATGGTCTCTCCCGTATGAGGATGCTTAAATTCCAGCCTCTTTGCGTGCAGCAGCTGTCCGTCCAGCTTAAAGCGCTGATTTTTGTAACCGTAAGCCTTGTCGCCGACAACGGGATGACCGAGAAATTTTGCGTGCACCCTTATCTGATGAGTTCTGCCCGTCTTGAGCTCAAACTCCGCCAAGGTGTTCTTTTCAAATCTTTCGAGAACTCTGTAAAGCGTGACGGCGCTTCTTCCGTCCGGGCGCAGCGCCATAAGCTTTCTGTCTTTGGGACTGCGTCCTATGGGCTTGTCCACTCGCCCCGAATCTTCTTTGACAACTCCTTCGAGCAGCGCCCAATAAATACGCCTGCATTCCTTCGCCGCAATCTGTCGGGAAAGCTCAGTATGCGCCGCGTCGTTTTTCGCGACAACCATAAGTCCCGAAGTGTCCTTGTCCAATCTGTGGACGATACCGGGACGCAAATCTCCGTTTATTCCGCTCAAATCCTTTAAATGCCAAAGCAAAGCGTTGACCAATGTTCCGCTATAAACATTGTTTGCAGGATGCACGGTCAATCCCTGTTGTTTGTTTATCACCGCCAGCCACTCATCCTGATATACTATGTCTAACGTAATATTCTCCGCTTTAAGCTCAGTCGGCTGCGGTTCGGGTATTTTCAACACAATTTCGTCGCCTTCCTTGACGATACGTTTGCCTTTTAGCTCGAGCTGACCGTTGACCTCTGCAAATCCCGCTTCGATAAGCTTGAGAGCGTGCGCTCTGCTCAAGTCATCCGTTGCGCCCGCAATAAAAACATCCAGCCTTGTGTTGTTTCCGTTTTCCGCCTTGAAAAAAAGTATTTTCAATTCCGATCTTTCTCCCCGCCGTCGTCCTCTTGCCCGCCGGCAATCGACTGCTCGGCTTTATCCGACTCGACTTGCGACTTTTTTCTTTGCCGTCTGTCTGCAAGCAAAGAATCCTTGTCGAAAAACAACAACGAGGCGATAAAAAGCGCAACACCCGCAACAAGCGATATATCAGCTACATTAAATACGGAATCCAACCTGCCGAAGCATTCCGTTGCGATAAAATCTCTCACGCCTCCGTTAAAAAAACCGTCCCCCCTGAACGCTCTGTCTATAGCATTGCCGACAGTCCCCGCAAACATCATAGCCAAAGCAAAGCACCCTGCGTTGCCTGAATTTCTTCTGAAAAATATCAACGCGCAAAAAGCGGGC
>ERZ1673701.647-NODE-647-length-36929-cov-11.437978_pt1 | contig 36929 bp, 42 predicted proteins | sample MGYA00580231_ERZ1673701 | MGnify/ENA primary metagenome ERZ1673701 (study PRJEB41218, sample SAMN15661798) | gut metagenome | host: Homo sapiens | place: Canada: London | collected 2015-08-20/2019-03-30 | study: EMG produced TPA metagenomics assembly of...
ATCGGCATCAACTACATGAACCAGGCGGTGCGGCTCTGGAACGAGATCTTCCAGATCGTGAAGGAAAACTGCAGCACCGATTACGGGGAGGTATCTCCCCAGGATGATTTGATGGAGCGTCTGCTCCGGGCAAGGAAGGGGTGAAGCCATGTTTGAGAAAGTAAATCCGTGCCACCCGGATAAGGTGGCGGACCGTATCGCCGGCGCTCTGGTGGATGCGGCGTATAGGAAAGAAGAAAATCCCAGGATCGCTGTGGAGGTCCTCATCGGTCACGGCGGCTGCCACATCATTGCGGAGAGTTCCGTACACATCCCGCCGGATGAAGTGGATACCATCGTGAAGCGCATTGCCGGAAACCTGCACACGGACTATGTGGAAGTGCCGCAGGACGGACACCTTGCCGGAAATCAGGCAGAAGGAATCCGCTGTGGTGACAACGGCATCTTCAAAGGGGTACCGGTCACGGAGGAACAGAAAGCCCTCTGTGAGATTGCAAAAAGTGTGCATCACACTTACCCCACGGATGGGAAATACATCATTGATGAGGCAAGGCTGATCCTCTGCCAGAGTAATGCGCCCACAGCGGAACTGAAAAAGCTGTACCCCAACGCCGAGGTCAATCCCCTGGGCGACTGGACGGGCGGCACAGATGTGGATTCCGGTGCGACCAACCGGAAGCTCGGCTCTGATATGGCCGATTCGGTAACGGGTGGCGGACTGCACGGGAAAGACCTCTCCAAAGCGGATGTGTCTGTCAATATCTACGCTTGGCTGAAGGCGCAGGAAACCGGGAAGCCCGTGCAGCTTGCCTGCGCCATCGGGGATGATACGGTGGACGGCATTCCCTATAGAGAAATCGTGGAGACTGCCCGGAGATACATCCAGAACCTTGGCGGTTTTGAGAAATTTGCGGAATGGGGGTTGGTGCGATGAAGACAACAACGGAAATGCAGCTTGTGCCGATTGCCAAGCTGGTACCCTATGTGAACAACGCCCGCACCCATTCCCCGGAGCAGATCACAAAACTGCGCTCGTCCCTGCGGGAGTTCGGCTTTATCAATCCCGTCATCATCGACCGGGATTTTAATGTGATCGCCGGTCACGGCAGAATCCTGGCGGCAAAGGAGGAAGGCATCACTGAGGTTCCCTGTGTGTTTGCAGACTACCTCAGTGAAGCTCAGAAGAAAGCCTATATCATTGCGGACAACCGTATGGCGATGGATGCCGGATGGGACGAGGAACTTCTGCGGGTGGAGATTGAGTCTTTGCGGGGTATGGACTTTGATCCCCTGCTGACCGGTTTTGATGAAAAGGAACTGGCAGACCTGTTTGGTACAGATGATGAGGCGAAGGAAGATGACTTCGATGTGGAAGCGGAACTGGAGAAGCCCTGCTTTTCCAAAGCAGGTGACATCTGGCGGCTTGGAAAACATACCGTCATCTGCGGGGATTCCACAGACCCTGAGACGTTCCGTTTGCTTCTTAGAGACACGAAGGTCAACCTGGTCTGCACGGACGCCCCGTATTTTGTTAAACTGGAGAGCCAGTCCGGGCGGATCGCAAACGACGATCTGGAGGATGCCCAGGCCTACGAGTTCCTCATGAAAGCATTTACGAACTTCAAAGATGCCATGGCCATTGACGCTTCTATCTATGAATTTTACGCCACTATGAAAGCGCGTGTGTTTTATGACGCCTTTGAGGATGCCGGGTTCAAGGTCGGCGCCGGACTCATCTGGAAAAAGCCCAGGGCTCCGCTGATGCGGACAGACTGGAAGTTCAACATGGAACCGATCATCTTTGGCTGGAGAAAGGATGGAAAGCACAAGTGGTATGGAGACCAGAAACAGAAAGCCGTCTTTGAATTTGATGGAATCAAGAATTCAAAAGAGGACGGACATGGTCATCCTTCCAGTAAACCTGTTCCTCTCATTGCGTATCTGATACAGCAAAGCACACAGGTAAATGGAATCGTACTGGATGGGTTTCTGGGTTCAGCATCCACGCTGATTGCCTGTGACCAGATCGGGCGGATCTGTTATGGGGTGGAACTGGAACCAAAGTTTGTAGATGTGGCAGTTATGCGTTACATGAACCAGCATGGCAACAGTGCGGATGGTGTGCTGTTGATCCGGGATGGAAAGGAACATACCTACGAACAGGCACTTGATATGGCGGAGGTAATTGCAGATGAGTAATGTAAAATATCGGTTTTCTGAAGACGGCCTTGTAGCCTATGGGGAACTGGCAAGCGGTCAGATTTTTGTGATAGATGCCGATATGGTCGAAAAGATTCGTACAGTTAAATTTTATCTGGGCAGCAAAGGAAATGGCAGCCAATATTATGTGATTGACTGTAAGGGACGAACCCTCCATGATTATCTGTTTGAACACAGGCCGGGCTATGAAATAGACCATATAAATCTGGACACATTTGACAATCGCAGGTGCAATATCCGTTATTGTACACATCAGCAGAACCAGATGAACCAGCCGCTGCAGAAAAATAATACTTCCGGTGTCAGTGGCGTGAGTTATTATCCGCCAAGGCGCAAATTCCGGGCAAGAATAAAAATCTGCCAGCAAGAGATACACCTTGGCTATTTTGATACCTTTGAAGATGCAGTAAAAGCGCGGAATATTGGAATGCTTTGTATGTTTGGACAGTATGGGAGATATAACGATACTGGAAAAGCACCGGATTGGATTGAAAGAAAAGTCGCTGGAAAATGTGCGCGTTATGCGGAACTCTCGCAGAACAGCGCATTTTTTGATTTCTGGGATGGGGGTGTTGTCAATGCTCCATGACAAACTGACCCTCGGCAGCCTCTTTGACGGCTCCGGTGGTTTCCCGTTAGGCGGCTTGCTTTCCGGTATTACTCCGGTGTGGGCATCGGAGATTGAACCATGGGGAAGTCCTCCAGACCCAAGAGCCGGAACCAGATCATCAAGTGGCTGAAAAATCCCCACTCCGACAGCGCAGAATATAAAATGTGGGGCAACGGCGTGGCGCTCCCCAACGTCTATTTCGTGCTTTCCGGCATTGTGTACTACTCACAATTCCCGGAATTTTTGTTGTGACATATTTTGTGCCGGATTCGCTTGCTATTTCCGCTGTTTAGAGTGATTAATGTAGTACCGAAAAACAAGGAGGTACAGGGAATGCGAATTGAATTTCACAGAACAGGCGCGGAAAGGAAGGCGCTGGTAACAGCCATCGGGGAAATCCTGGAGGTCAGGCCGCAGTACAAAGGAATGCCGAGCGCCGCTTACGAAATCGGCTACTTTACAGTAACGAAAGAAGGTACGCTGGAATTTGATGACCGGGCCGACAGCGGGGAGGTGGAAAACCTGCTGGAGCAGCTTGCTGACCGGGGGATCGTTGCAGCACCCGCAGAAATGGCACAGGCATGGCTTAACGCAAGGACAGAGGAATTATCCAAGGCAAGTGAAAACGAGCCACAGGAGGCGAACGTGGGGCTTACGGTGGAAATCCCGCTCGATAAGGTATCATTAGGCAATCTTACCAAGCTGCTGGAAGCCAAGGGCAAACTGGTACGGAAAGCCTTGGGGATCAGCGAGCTTCCCATGGAAATCCTGGAAGACCGGGTGCTGTTCCCCTGGTTTGAGGAGCTGCCTGATCCCGATGCTGTGAAAGCCTACACCCACTTCATTTCCGCACTCTGCGAGATGAGCAGGAATGCCAAACGGGTGACGGCGACTGAGAAGCCGGTGGATAACGAGAAATACGCCTTCCGCTGTTTTCTGCTGCGGTTGGGATTTATCGGCAGCGAATATAAAGCGGAGCGCAAGATCCTGCTGAAGAATCTGACCGGGTCCTCGGCTTTCAAGGATGGGGGTGTGAACCATGAAGTTTCCGAGTAGAGAGATTGTGGAAAGCATCCGCCGGGAATATCCCGCCGGCACCCGTGTGGAACTGGTGCAGATGGATGATGCGCAGGCCCCTCCTGTAGGAACAAAAGGTACCGTCGAAGGCGTGGATGACACCGGCTCCCTCCTCATGCGCTGGGACAATGGCAGCGGCCTGAATGTGGTCTACGGCGAAGATATTGTCCAGAAAATTCCTGTGGTCAAAACAGTTTGTTATGGCAGAACCAAAGAATGGTACAGCCGTGCGGAGGCAGAGCAGTTTTTCTTTCACGCAATGATGAACTCCGAAGGCAGTGAGCAAAATCGGTACATGAAAATATATACGGAATTGAAATTGGGGAAAGCATTCTGTACGGATGAGGAGGAATGAGCAATGGAACAGGATATTTTGGAGCAGCTCTATTTTGGCAGGATTGTGCCATGGGAAAACCGGAATGATAAGACGCCGGAGATAGAACAATGCAGTGAACAGGTTTACCAGGATGTGGAACGTTTGACGCAGCTGCTGGATGAGGACGGGAAAAAGATCCTCGAAAGGCTTATGGATAACCGTTCAGAATTGGAAAGCCGGCAGATTCTGGAGGGCTTCAAGGATGGGTTCCGGCTGGGTGTTCAGCTTACGGCTGCCGGTTTGAGAAGTAAAAATAAGCTGTAAAACACACAAATTCTGCCCGGAATCATTGTGTAATATATAGTGCGGAATTGACTTGCTATTATCCTCTTTTAGAGCGAATATGTGTACACCGAAAGGGAAAACACACAGCCGCGAGGCAGAAAAAACGGAGGATTTCAGAATGAATGAGAAAACAGCAAGGCAGATCGCAGAGATGAAAACACAGACGATCGGGGTCGAGGTGGAGATGAACAATATCACCCGGCAGAAGGCCGCGAAGGTTGCGGCTACCTACTTTGGCACAGGCAGATATGAGAACACTGCCGGCCGCAACGGATACAGCACCTGGAGTGCATGGGACAGCCAGGGGCGCGAGTGGAAATTCCAGAAGGACGTTTCCATTGCGGGACCGGAAGAACAGGAATGCGAACTGGTTACCCCGATCCTGACCTACGGTGACATCGAAACCCTGCAGGAGCTTTGCAGACAATTAAGACATGCAGGTGCAAAAAGTGATGCCAGCCGGGGCTGCGGGGTCCACATCCACATCGGGGCACAGGGGCACACGCCGCAGAGCCTCCGGAACCTTGCCAACATCATGGCGAGCCACGAAAGCCTGATCGCCGAGGCGCTGAAACTGGACCGGGGCCGCATGAGCCGTTACTGCCGCACGGTAGACCCACGGTTTTTGGAGCAGGTTAACCGCAGGAAGCCCCGCACGATGTCACAGCTTGCGGACATTTGGTACACCAGCAACGGCGCAAGCTGCGGCAGGAGCCACCACTACAACGACAGCCGCTACCATATGCTCAACCTCCACGCCACCTTTACCAAAGGCACGGTCGAGTTCCGGCTCTTCCAGTTCGATGAGCCGACCGCCGAGCGCAGGGGCGGCATCCACGCAGGGCAGCTTAAGAGCTACATCCAGCTTTGCCTGGCCTTAAGCCAGATGGCGAAGAATGTGAGGACGGCAAGCCCTAAGCCCCAGCAGAACGAGAACCCCAAATACGCCATGCGCACCTGGCTCCTCCGCCTGGGCTTCATCGGCGAGGAGTTCGCAACGGCCAGAGATTTCCTGACCCGCAATCTTACCGGGGACACAGCCTTCCGGCACGGCAGGGCCGCCGCTTGAAGGACACGCAGGAGTTAGCCTCCTGCCACCTTTCCCCTGACCGCTTCGGCGGTCTTAAGGTGGTAGAAGGGTGATCCCTTCGGAAAGGATGGAGTTACCATGAAAGAAAAAAGATACTATATCGCTTATGGCAGTAACCTCAATGCCGGGCAGATGCGGATGCGCTGCCCGCACGCCACAATCCTCGGTACGGCAAATCTTAAGGGCTGGGAACTGCTTTTTAAGGGGAGTAAGACCGGCTCCTACCTGACCATCGAGAAAAGCGAAGGCGGTACGGTCCCTGTGGTGATCTGGGAGGTGACGGCGACCGATGAAGCCGCCCTCGACCGCTACGAGGGATTCCCCAATTTCTACTACAAACGGGACATTAAACTCCAGTACAAAGGCATACGCACGGGGAAACGCAGGACGGTGACGGCCTTTGCCTACATTATGCATGAGGACAGGCCGATTGGGATTCCGGGCAATTTCTATATGCGGACCTGCCTGGAAGGGTACGACACCTTTCGCTTTGATAAAAACGTCCTGGTTGATGCCTATGATAAATGCAGGGAGGTATGTGGATATGAAAGGTAACATCATAAGGACGGCGTTCTGCCCGCTGTGCGGCAGAACCTACCACGGCGCTCCGGCGCTTTCCAGAGAGGACAACGAAACGCTCATCTGCCCGGACTGCGGCACAAGGCAGGCGCTCCAGTCTATCGGCGTGGAGCCATCCGAGCAGGAACAGATCATTGAAACGATCCACCGCCACACGCAGGAGTAATATATACAATTTGTTCCTCCCATCTTTGTGCAGATTATGCTCAGAATTGACTTGATAATATGTGCTTTTAGAGCGAATATGTACACACCGAAAGGGAAAACAAAGCAAAACGGAGGACGCCAACATGAAAGCCTACAACGCCTTTAGAACACAGGTTGAGAACATCAAGACTGAGAAGGACCTCAAAGATGCCCACATTAGCATTTGCCGCGCATACAGCGCCTACCGCATCAGCTACGAGCAGTTCATGGAACTCCGGAAGATGATGATTTCCAGGAGAGCTGAAAAAGGCTTTTCTTGGGGCAAGGGCATTTAAAAAACGGCGCAGGACACGGAGGATAAAAACCATGACGATCAACGAAGCAATGAAAAAATACAGACTGCCGAACCCCACCACTCCAGAGGACTTGGAATGCAGATGGAGCAAGGTCTTAACCTTCGGGGACAAGATAGTGATGGCTGGGCATTTTTATAACGGGATGAACAAGCCCTGCTACTTCGGTGCGGCATACGAGTTCCTTACCGATGACCACACCTGCGAAGGAATGATCGGGCTGAGAGCAGCCAGCCAGATTGAGTTCGAGGATGACGGCAACGCTATTGCCTGGGCGATGCAGCAGTAAAGAAAACCAGCAGAGATCGAGCCGCATGGCTCTTTCTCTCGTACAGAACCATTTTGGAAGTCGCAGCGATGCGGCTTATTTTTATGCCATTTTGGAGGTGGTGTCTATGCGAAAACTGAAAAAATACAAGCCCACCAGGTTTATGGCGAAGACCTCGCACTACGATAAGGACGCCGCCGATTATGCGGTGATGTTCATCGAGTCCCTCTGCCATACCAAGGGTACCTGGGCGGGAAGGCCCTTTGAACTGATCGACTGGCAGGAGCAGATCATCCGTGACCTGTTTGGCGTGTTAAAGCCCAACGGCTACCGCCAGTTCAATACAGCGTATATCGAGATTCCCAAGAAACAGGGAAAGTCAGAACTTGCCGCCGCTGTGGCGCTCCTGCTCCTCTGCGGGGACGGCGAGGAACGGGCTGAGGTGTATGGGTGTGCCGCCGACCGTAACCAGGCAAAGATTGTGTTTGATGTGGCGGTGGATATGGTGCGGTTCTGCCCGGCTCTTTCCAAGCGGGTGAAGATCCTGGAGTCCCAGAAGAAGATTACCTATCTTCCTACCAACTCCTCCTACCAGGTGCTTTCAGCGGATGTGGCGAATAAGCACGGCTTCAATACCCACGGTGTGATCTTCGATGAACTGCACACCCAGCCCAACCGGAAACTTTTTGACGTCATGCTCCAGGGTTCCGGGGATGCCCGGATGCAGCCGCTGTATTTCCTGATCACCACAGCGGGCAACGACACCAACTCCATCTGCTACGAGGTACACCAGAAAGCCATTGATATCGCGGAAGGCAGGAAGGTCGATCCTACTTTCTATTCTGTCATTTACGGCGCTGCCGAGGATGAGGACTGGACGGACCCCAAGGTCTGGAAGAAGGCAAACCCCTCCCTCGGTATTACGGTGGGTATTGATAAGGTCAAAGCCGCCTGTGAATCCGCCCAGCAGAATCCTGGCGAGGAGAACGCTTTCCGGCAGCTCCGGCTGAACCAGTGGGTGAAACAGTCTGTCCGCTGGATGCCGATGGACAAGTGGGACGCCTGTGCATTCCCAGTTTCCGAGGATGATCTGGAGGGGCGCATCTGCTACGGCGGGCTGGATCTTTCATCCACCACAGACATCACGGCTTTTGTGCTGGTGTTCCCGCCGCTGGATGAGGAGGATAAATACTATGTCCTGCCATACTTCTGGATACCGGAAGAAACCCTTGATCTCCGCGTACGGCGCGACCATGTCCCCTATGACCTGTGGGAACGCCAGGGAACGCTGATGACTACCGAGGGAAATGTGGTCCATTACGGCTACATCGAGAAATTCATCGAACAGTTGGGCGAGCGGTTCAATATCCGGGAAATCGCCTTTGACCGCTGGGGCGCTGTACAGATGGTGCAGAACCTGGAGGGCATGGGCTTTACGGTGGTTCCCTTCGGGCAGGGCTTTAAGGATATGTCCCCGCCGACCAAGGAACTGATGAAGCTGGTGCTGGAGGAGAAAATCGCCCACGGCGGACACCCGGTGCTGCGGTGGATGATGGACAACATCTTCATCCGTACCGACCCGGCCGGCAACATCAAGGCGGACAAGGAAAAATCCACAGAGAAGATTGACGGTGCGATTGCCACCATTATGGGGCTTGACCGGGCGATCCGCTGTGGGAATGATACGGGAGCTTCGGTTTATGACAGCCGGGGCCTTTTGTTTATCTGAAAGGACGGTGATTTGATATGGGTATCTTTTCCGGGCTTTTCCGTTCCAGGGATAAGCCCCAGAACCGCACTACAGGCAGTGCATACAGCTTTTTCTTTGGAGGAAGTTCTGCTGGCAAGCGTGTCAATGAACGGTCTGCCATGCAGATGACGGCAGTGTATTCCTGTGTCCGTATTCTGGCAGAGGCAGTGGCAGGCCTGCCGCTGCACCTCTACCGATACAAGGAGGACGGCGGTAAAGAGAAAGCCATCGACCATCCGCTGTATCTGCTCCTGCATGACGAGCCAAACCCGGAGATGAGTTCCTTCGTGTTCCGGGAAACGCTCATGACCCACCTTTTGCTGTGGGGCAATGCTTACGCACAGATTATCCGCAACGGAAAAGGTGAAGTGATTGCCCTCTATCCGCTGATGCCGGACCGGATGACGGTGAACCGTGACAGCAATGGACAGCTTTATTACGAATACACCGTCAGCATGGATGATGCGCCTACGGTCAAAGGCAGTCTTGTCCGGCTGCATCCTTCCGATGTGCTGCATATCCCAGGGCTTGGCTTTGACGGGCTGGTGGGGTATTCCCCTATCGCTATGGCAAAGAACGCCATCGGCATGGCGATTGCCTGTGAGGAATACGGGGCGAAGTTCTTTGCCAACGGTGCGGCCCCTGGCGGTGTCCTGGAGCATCCGGGTACCATCAAAGACCCGCAGCGTGTCCGGGGAAGCTGGCAGTCCACCTTTGGCGGCAGCGGTAATGCCAATAAGATCGCTGTCTTAGAGGAGGGAATGAAATACACACCGATTGGCATCTCGCCGGAACAGGCGCAGTTTTTGGAAACCAGAAAATTTCAGATCAATGAGATCGCTCGGATTTTCCGGGTGCCGCCCCACATGGTGGGCGACCTGGAGAAGTCGAGCTTTTCTAATATTGAGCAGCAGTCTCTGGAGTTCGTGAAATACACGCTGGAGCCCTGGCTGGTGCGATGGGAGCAGTCCATTCAGAGGACGTTGCTTTCCCCGGAGGAAAAGAAGCAGTACTTTGCCAAGTTCAATGTGGAAGGTCTGCTCCGGGGCGATTATGCCAGCAGGATGACCGGCTACGCTACGGCAAGGCAGAACGGCTGGATGAGCGCCAACGACATCCGGGAACTGGAGAACATGGACCGCATCCCTGCCGAGGAAGGCGGAGACCTGTACCTGATCAATGGCAATATGCTCCCGCTGGGGAATGCGGGCGCTTTTGCAGATACACAAACGGGAAAGGAGGAAAACCCCGATGAAGAAGTTCTGGAAGTGGAAGAACCAGGCGGAACGGACGCTGTTCCTGAACGGCACCATCGCCGAGGAAAGCTGGTTTGACGATGACGTCACGCCGCAGCTTTTTAAAGAGGAACTGATGGGCGGAAGCGGAGACATCACGGTCTGGATCAACAGCCCCGGTGGCGACTGCGTAGCGGCTGCCCAGATCTATAACATGCTGATGGATTATCCGCACAACGTAACTGTGAAAATCGATGGTATCGCAGCCAGCGCCGCCTCGGTTATTGCGATGGCTGGCACGAAGGTGCTGGTATCGCCGGTATCCATGATGATGATCCACAATCCCATGACCGTGGCCATGGGTGATACCGCAGAGATGCAGAAAGCCATCGAGATGCTTGGTAGCGTGAAGGATTCCATCATCAACGCATATGAAATCAAGACCGGGCTGTCCCGCGCCAAGCTGTCCCATCTGATGGACGCTGAGACCTGGATGGACGCAAACAAAGCGGTGGAGCTTGGCTTTGCTGATGATATTCTCAAACGCTCCGATGTACCGGAGGACATGGAGCCGCCTGCGGTGTCCATGCTGTATTCCAAAGCCGCTGTGGTCAATTCTCTCATGGATAAGATTGCAGCCAAGTGCAGGACCAAACCTAAGAAAATTGAAGATTCCAAACCCACGGGCCGCTCCGTAGACAGTCTCTACGAGCGGCTCAATCTTTTGAAAAATTAAAGGAGGATACCACAATGACGATTCTTGAACTGCGCGAGAAGCGCGCCAAAGCCTGGGAAGCCGCAAAGGCATTTTTGGATTCCCATAGAAACGATAAAGGCATCCTGTCTGCCGAGGATGATGCCGCCTACACCCGCATGGAGCAGGAAATCACCGACCTGGGCAAGGAGATTGCCCGCCTGGAACGCCAGGAGGCACTGGATGCAGAACTGAACCGCCCGGTGAACAAGCCCTTGACGGGTAAGCCTATGAACGGCAAGGAGGAGGCTAAAACTGGCCGTGCGGCGGATGAGTACCGCCAGAATTTCTGGAATATGATGCGCTCCAAAGCACCGATGCCTTCTGTGGTAAACGCGCTGCAGATCGGCACGGATTCCGAGGGCGGGTATCTGGTGCCGGATGAATATGAGCGTACTCTGGTAGAGGCACTGGAAGAAGAGAATATCTTCCGCCAGCTTGCAAAGGTGATCCAGACCTCCAGCGGCGACCGGAAGATCCCGGTGGTGGCATCCAAGGGAACTGCCTCCTGGATCGATGAGGAAGGCGCTTATACCGAGAGCGACGATTCCTTCGGCCAGGTATCCATCGGGGCGTACAAGCTGGGGACGATGATCAAGGTCTCCGAGGAACTGTTAAATGATAGTGTTTTTGACCTGGAGTCCTATATTGCCAGGGAGTTTGCGAGAAGGATTGGGACCAAAGAGGAGGAAGCCTTCTTTACCGGGGATGGTACCGGAAAGCCGCTGGGAATCCTTGCTGCCTCTGGTGGTGCGGAAACCGGTGTGACGGCGGCATCCGCCACTGCGGTAACAGCAGATGAACTGATGGATCTGTTCTATTCTCTGAAATCCCCGTACCGTAAAAATGCGGTGTGGATTTTGAACGACTCCACCATCAAGGCTATCCGCAAGCTGAAGGATAACAATGGCCAGTACCTGTGGCAGCCGTCCCTGGTAGCCGGTACGCCGGACACGATCCTTGGCCGGCCGGTGAAAACCTCTGCTTATATGCCTGCCATTGCGGCCGGGGCGAAGACCATCGCTTTTGGTGATTTCTCTTATTACTGGATCGCAGACCGCCAGGGCCGTTCTTTTAAACGCCTGAACGAGCTGTATGCGGCAAACGGTCAGGTAGGTTTCCTTGGCTCCCAGAGAGTGGACGGCAAGATGATCCTTCCAGAGGCTGTTAAGGTGTTGGTACAGAAAGCCGGATCTGCGGGTTAAGGATACAGATAACTATGGAAGGGCGTGAGGATAGCGGCCATGCCCTTCCACCCTGTTGGAGGTGAGGATGATGGTGGTAACGCTGGAAGAGATGAAACAGTACCTCCGGGTTGATTATGAAGATGATGACCAGCTGATTACGAGCTTTATAGCATCGGCGGAGCAGCTTTGCCGGGATGTCCTCCGGGCTGATGAAACAGCGGATTTGGAAAAGGATGAGACCGTAAAAGTTGCTGTCATGTATGCAGCCGCATATTTCTATGAACACCGGGAGGAAGCGGACCATCATGATTTGGCTCTGACAATCCGCTCCCTTCTGTTTGGCTCAAGGAAGGAGGCTTTCTGATGAAAATTGAACTGTTGAATGTCAGGATTTTCATATCAAAGAGTACGGTGGTCACCGATGCCATCGGAAACCGCCGGAATGAATGGAAGCCTTTCTATACCTGTTATGCGACGGTCAGCGGCGAGGCCGGGAAAGAACAGACTGACGCAGGGATGGTGGTGGATGACTCCAATATTGATTTTACGATCCGCTGGTGCAAAAAGGCGGCTGAAATTGATAGCACCCATTTCCGGGTGGAATTCAATGGGGAGCTTTACAACATCGCCGCTGTGGATCATATGAACTACAGGCGCAAGAGTATCAAGCTGTCCTGTGAGAAAGTGAGGCGGTAGCGATGGGAAGGAAAATTTCTATCAGCCAGCTTTCTGCAGCGGTGATGGAGGAATTGGAAGGATATGCAGATCTGGCCGCAGAAGATATGAAATCGGCGGTAAAGAAAGCGGCGGCAACCGTCCGGAAGGATATTGAAGCCAGCGCACCAAGGAATACCGGGGACTATGCTAAAAGTTGGACCGTGAAAACGACAAAGGAAAGTTCCAATGCCCTACAGGTAACCGTGCATTCACGGAACCGGTATCAGCTTGCTCATCTGCTGGAGCATGGCCATGCAAAGCGTGGCGGTGGCCGGGTAGCTGCAAGGCCCCACATTGCTGCTGCGGAAGAGGCTGGAATTGAGCAGCTGGAGCGTGAGATTGAGAGGAGCCTGACAAATGGATGATTTGATAAGACTTTTAGAGGAAACGGGCATCCCTTTTGCTTATGACCATTTTGCGGAAGGGGAATCCCCCGATCCTCCGTTCATCTGCTACCTTCTGCCCCAGAGCGATAACTTTTCCGCAGACGGGAAGGTTTATCTGAAGGTCAGCAGTGTGAATATCGAACTGTACACAGACAGCAAGGATCTGGCTGTGGAACAGAAGCTGGAAGCCGTGCTGGATACGCACGGTATTTTTTATGACAAAACAGAGGTCTGGATTGAGAGTGAAAAGCTCTATGAAGTCCTCTACTCATTTGAAATGGAGGTATGATTTTCATGGGAAACAAGGTGAAATACAACCTGAAAAATGTCCATGCAGCGAAATTGACGGAGACGGCAGATGACGGGGGGACTCCGGTGTTTGCATATGCGGCCCCGAAGGCAATTCCGGGTGCAGTCAGTATCAGTCTGGATGCAGAGGGCGAAACCAGCCCCTTCTATGCGGATGGTATTGTGTACTTCCGCAGCGTGACCAACAACGGTTACAGCGGTGATCTGGAGATCGCCCTGATCCCGGAGTGGTTCCGCACGGAGATCCTGCAGGAGAAGCTGGATGCAAAAGGGGTGCTGGTTGAAAACAGCGGTGTTGGCGAGAGCGTGAAATTTGCCCTGCTCTTTGAGTTTGACGGGGACGTGAATGCCATCCGCCATGTGCTGTATAACTGTTCTGCCTCCCGCCCGTCTATCGAGTCGGAAACGAAGGAAGATACGATTGAACCGGGTACAGAGACACTGTCCATTACCGCCGATCCCCGTTCCGATGGGCTGGTCAAGGCCAGAACCGGCGATACCACAGATGCCGGTACTTATGCGAATTGGTATAAGGCAGTGTACACACCGACTGAAGACGAGCCGGAAGAAACAACTGGTCAGGGAGGTAGCGTATGATCAAGCGTGAGATAGAAATAAGCGGGAAGAAGGTGCCGTTCCGTTCCTCTGCCACGATCCCCCGCCTGTATCGGGCGAAGTTTAAGAGGGATATTTTCAAGGATCTGTCCAAGCTGGAAAAATCCTATAGGGGAAAGACGGAAAACGGTGAGGAGCTGCAGATCGAGGACCTGGAGATTTTTGAGAACGTGGCCTATGTGATGGCCTACCATGCGGACAACAGCATACCGGCGAACATAGAGGACTGGCTGGATCAGTTCGATATGTTCTCCATTTATGAGGTGCTGCCGCAGATTCTGGAACTGTGGGGCGAGAACCTTGTGACGGATGTGACGTCAAAAAAAAGATTGGCAGAAGTGAGCGGGAAATGACCACGCCGCTGTTCCTTCTGCGAAGCGTGGAACTGGGGATTTCCATCCGGGATCTGGATTTGCTTACGATTGGGCTGGTTCTGGATATGTGGACGGAAAAATCCAATGACGGCGTGAAATATAAGCGGCTTGCCACTCAGGAGGACTTCGATAAGTTCTGAGGCAGCATCGGTTAGAAATAATCGGTGCTTTTTTCATGCTCGGAGCAATCCGGGCTTTTTTCATGCCCATTTTTAAGGAGGTGAGGGTTGTGGCGAACCGGATTAAGGGTATCACAGTTGAGATCGGTGGCGATACCACAGGGCTTGATAAGGCGCTGAAGAGCGTCAATTCTTCTATCACGAAAACGCAGTCTGCCTTAAATGATGTAAACCGTCTGCTAAAACTCGATCCTTCCAATACGGTGCTGGTGGCGCAGAAGCAGGAACTGCTGGCTCAGGCGATAAGCCAGACGGAAGAAAAACTGTCGGCGCTGGAAGCCGCACAGGAGCAGGTGGTCGCAGCCTTTGCCCGTGGGGATATTGGGGCGGATAAGTATCAGGCGTTCCAGCGGGAGATTGAGGAAACCCGTGGAAAGCTGAACAAATATAAGGCTGACCTTTCCGATTTGCAGACAGAGCAGGATGCCCTTTCCCAGAATACTGCACGGCTGGAAAAACTGTTTGCTGCTACGGGAACGGAAGTCGATGACTATGCGGATGTCCTTGGCAGTCGGCTGACCTCTGCGATTAAAAATGGTACGGCGAATTCTGACCAGCTGCGGACGGCCCTTGAGAAGATCGGAAAGTCTGCCACAGGAGGGAAAGCCGATATCCGCCAGCTGACGGACGCTCTGGACACGGTGGATGACGGGCAGGCGATCCAAAACCTGATCCAGCAGTTAAGAGAGGCCGGAGACGCTGCGGAAAATACAGCGGACGATGTGGGCCAGATTGCTGAAAACACGAAAGGCGCTGCGCTGATGCAGGCAGCGGATCAGCTGTCTGCCGTGGGCGATAAGATACAGGAAATCGGGGATAAGGCACTGGATGCCTATACCGATACCGAGAACGCCGTGACCAAGGTGAATGCTTACTTTGGAGAGACGGGACAGGCAGCGGAGCAGTCCGCAAATGTCATTAAAAACGTGTACTCTGCCGGTGTGGGCGAAAGTATGGACGCTGTGGCCAATGCGGTTCTGATGGTCAAAAAGAACCTTGGGGATTTGAGTGAAACCGATCTGACCAACCTGACCCAGCAGGCGATCACTTTAGAGGAACTGTACGGCATTGACATGAATGAGACCCTTCGAGGCGTCAATTCCCTCATGCAGCAGTACGGTCTGACCGCTCAGCAGGCGATGGACTACATCGTGGTGGGTACCCAGAACGGTCTGGATAAGACAAATGAGTTAGGGGATAACCTTTCCGAGTATGCGGGTAAATTCGCACAGGCCGGGTATTCTGCCTCGGAGTATTTCCAGCTGCTGGACAATGGTCTGAAGAACGGCGCTTACAACCTTGACAAGGTCAACGATGCCATCAATGAGGTCACCACCCGTCTGGTGGACGGCACCATTGGGGAGTCCATCGGCATGTTCTCCACGAAAACACAGGAGCTGTTTACCTCTTGGCAAAATGGCGGTGCTACCCAGAAACAGGTCATTGACTCCATTGTGGCGGATATCGCCGGGTGTACGAATCAGCAGGAAGCCTTAAACCTTGCGGCGCTGGCCTTTGGTACGATGGCCGAGGACGGGAACCTGAAATTCATCACGTCCCTGACCTCGGTAGGAAGTACCTATGATAGCGTGAAGGGTTCCGCACAGGGCCTGTTTGATGCAACGACCACGCCCATGCAGGAGATGGAGTCCAACACCCGAAAGCTGCAGCAGTCCCTTGTCCCTCTGGGAGAAAAGCTGGCGGAGATCGCCAATACGATCCTGCCGCCACTGGTCAGTGTGATCCAGACGGTGAGCGGATGGTTTGCGCAGCTGCCGGGGCCGGTGCAGAACTTTATCGTCATTCTTGGCGCTTTGCTGGCAGCCTTTACGGCATTGACTCCGGTGATTGCGGCCTTGGCGGTGTCGGTAGGTGCATTGAATATCTCCCTCCTACCGATCATTGCCGTGATTGCGGCGGTAGCGGCAGCCATTGCCGGGATTATCGCCATCATCCAGAACTGGGGTGCCATCACGGAGTGGTTTGGAAACCTGTGGAATACCATCTGTACCGGGATTGGCACCATGATCGAAAGTGTGAAAACGTGGTTTTCCAACCTCTGGACACACCTGCAGAATGTTTGGAATGGCATCTGTAATGTAGTGCAGACAGCCGTGATGCTGTTAGGTTCTATTATTCAGGGTGCCGTGGATATCATCACGCTGCCGTTCCGGTTTATCTGGGAGAACTGCAAAGATATCGTGACTTCCGTCTGGAATGGGATTAAGGATACTGTCAGTTCCGTGCTGTCTGCCATCTCCGGTGTGATCTCCAGCATTATGGGAGCTATCCAGAACGTGATCAGTTCCATCTGGAATGCGATCAGCAGCAAGGTGTCGGCGGTGGTGAACGCCATTAAAAATACCGTGACCTCTGTCTTTAATGCCATCAAGTCGGTGGCTTCTACGGTGTGGAATGGCATTAAATCTGTCATTTCCACGGTAGTGGACGGGATCAAGAGCAAGGTTTCTTCCGTATTCAATGCGGTAAAGAGTACGGTGTCTTCCGTATTCAACGGAATCAAGAGTACTGCAACCACGGTGTGGAATGGAATTAAGACCGCCATCACGAAGCCGATTGAAGCGGCAAAGAATACGATCAAAGGGATTGTGGACAAGATCAGCGGCTTCTTCTCCGGCATGAAGCTGGAACTGCCGAAGATCAAGCTGCCGCATTTCAAGATTACGGGCAAGTTATCCCTTGCTCCGCCGAGCGTTCCCCACCTGTCGATTGACTGGTATAAGGAAGGCGGTATCATGACGAAACCGACCATCTTTGGCATGAATGGCAGCAGCCTGATGGCGGGCGGTGAGGCTGGCCGGGAAGCGGTTCTTCCGTTGAAGGGATTTTACCAGCAGCTGGATCAGATGATTTCCAGCTATCTGAACACCAGTGCTTTGGAAAAATATCTGGCGATCATTGCGGAAAACAGCTGTAAGGGACTGTATCTGGATGACGGGACGCTGGTGGGGCATCTGCTCCCTGCCATTGACAGCGGCCTTGGAAAAACACAGAAACTGCAAAGGAGGCTGAGCCTATGAGACCAGATGTGAAAATCAATGATTTGTGGATGTTTGCGATGGGCTGGCTCCGGGAGGAGATTGACTTTCCAACGCCGCAGTCACAGACCAATACGGTTGTGGTACCGGGGCGCAATGCTCCGATCCGTTTTACTGAGGCTCTTGGGTGGGTATCCTACCAGCCCCGGAGTTTTTCTATTACCTTGTCCATGTTAGGGAGCCGGGAAAAGTTTAATCAGAGGAAAGATATTCTTGCCAATCTCTATGCCGGGCAGCTGTGTCAGGTGATCTTAAGTGAGGAACCGGATCTGTATGCCGTGGGTACCTTGGAACTGGAACCAGCCTATGATCCCCTTACTGGGAAGGGGCAGATGGTGCTGTCCTGTTCAGACGGGGATGCCTACCGGTATCACACGGAAGAAACAGAAGTTTCTATTACGGGAGGCGGCACGGCGATCCTGAACAATGACTATATGCCGGTCGTACCTACGGTAGTCACGACAGCGGAAACAGCACTGAGCTGGAGTATCGGTGAAGATGTATTCCGAAAATCCGTCAGTGCCGGAACATGGACATTCCCAGAACTGGAACTACAGGAAGGGCAAAACTCGGTCAGCATTACGGGAGAAGGAACGACTACCTTCCGGTACCGGGAGGGACGCTTATGAGCTTATTCCGAGTTTTTGTAGATGACCAGTTATTTTACCACCCACACCTGTCCCAGCTTTCCATCACGGAGGCGAAGGTGCAGGAGGATGCGGAGAATATTGATAGCCTGACCCTCTCTGCTCCGTTCAACCATCCCTATCTTTCTGCGGTTCAGCCGATGGCTTCGACCATTGTCTGCAAAAAGGATGCTCTTACGGTATTTGAGGGGCGGGCCTTGGATGAGGGGACGGATTTTTATAATACGCATACATGGACCTGCGAGTCCTGCCTTGCGTATTTGAAGGACACCATGCAGCCTCCATTTTCCTATCAGGGGCCGCTCCGTGGGCTGCTGGAGCAGTTCCTCTCTGTGCATAACGCTGCGGTGGAAGAAAAAAAGCAGTTCACCCTTGGCACGGTGACAGTGACGGATAACAACGATTATATCAGCTACAGCAATTCCGACTATTCGGTAACAATGGATGCCATACAGGACAAGCTGGTCAAGACACACGGCGGCTACCTGCAGGTGCGTTATACCGAGAATGGGAAGGTGCTGGATTATCTGGAGGACTTTCCAGACCGGTCGCTGCAGACCGTGGAGTTTGGCAAGAACCTGACGGATGTGAAGATCACCCGTGACCACACGGAGCGGGTGACGGCTCTGATTCCGCTGGGGGCGAAACTTACAGAGACTGACGAGGATGGCAACGAAACCGAGACGGATACCCGGCTGGATATTACGGCGGTGAACGATGGCAAGAACTATGTGTACGATGAGGAAGCGGTCGAAGAAATCGGATGGATCTGGACGACCGAGATCTGGGAGGATGTGACGCTGGCAGGGAACCTGCTGCGGAAAGCAAATGCCAGACTCTCGGAACTTGTGAAAGGTGTCACCAGCATGGAACTGACCATCGTGGATGAGTCCGATACGGGTGCAGATATCGGGGATATCCGGGCAAGGATGTATGTGCGCTGCATTTCTAAACCGCACGGGATTGACGGAACATACCTCTGCCTGAGCCGCACACGGGACTATCTTGACCCTTCCGGCAACACCATCACGATAGGGGCTGCAGGTGTCCGGCTAACCTCTGAGTCTGCGAAGCAAGACCAGAATATCACTTCTATTGAAGATGATCTGTTAGGGCAGACCTCCAAGATCGAGGTGATTACGGGAAAAGTCGATCAGATCAATGCACAAAAGATGTACCGAACGGAACTGGTGGTGGATGGGGTGAACATCTTCCGGGATAAGGGACAGAAAAGCATCCTTCGCTGCCGGGTGTATTCGTGGGACAAGGAAATCACGGATACCCTTCCGGCCAGCAGCTTTGTCTGGCATCGGAATTCCGGCCGGGAAGACCTTGATGCAGATTGGGACAGTTCCCATATCGGGATGAAATCTATCATAGTTACCACGGAAGATGTGACCGACAACGCATCGTTCTATTGTGAAATCACGATTTAAGAAGGAGGAAATCGATATGCCTACTGTATTAACTTCCAGCCAGCAGACCTTTGTAGATATTACGGACCAGAGGAAACTGTCGGCTTATATTACCTCCAATCTGCCGAAGTCTCAGATTGAAGATCCCAACGTGCTGCCCCATACCTATGCGCCGGACTGGGCCAGCACACCCCTGACCCTTACCCCGGTGGTATTTCTCGACCAGACCAACCTGGCGCTGGACGCATCGGGGCTTACGATTTCGTGGAAACGGAAGGAGGGAAACGGAGCGGAGGCAGCGCTGACCTCCGGGGAGAGTGTCTCTAAAGGTGTTCTAACGGTCAATGCCAACAAGTTGGCAGCAGCCACTTCTGGGATGCTCACCTATCTCTGCTATATCAGCTATTACGACTCGGAGACAAAGAATACCGTCAATATCTCCGCCGACATCACCTATACGCTGATCCGTAATGCACAGAACGCAAAGCTGGCCTATCTTGCGGCAGATACTTATGTATTTAAGTATGACGCCAATTCTTCTCTGGTTGGGGCAGCGCAAGCTACTTTGACGGCACAGGTGCAGGGAGTCACGATCACGGCATGGCAGTATAAGGACAGCACCGGGGCATGGAAGGATTATCCCACGACTCCGGACAACGCCAGCATTTCCGGCGGTACTTTGGTAGTGAAACCAGATCATGCTGTCTTTTTTAATGGGGTGGCCCAGATCAAGCTGGCGACCGATGACCCAGATGTTTATGATACGACTTCCCTCACGAAGATCTATGACGGCTCCCAGGGCGAACCGGGTGCAGCCGGAACGGGCGGACTTTCCGTCATCCTTGGGAATGAGGCGCAGAATATCGCTTGTACTTCCGGAGGGCTGGTAGCAGCAGCTACGGATATCACAATCCCATTTACGGGGTATGTGGGAATTTCGCAGGTCGCCTGCACCTGTACGGTGGGAACTTTGCCTTCTGGCGTGACAGTGAAGAGCAATACAGCAGCGACCGCTTCCAGAGCCGGATCAGTGGTACTGACCTTTGCCGCCAATGCGACGCTCGGCGGTGCAACCGTTCTGAATGGTACGATAGACCTGACCTTTACAATCTCCGGGGCCTCCGTGGTAAAGAAGTTTGCATGGACAAAGTCAAATAAGGGCAGCAACGGAGCCAGCGGTGCCAATGCGATTGTGTTCTCTGTGTATGCGCCGGAAGGCACGGTGGTGATCAACCAGAGCGGCAGCCTTGCGTTGGCGGCAGTTGGCTATGACGGCGCTTCAGAGATTACCACGGGAGCTACCTACCAGTGGGCGAAATACACAGGTGGTGAGTGGGAGAATATCAGCGGAGAGACATCCTCCACCCTGTCGGTATCAGGGGCAGATATCGTGAATATCCAGTCCTACCGCTGCACCATGACCTACAAGGGCAATACCTATGAGGATGTGATCACGGTGGAAGATAAATCCGACCCTTATGTATCGGAGATGCTTTCCATCGGTGGCTTTACGGTCAAGAATAATCTCGGCGGTGTGGTTCCTTACGTGATCGTCCGTACCAACCAGAAGGAAGTCGATCCGCTGCTCGGCAGTATCTCGGAGACCGCCCCGTCCAATCCAAAGGAAGGGGATTTCTGGTATCAGGTGGATCATTCGGCGCAGACGGTCACGCTGATGAAGTATTCGGGTACCGCATGGGCGGCTGCCACAGAAAAGCAGTCTCTCACCTACACATGGTATGCGCAGGACAAGGATGGCCATGCGGCAGAATTCGATCAGACCGGGAAGGTGATCTACCTTTCCGCATCGGATATCGACAGCATCCTGACGCTGCAGTGTGATGTATCAAATTAACTGGAGGTGATCGCATGGCGCTTATCACCAGCTGTCAGGCAACCTTCCAAAACTTTTCCGGCTATGAGGATGACCTTGCCTCCTTGGAGGAAAACATCCGGGAATGCTACTCCGAGATCACGAAAACCTCGGAACAGATCAATATGTCCGTCCGGGAGGAATTCATTTCCCGCTCGGAACTGGAGACGATCCAGAAGGATTTCGAGACCAGCATTATCCAGAACAGCACAGAAATCCGGATGGATTTTACAGCGATCACAGATGAGATCAAGGAAAATGTCTCCACGAATCAGCTGCTTTTGGAAGAGTATATCCGGTTTAAGGGAGCGCTCATTGAACTGGGAAAAGTCGGGAACGCCTTCACGGCAGAACTATCCAACGAGGAGTTGGCCTTTAAAGAGAATGGGCAGAAAATCGCCTATATCTCTAACCAGAGCCTTGTGATTACCAATGCGGAGATCCGCAACAAGCTGTCCCTCGGTAATGAAAGCCGGGGGTGGTTTGATTTTATACCAAGAACTAACGGGAACCTCTCGATCAAATGGAGAGGCCCGGTCTAAGACGCTGATGGAAGAAAGGGGTGAGAACCATGGCATCCAGCGGCAGTTTTTCCGGCTCCATCCGGGACGGGCATTATAAGCTGCGGGTGGACTGGTCGCAGAGCAAGAATGTCTCTGCCAATACGTCTACCATTACCTGTAAGCTCTATCTGGTGAATGACTGGAGCTTAAGCATTAGCGGGCGGACGGATAATACCTGTACCATTGACGGAACGGCCCTGACCTTCTCGTCCCCGGCCATCGGCTCTACCGGGACGCACTTGCTGGGAACGGTATCGAAGACGGTCAATCATGCCAGCGATGGCAGCAAGTCCTTAACGATTTCTGCTGTGTTCCAGATCCGGGCTACTCTGAGCGGAACGTACTATGGAACCATCTCTGCCAGCGCCAACATCACGCTGGACAGTATCCCCCGTGCCTCCAGTGTATCCGCTGCCAATATGACGATGGGGTCTGCCGGTACGATTACGATCAGCAGGGCATCTTCTTCGTTTACCCATACGCTGACCTATTCCTTTGGAAACACCAGCGGGACGATTATTACCAAAACGACAGCCACTTCGGTCAAGTGGACGCCGCCGCTTTCTCTGGCCAGCCAGATCCCGAATGCGACCAGCGGTACCTGCACAATCACTTGCACGACTTATAACGGGAATACGAACATCGGTTCCAAGACCTGCACATTGACGGTCAGTGTCCCGGCCAGTGTGAAACCCACTATTTCCAGCCTGACCGCCTCCCGGATTGACGGGGAGGTGCCCAGTGCATGGGGCATTTATGTGCAGACGAAATCGAAAGTCAAGCTGACGATCAATGGGGCGGCAGGAAGCTATGGTTCTACGATCAAGTCCTACTCCATTACCGGCGGTGGGTACAGTGGTTCCGCTTCCACGCTGACCACAGGTTTTCTCAATAATTCCGGGACGATCACCTTTAAGGCTACGGTGACGGATTCCAGAGGACGGGTATCGGCGGAGGCGTCCGTTTCGATCACGGTGACCGCCTATTCCCCGCCGTACTTCAATTCCTCCCTGTCCCAGCGGTGCTTAAGCAATGGGACGCTGGATGATGACGGGACATACATCCATGCGATGGTATCCTTTGGCTATTCCACCTGCAGCGGGAAGAATACTCTCAAGACTTCCGTCCAGTACAAGCAGGTTTCAGCAGAGCAGTGGACGGACGCCGGGGTGACCTTTGCCTCAAATACAGCTTTCACTTACGGCAAAGGACAGATCTCTACGGAGACCTCCTATGATGTGCGCTACACCTTGGAGGATGCGTTTTCCACCATCTCCGTGCAGGAGATCGTCTCCACAGCTGCCGTGGTCATGGACTTTAAGAGCGGCGGCAAAGGGGTAGCCATCGGGAAGGTGTCGGAAAGGGATAATACCTTTGAGGTGGCCGAGAACTGGGATGTGAAAGTCTATGGGATGCTGCTGAAGGAATACATCCAGCAGTTTGCCAAAACGATGTATCCGGTAGGCAGTATCTATATGAGTACCAAGTCTACCAACCCCTCCACCTACTTCGGAGGGACTTGGGTGGCATGGGGCAGCGGCCGGGTGCCGGTGGGAATTAACACATCGGACAGCAACTTTAATACGGTGGAGAAAACAGGCGGTGCATCCACGGTTGCACTGACCACAGCGCAGATGCCAAGCCACTCTCATGCCAAAGGAACGCTTACCACGGCGAGCGCCGGGGCGCATACCCATAACCTGCAGAACCAGAAAGCACCGTGGGGCCTTGACGGCGGAGGCAACCGCTGCCTTGTAGATGCCACGTCCGGATATACGGCAGTGACCAATAAAACCACAACCTCCGGAGGGGCGCATACGCACACCATCTCCGGCTCTACGGCGGCGGCAGGTTCCGGCAACGCCCATAATAACTTGCAGCCCTATATCGTCTGCTATATGTGGAAGCGGACAGCATAACTTCATATTTTTTTCTGGAAATCAGCGACTGTTCTTCGGAGCAGCCGCTTTTTTCATACCAACATTTCAAAGGAGGAACGCACCATGAAAGAATTCTGGAACACCATCCAACTCATCTTTTCCGCTGTGGGCGGCTGGCTGGGGTATTTTCTTGGAGGCTGTGACGGTTTGCTTTATGCCCTCATCGCCTTCGTGGTGATCGACTACATCACGGGGGTGATGTGCGCCATCATCAACCGGGAGTTATCCAGCGCAGTCGGCTTTAAGGGGATCTTCCGCAAGGTACTGATCTTCCTGCTGGTCGGGATTGCGAACATCATCGATGTGCAGGTGATCGGAACCGGGGCGGTTTTACGGACAGCGGTGATCTTTTTCTACATCTCCAATGAAGGCGTGAGCCTGCTGGAGAATGCGGGACATCTGGGACTTCCAATCCCGGAAAAGATCAAAACGGTATTAGAGCAGCTCCATGACAGAGCAGAAAACGGAAAGGAAGGTAATGAATAATGGCTTACACAAACAGTTCCCTTGTATCTTACACAAAACTCAGCCCCAACCACTCCGGGCAGAGGACACATTCCATTGACCGGATCACGCCCCATTGCGTGGTCGGCCAGCTGACGGCAGAGAGCATCTGCGGATGCTTTACCAGCCCGTCCAGAGAGGCCAGCTGTAATTATGGTATCGGAAAGGATGGGAAGATCGCCCTTTGCGTGGAGGAAAAGAACCGCTCCTGGTGTTCTTCCAGTAACGCCAACGACCAGAGGGCTGTCACTATCGAGTGTGCCAGCGATTTGAATCATCCCTACGCAATGACCACCGCCGTTTACAATTCCCTTGTAAAACTGTGTACGGACATCTGCAAGCGGAATGGGAAGAAGAAACTGCTCTGGCTGGGGGATAAGAATAAGACGCTGAATTACTCGCCGAAGTCTGATGAGATGGTGCTGACCGTCCATCGCTGGTTCGCTAACAAGTCCTGTCCGGGGGACTGGCTGTATTCCCGCCTTGGGGATCTGGCATCCAAGGTAACGGCGGCACTGGGAGGTTCCTCTTCTGGATCTGCGACTTCGGCCTTATACCGTGTCCGTAAAAACTGGTCGGACGCCAAGAGCCAGAAGGGAGCTTTTAACAATCTGGATAATGCCAAAAGATGTGCTGACTCCAATGCGGGATATTCCGTGTATGATGAAAGCGGCAAGGTAGTATATACCGGAAAGCAGACCGGCTCTGGAAGTTCCACCGGCTCCTTCTTGGTACAGGTGACAGCAACGGATCTGAACATCCGCAAAGGCCCCGGCACGAATTATGCCAAGACCGGCAAATATACGGGGAAAGGTGTGTTTACGATTACTGAGGTGAAATCCGGCACGGGTTCTACCGCAGGGTGGGGAAAACTCAAGAGCGGCGCTGGCTGGATTTCCCTGGATTACTGCAAGCGTCTTTAAAAATAAGAAAGAATAGGATTGCCCGTGGGCTGTGCGATAGTTGCATGGCCTGCGGGCCTTATTTTTTTGTCTGCGATACCCCCCTCAAAACGCTGTAGAAATCTCCGTATTCTGAAGGAGTCATCCTTCGGATAGGAGGAATACCATGCAGGTAACGAAGGTGATGGCTGGTTTTCAGAATCAGATGGTTGAACGGAAACCCTTCACAGATGAGAAACTACAAAGGGAATTTGACTATTACATGGCGCAAAAACTGCTGGAAAAGCTGCGGGAGGCGGAGCTGATTTCTGAGGGTGAATTGGACAAAATTACGGCGAAAAACCGCCAATCATTCTCTCCCTATCTGGCTCGGATTATGCCCTAAATGACTTGCTATTTGCAGGTGTCAGAGCGAATATGTCCGTACCGAAAGAGAGGTGAGAGGATGAAACGGATCACAAAGATTGAAGAAAATATGCTCCTCGAAAAGAGAAAACTTAGAGTGGCGGCCTACTGCCGGGTATCTACAGCCAGAGATGAACAGCTTGTTAGTCTGGCAGCGCAGAAGGCCCACTATGAGAATTATATCAAATCCAATGATGAGTGGGAGTTTGCCGGACTTTACTATGACGAAGGTATTTCCGGTACGAAAAAAGAAAAGCGGGACGGGCTGCTGGCGATGGTTGCCGCCTGCGAGAGAGGAACGATTGATTTCGTCATTACCAAATCCATCAGCCGTTTTGCAAGAAATACCACGGACTGTCTGGAACTGGTGCGGAAGCTGCTGGACTTAAAGATCTACATCTATTTTGAAAAAGAAAATCTAAACACGGGTTCCATGGAGAGTGAATTAATGCTTTCCATTTTAAGCAGTCTGGCAGAAAGCGAGTCGGTGTCTATTTCTGAGAATGAGAAGTGGGGCATCAAACGGCGTTTCCAGAATGGAACTTTCATCATTTCCTATCCCCCATACGGCTATGCCAACGTGGATGGGGAAATGATGATTGTGCCGGAGCAGGCAGAGATTGTGAAACAGATCTTTGCGGATACGCTTGCGGGGAAAAGCACCCATGAGATTGCAAAAAGGCTGAATGAGCAGGGCGTTGTCACCAAGAAGGGCGGGCGCTGGACACCGGGTACCATCAACGGCATCATTGGGAATGAGAAATATACCGGGGATGTCCTGTTCCAGAAGACCTATACAGATAACAGCTTTAACCGCCATCGGAACCGGGGAGAAGTTGACCAGTATCTCATGCAGAACCACCATGAGGCAATCATCAGCCGGGAAGAGTTTGAACGTGCCAATGCGGTTTTGAAACAGCGTGGACGGGAAAAAGGGAATGGTCATGATACCGGGAGATACCAGAACCGGTACGGCTTTTCCGGCCGGATCTATTGCGGGGAATGCGGCAGCAAATATAAGAGACGGATGCACTATAAGCCCAGCGGCCAGTACGTGGCCTGGACTTGTGCTAATCATCTGACAGATAAGAATAGCTGTTCGCAGAAATACATCACGGATGATGCTCTGAAACTGGCTTTTGTTACTATGATGAACAAGCTGGTCTTTGGACATCAGATGGTGCTGCGCCCTCTCCTGCAAAGCCTGCGGGGGCTGAATGATCAAGCCCGGCTGCTAAAGATTGAAGAACTGGAAACGGCCATTGAGAAAAACAGGGAGCAGAAACAGGTGCTGACGAACCTGATGGCAAGCGGCTATCTGGAGCCTGCTCTTTTTAATAAGGAAAGTAATGAACTTGCAGCGGAAGCGGAAGCCCTGCGGCAGGAAAAGGATGGGCTGATGCGCTCTGTCAATGGAGATATGGTCAAAATTGAGGAACTGCAGCGGCTGCTCCGGTTTGTATCCAAGGGGACTATGCTGACAGAATTTGATGATGAGACGTTTCTTTCCTTTGTGGAACAGATCACTGTGCTGTCCAGGAAAGAAGTAGTTTTTGAATTGAAATGCGGATTATCCCTGAGAGAAAGGCTGGTGGAACCATGAGACACATTCCGTATGGATACCGGATTGAAAACGGTCGGGCGGTTATTGATGAAGAACAGGCTGCCACGGTGCGGGAGTTTTTTCAGAACTATATTTTCGGCATGGCGCTTATGCCCGCCGCTGAAAAGGTCGGATTAAAACTGTACCACGGGAGCGCCGGCAGGATGCTCCGGAATAAGAAGTATCTTGGAGATGATTACTATCCGGCTATTATCGATAAAGAAACCTTTGATAAGGCAGAAGAAATACGCATGAGCCGGGCAAAAGCGCTGGGGCGGGTGTGGGAACTGGAAGAAAAAAAGGACATCCTCTTCCCTACCAATTTTACCATGCCTGCAGTGAAAAAGGGTTCTGACGATCCCTTTGAACAGGCGGCGTATGCATACAGTTTGATTGAGAGCAAGGTGGATGGGGATGGAACTAAGTAGGAATATTACTGTGATCCCAGCCAGAAAGCGCGTGGGTAACACAGCCGCAGCGGAACAGAGACCAAAGCTGAGAGTCGCTGCTTACTGCCGGGTTTCCACGGACAGTGAGGAGCAGGCATCCAGCTACGAAGTGCAGGTGGCGCATTATACGCAGTTTATCCAGAAGAATCCGGAATGGGAACTGGCCGGGATTTATGCTGATGACGGGATCACTGGAACGAATACGAAAAAGCGGGAGGAATTTAACCGCATGATTCAGGACTGCATGGACGGAAACATTGATATGATCATTACCAAGTCCATCAGCCGGTTTGCCAGAAACACCCTGGATTGTCTGAAGTATATCCGGGAACTGAAGGAGAAGAATATCCCGGTTTTCTTTGAAAAAGAGAACATCAACACCATGGATTCCAAGGGTGAGGTGCTGCTTACCATTATGGCGAGCCTGGCACAACAGGAAAGTCAGTCTTTGAGCCAGAACATCAAACTCGGCCTGCAGTACCGTTTCCAGAACGGAGAGGTCCGGGTCAACCACAGCCGGTTCCTGGGTTACACAAAGGATGAGGAAGGGAACCTGATCATAGAGCCTGCGGAGGCGGAAGTGGTAAAGCGGATTTACCGGGAGTATTTGGAAGGGGCAAGCCTGCTCCAGATCGGGCGTGGCCTGGAAGCGGACGGGATTCTCACCGGGGCTGGGAAAACGAAGTGGCGTCCGGAAACACTGAAGAAAATCCTGCAGAATGAAAAGTACATCGGAGACGCTCTTTTGCAGAAGACCTATACTGTTGACTTCCTCAATAAAAAGAGGGTGCAGAACAAGGGGATTGTCCCACAGTATTATGTGGAAAACAGCCATGAGCCGATCATTCCCCGTGACCTTTATATGCAGGTGCAGGAGGAAATGATCCGGCGGGCGAACCTCCACAGTGGAGCCAACCGGAAAAAGAGAGTTTACAGCAGCAAGTATGCCTTATCCAGTATTGTCTACTGCTCCAAGTGCGGCGAAATTTACCGGCGGATTGCATGGAATAACCGGGGGAAACATTCCACCGTGTGGCGGTGCTGTACCCGTGTGGAACATGGACCAACCGCCTGTGACGCACCAACTATTCAGGAGCAGGATCTGCAGGCAGCGGTGGTGCAGGCGATTAACCTTACGCTTGGCAACAGAGAAAACATGATGGTCACTCTCCAGGAGAACGTGAAAGCAGTGATCCGGCAGGAGGATGAAACCTCATCGGAAGGGATTGAGGCCAAGTTGCTGGAACTGCAAAAGGAACTTCTGAAACTGGCGAATTCGAAAAAGGATTATAATAGTGTTGCGGATGAGATAGACAGGCTGCGGGAATTGAAACAGAACGCCCTGGTGGAGAGCGCCGAGCGGGAGGGACTGAAACAGCGGATCAGGGAGATGCGGGAGTTTCTGGAGCAACAGTCCACAGAGGTTACGGAATACGATGAACTGCTGGTGCGGCGGCTGATTGAAAAGGTCACGGTTTACGATGAGCGGTTTGAGGTGGAGTTCAAATCCGGGGCGAAGGTGGATGTGGAGAGGTAAATGGAATAAGATGTGTGGAAGCGGCATCTTGCAGAATGTGAGATGCCGTTTTCTACTATTAAAGATTAAAGAATGCTGATAATGGTGTAATTGTAAAAGAAGCATAGATTTGATATAATTTTTACAATAAATGAGTGAAGGACGGATAAGAATGAAAGAATTTGAAATAAAACAAAGAGACGAACGTGCAAATAGAGTAGTTCAAAAGTATGGAAAAACTTTATGGCACTATACAGATGTGAATGCATTAAATGGAATACTTAATAATAGAGAAATATGGTTTAGCAGTGCAGCCAATATGAATGACAAAGAAGAATTAAGAGGTTTCATATCAGACTTAAAAGTAGCAGTGTTTCATGATATTACTGAAGACAAAAATGTAAAAGCAAATGAAGTGTTTACCAAAATAGAGGATAAATTAACAGAACAATACCCATTTATATTTAGTGTTTCAAAAGCTCCGGATGATGCTGCACAATGGGAACGTTATGCAAAACAAGGGAAAGGTATTGCCATAGTATTTAATACAGAACTACTGTATAAACTTATTTTTTATAATTGTTTTGTTATGGATGAGGAATATTATGGATATAATGCGAAACAGCATAAAATGAAAGAATTATTGGTCGATTATATTCAAAACGATAAAATGGAAGAATTTACAAATCTTGAAGGATTAATTGATAATTTATTATTATGTGCAATGATACATAAGCATGAAAGTTTTTCTGCTGAACAAGAAATAAGGTTATCCCCTTATTTTATAAAGGATGATGATTCGCGACTTCAATACAAAATATTAAGCACTATTAAAAAAGTTTTTGTTTTGGATATAGATAAATTATGCCAAAAAGAAGGCATCAATTTAGAAAGTATAGTAGATGCCATTGTAATAGGCCCTAGATCGGAGCAGAATGTAGAAGATTTAAAATGGTATTGTAAAAAAATTGGTCTGCTAAGACTTGCGGAAAAGATATACAAATCAAATTGTCCATTAAGATAAATCTACGAAAGGAAATTGTAAATGCGACCAGAGTATTATGGTGTAAAATATTATGGTGAAAATGACTTATTAATTGTAAATAACTTAAAAAAGGCAATATCTATTCTAAAATTATTTGATGAAACTAAGGACTATACGAATATTAATGAAGTTGTTGAACTGTATAATGTAAATTTACTAATAAATTGTGGAGTACGATTACGTGAGTGGGATGAATCAACGTTTAATTTGTATAAAATGCGCAGTAAATTATGTATGAAAACTATTGCAAAATTTTATTCGAAAATAAATGAAAATAATTTTTTGGAAATATGTAAGACTGTTTGTGTTAATTATATTGAAGATTATTGGAAATTGATTGTTAAATTTAAGGTGTTTGAAAAAATTCCGGGGGAGATTTTTGAAAAATATCTATATGAACCAGATACTGCTCTTTGGGTACTATTAAAGGAAGAAAAACTTGTAAAATACTATAATAAGGAATTTGCAAGATGCTTGAGAAATTCAGATCAAACTGCAAATTTAATTATTAGTAACTTTTTAGAACGTCATGAGCACAAATTAATATATTTTTTCCCAGAAGATTTATTGCCCACTGAATATGAAAGGATATTGTACAAATATATTAAATCACAAAAAGCAAGCTGGAATGATCTTAGAATATTAGTAGAGGCACAAAGTTCTAAGGAATGCCCTATTAGCGACAGACTGAGATTAACAGCAAAAAAAGCTTGTGATTCATATTGGGATGACAGAACTTTTAATGGAGTCCAAGTAGAATATGGTATTGGTATAGAATTTAAAGAAATTACCGAACTTATAACTGAAAAAAAAGAGGACAACAATTGGATAATTACATACGATGTAAAATGGTTTACAGAAAATGTTGATTACCCAACAATTTTAAATAATTTTCGATATGTTTTTGAGCATTTTGATAGGTGCTGGAGAAGTAATTTAGTTTCAGTAAAATCTAAAATAGGTATTTTGGAACGATTATTAGTATCACGAGGTAAAAGAAATTATTTAAAGGGAAATGCTTTTAATGTTATGGATAATATATCCACAATGCAGACCAAATGTTATTATGATATCTTAAAGGATAAAGAGATTCGATTAGAAAATGTATTTAAGTGGTTTTTTGAAAAGTATTTGCCAGAAGAATTTGGAGCAGAAGGATTTAGATTTAATCCACCATCAGAGGGAACGACTTTAGTTGAGAAATGTAGAACAATAGCATCGGAGATGGATGGTATTTTTAAACAGTTTAGGATGTATGTACAAGATGGGGAAATTGATCGGGAATTATTTGAAATGTCATCGGAACATATCATCTTTTCACAATTGCCTAGTTTTATAAAAAATAAATACGCATACGTAAACAATCAACAGATACAAAATGAGCAATTCTTGCTATTTTCGGATCAAAGTTCTTTACAATATACAGAAAAGGATAGAGGTAAATATAAATCATTTTGTGAACTTCTGCTGAATGAAAAGATGAAACTATCTGATTTTGCTGACTTTCAAAAAAAGGATATTAAGTGGTTAATCGAACGCGGGGCTATAATAATTCAAGAAAATAATTTTTTAACATTGAATAAATCCAGAACTTTTCTTTTAAAAGATTTGTATGATCATGATGTGATTTGTGTGCAATATTATGATCAATTAGAAGATTGGATTGATTTGAATGAATTAAGAATTACAGGTAGTCTTTTTTCTGAACCAGAACAGGATTATTTAAACTATATGTTAAATAAATCAGCTTTTAGTAATGGGTTAGATTTAAGAAATAAGTATTCACATAGTACATATCCATCTGATGAAAAAATTCAGCTCATAGATTATATAAAATTGTTGAAAATAATGGTTCTTATTGTAGGGAAAATTAATGAAGAATTTTGTTTAAATGATGAAACAGATAGAAGTTAAATGCAATAAAAACAGAGACAAGTAAGTCGGAGGTTTTAATGGAAAGACACATTGGAACATGGTATAAGGAAAAAGATTCTCAAAAGCAAGAAGTCGGAGAATTAATTATAGATGGAAATCATATTGAGTTCTATAGTCGCTTTCATGGAGAAGTTTTTCCGTGTACATTTATAGGGTGTGATGGTCAGTACAAATATAAAGTATTTGTAAATGGCCAGTCAAGGCCAAGTAGTAATAGAATACTTGAGTACACCTCTTCTCACAGGGTTTACTATGTATTAATGCAAAACTTTGAGTTTTCAAAAGGATTGGATATCTCTGGAATTAAGGAGTTTTCCTTTGCTGTTCCAGAATTGATTGATTGGTTGGGACTAAAAACCGTATCTTATGGATGTACGGATATGGAAGAAATGGCTGCATATGAAGAACATTTAAGGTCTATTGTTATTAATATGGAAAACCCCTACATAGAGTTGTATTTTGAATCTAAAACTTTTAATAGCAGTACTGTGCAGGATGATAGAACTACAATAACAATAAAAAAAGAACCTCGAATAAAAGTTGTATATGATAAATCACAAGAAATCCAGGCTGTTTTAAATGAGATTGAATGTTTAATGCAATTCTTCGGATTGCTAATCGGAACAGTAAGTGTAGCTTCGGATATTCGTCTATCCATTGAGGGACAAGATTTAAAAAGTTGGTTATTTGTTAATGCCGATTTTTCGTATAATACGACATTTATAGACGTTATTAATAGACCACGGACATATTTATATGTCATAGAAAAAGAACTATCGTGTTACTATTTGAATTGGCGGAAGTTTTATTTTGATGATACATATTCTTTATTGAGACGAATATATTTTTCTGTTAATGGTAGAAAGGATATTTTCGCAGAAGATGTTTTTGTCCAGTATATGCGAATCCTTGATGGATATCATACTCGTATTTCTGGTGATGAAGAAACTAAGAAAAAATTAAAAGCTGTTTTAAAAGGATCAACAAAAGAAATAAAAAAGTTGATATTTAATGATGAAGGAAGACCATTATTTGAAGAAGCAATTAAAAAAGTTATTCCCGATTGGAAATATAATTCCGCGCATGTGGAAGATATTGCAGGTTGGATAGCAGCAGGCTATCTCGCTAAGAAAGCATTATCTCATAGACTGCAGGAATTAGACAATATGCACTTATCAATTATACAAAAAAACTCTGTAAATATTGAAAAAGAAAGTAACAATTCGGAAAAAATAAAAGGTAAGTCAGATGAAGAATTGTCTCAGTTATATTTCAAAGAATTAGGGGATACAAGGAATTATTACTCACATTATAAGTTGGACAAGGATGGAGTTTTAGAGTTTAACCAAATGATAGATTCTATAAATGTTTTGAAAGCAACGATTATATCTATTTTCTTTTTCCATATGGGAATAGAAAAAGATTTGATTCGTCAAATATTGGCGTTTGATACGGAATTACATTGGCAGACAATGTGCTTAAGAAATGAAACTGATCGCCCATTTATGTCTCCAAGTGAGATTAGAACAGCAGAACGAAGCACAGTTGTAGATGAAAATGAGGAGAACGCAGAAGTTGATTGATATGTTCCCTCTTACGATCATAACGCTAAAACGGCGGTGGATCAAGTCGGACGAACCGTTCGGCAAATGACGTACTTTCTGTCCTCTCGTGCCATATTGAGTGCGTGGTGGTGATGTCAAGGAAAGAGGAGTAAATCGGGATAGGTGGCTTAACGGTGTGGTTTGTGCGTATTGGTCAGGCTGTGCTGTTTTGGCAGGTTGGCTTTGATTTGGATACAAATAAGGGAATGCAGACAGCACACTAGGAGAAACGAATGGATAGATTTTCAGAGAAGAGTCTTCTTTCACTCGGAGATCATTATGTGTATGGACTCATAGATCCACGCAGTAAGCAAATTTTCTATATTGGAAAAGGCACTAAAAACAGAGTGTTCTTCGTGGATGAAAGATATGAGCAGGGATTTCCGTTGGATGAGAATGAAACATTCTACATTGGAAAGTCGATAGCCAGACTGAAGTTGAATCAGTCGGCACAGAATCCGATTACATATCTGAATCCACGATAGAGAGACAAATTTCATATTTAATGAAATTGACAAATCGGAATTTACGGAGGAAAATAGTAATGGCACTGTTCTTACTGATTACATATATAGTAATTTTTACATTTCAAATAATATTATTTGTGATAACCATTCGCAAGAAAATAAAAAAACTTTGGCGGATATTGTTTTCGTCAGAACTAATTCCGCTGCTTATATCCATAGGACTGATGATTTACTATAATAATCTTCCTGGATATGGATTTATGCCAGGACTAACTTATTTGGGAGAAATATTGTTTAGTTTTGGAGCGGTTGTTTTGTACTGTATAAGTTTCCTGATTTCTATATGCAGTTATATTGCAATTTCATATAAACAAAGGAAACGCTGAATAAATCGTTTCTGTCGTTTGTTCACAGTCCTCTCAGTGACGTATTTTCGAGCGTTGCTCAAAACGGCGAAACGAATGCTTAGCATTAATCAGCTTTTTCCAAACTTAATTTGAGGTATTCCACTTGTGTGTTTATTTGAGTTCCTTGAATGAGCTTAAATATTATGTTAATATTTTAAAGAAGTTGGCGTGTAGTTGAGTAGAAAGATAAATTGGAATTTGAGGAGACAATGAAATGATTAGGAAATACGTTGCTGGTGATCTAGATTCAGTAATGCAAATATGGTTGAATACGAATATTCAGGCACATAGTTTTATATCTCAAGATTACTGGAAAAGCAACTTTGATATGGTAAAAGAAATGATTCCACTTGCAGAAATATATGTGCATGAAGTTGACAATGCAAATCAGATAGATGGATTTATTGGATTAAATAACGACTATATTGAAGGAATCTTTATAAAAGATGTAGCACAGTCAAAGGGAACCGGAAAACAGTTATTGGATCAGGTGAAGAAAATCAAGTCCACTCTAAAATTGAACGTTTATCAAAAAAATGAGAGAGCAATTCAATTTTATCTGCGAGAAGAATTTAGTATCCAATCTGAATGTGTAGATGATAATACGGGAGAAAATGAATTTACAATGGTATGGAAGTGCTAAATTCCAGTTTCTAGGGATGACATGAAAAATGAAGTTTAAGGAATAGAGCTTTCCCTGTTTGCCTATACAAATGATAGAGCAATTCAAGGTTATCACAGGCTCGAACCACTGGATTTCAAGGGAAAAGGTGCGTTCCGCCATTCCCGTGTACAATAGTGAGTATGTTTTTCGTTGAACAACCGCGCCATATTGAAACCATAGTATTGATGTCAAGGAAATAATCAAACAATCTATAATGCGGCTTGTTTGATGGCTTTTTCTAAATTTAGAATTATATATTTAACCATCAAAAACACTCGGCTATATCTTACGGAAACATATCCAACGCAAAATTTTGTTCAGGTTGTAACCTCGGATTAGATAATGCAAATTGAGTGAGTGGATTAGATGTCAGTGTGTTTGGAGAGAATTTTATAGGACAAAAAGCTGACAGGCAATCCTGCAATTCGACCGTTTTGAGGGGTTCATGAACAGTGAAATAGATGTTAATAGAAATTAGATAAATCGGAATTTATGGAGGATAAAGCTGATGAACAACAAAAGGATAATTATAGGAGTCACTATTGGAATAATCGCAGCAATACTTTGGAGCGTTGTTTTTATAAATGTCTTAAATAGCATGGCTGGAATTGGAATCGGAATATGTCTGGGTATATCTTTTGGTATATCTGGCAGTCTTATTTTTTCAAAAAAAGATAAAGATAAATGATGATACAACTTCCAGTTTGCCAACTTGTCCTTTGAGAAGAGAATTTTACAAAAGAAGTGTTCTCTATGTTCTCAGGCGAGAAAGTTCTTGTGGATTTACGCTGTGATAACACCCTGATGAAAACAATGGTTGACCGCTTCGGAGAAGATGTGACAACCTTGCGTATGATATTACGTCTTTCAGAGTACAGACCGAAGTATCAGCCAGTCCAACCTTTTTCGGTTGGGTGTTTGGCTTTAATGGCAAGGTACAGATACTTGCACCGGAAAGTGTAAAAGAACAGTACAGACAGATGATTGCACAAGCCGATGAGGGTATGCAGGAAAAAGAAAACAAAGGACAGGAAATCTAACACTCCAAAGCATACGATGTCAAGAAACGGCAGAATCTTCCCGCAAAGCTCGCAGCATGAATATGCCAAGGGCGTGGAGTTTGAAGTTTATCCGTCTGCGGATACAACCGCCCCAAACTATCGTTGTGAAATTTGGGTAGCCGTGAACGAAAAAGCCAAGTAATAAGGACAGCAACTGCGAGTTGCTTGTTTGAGATAATGCGTGAGACTATAATAAAGGTGTAAGGGAGGTACTGCATAATGGATACAAAACAGGTCATACTTGAACTTCGTACTCAAAAGGGAATGTCGCAGGATGAGCTTGCAGAAAAAGTTTTTGTAAGTCGTCAGGCAGTTGTGGAAATAAAAAATGATCTGATAAGAACGATGGGAGAATGTCG
>ERZ1673701.657-NODE-657-length-36698-cov-102.396938_pt1 | contig 36698 bp, 42 predicted proteins | sample MGYA00580231_ERZ1673701 | MGnify/ENA primary metagenome ERZ1673701 (study PRJEB41218, sample SAMN15661798) | gut metagenome | host: Homo sapiens | place: Canada: London | collected 2015-08-20/2019-03-30 | study: EMG produced TPA metagenomics assembly of...
CATTTTTGGATTTACTCATAATTGCTAATTAAAAATTCATCAACTTGCCCTCTTTTAGAAGAATCTGAATTTATAGCACGACTTGCCTGTACTACATGAATATTGTATTCCGCATAAATTTCTTTTATGAAATTAGATGCAGAATTTGATAGGAGAAATTTTATGCCATTGCTATTTAATCTATTACAAACATCTCTTAGCCTAAGCTGATCCCTCTCACTCCATCCACCCCGCACGTATCCTGTAAAATTAGAACTCTCTGAAATAGGATGATACGGAGGATCTAAATACACAAATGAGTTTGTTGGTATATCTCTCAAAATTACCTCATAATCACCATTTGATATTTGAATCCGACCAGAATTTAAATATTTACTTACCTCCTTAATCACAGGCTCATTGACAATATTTGGATTTTTATATTTTCCAAATGGAGAATTAAATTCCCCGGCATTATTAACCCGATATAATCCATTATAGCAAGTTTTATTGAGATATATAATTCGTGATGCTCGCTCGATAGTGGTAAGATTTTTAAAAAGAGGTTGCCTATCCATAGAGCGAATTTCATAAAAATACTCTGACGTATTTTTATGTTTCTTTAAATCCTCAATAAGTTCATTGTGGTTGTCCCTTATAACCGTATAAACATTGATCAACTCTTCGTTATAATCATTTATAACTGCTTGTTTTGGCTGGAGTTCAAAAAATAAAGCTCCGCCTCCGATGAATGGCTCATAGTAGGGACGATTCGCTACCCCTTTGGGTAACATCTTTCTAATTTCTGGAATAAGTTGTCTTTTTCCTCCAACCCATTTCAAAAAAGGAACTACAAGTTTATTCTTAGCCATTTTATATAAAGTCTATCGGAACTATTTACTTTAGTCTTGTATCAGTCGTTTTGGCTGCCTCTCCCGCCAATTTATTACCGAATATCAGCGTTAGCAGCAATGCAATATTCCAACAAGATTATTCTACATAATTCCGTTATTTTTTATCCATCTTGTGATTTAGAGCGGCAGAAGTCGCCATACTCAATCCTTTTAATTTCCCTGCCTGATACAGAAAGTAGCCAATGCAACAAACGTTGGCCAAGAGGATTACAAGTTGAAGAATATTATACATCACTGTTGTTCTCCTTCCTGCACCCGCATGATAGGTGGGAACTTGGAGACAAGCTTTTCCCAGTCCTTCCATGCGCGAAGTTCATCTTCTTCGGGGTCATCCTTGGGATCCAGCCAGTACTCATTGACTTCTGTCCCCAATCCGCATTCGCACAGTATTTGACACACTTCTATTTCATCTATTTGTTTTGTAGTAAGCTGGGGCACTCCTCCGCACAACGGGCATTTAATATTTTTCATCTTCTTCCAGTTCTTCAATTAAATCATTAATACTGTCTTCAAGAGAATCTGCATCATCTTTTATAGATGAGACATCATAAAGAATTTCCTTAAGTCCTGATATGATCTCCTTAAGAGATTTTTTGTCTGGACTCTTTTCGTTGTCCTCATTAAGGCATTCGTCGCATGAATGAGTATCTACATAGATTATGCCGTCTTTCTCGTAAGCTCTAAGCGCGTGTATTGCGTGCCCCGGTTTATCGCAAAATATATTATTTATATAGTTCATTTTATTTCTTATTGTTTAGTTCCGCGCAAAGCTCATTCGCCTTACTTAGTGCTTCTTCCCTATCGTAAGGCGATCCTGGATAAACACCTGTTTTCCAATATATTTCATAAACAACGGACTTATTTTCCCGTATTTGAAAACATATTCCTTCATCAAAGACATTATAAGTATATTTTTTTCTTATTTCTTCAACTGGTTCGACAAGTTCTATACAAGCACAAGACAACAAAATTTTATTTCCTTTGAGAATACCTTCAGGAATAACAACATCTCCACTGTAATCTTCACCTTCTTCGAGAACTACTTCTACTCCTAATTTATACTTATCATTTATTTCCCGCTTATTTCCACAACCGAATAGTCGCCCTCGGTATCCTGTGATTCTAACTAGGTCTCCTCTTTTATATCTTCTGTCAGGGTCGTATTTCATTGTATTTATCCTATCTATTTCTTATTTCTTGGATGATTACTACAATAGCAATTAAGAGTAATGTTAGTGTGACTTTAAAAACCAATACTATGAAAGGGATTAAGACATGATTCCATTGCCAATCAATTACACCAAACCATTTTAATATAACTAATAGAATCCCAGAGGTTATTAATAATCCATTCATTGTTTTTTATCTCCTGTCTATTTTTAGTCAAAGGGAGTCCCCTCTTTCTCGTTGAATAGATCATTAGGATTTTCTACTACATCAGTATCGATGATTGAGGATTCTTCTTCCTTCTTCTTGAAAACAGGTTCGGAAGATTTTTTATTATCCTTCTGTTCTTCTTTCTTCTCCCCGAATTGGTCATCCACAGAACAAACACCCGTTCTCAGGGCATTGAATAAATTCCTCAAGAAGATTACATTAGTCTTAGTCCATTTGTCAGAAGCAACTCCTACCTTCTTTTCCAGCATCTCGATTGTCACGCCCATTTGCTCGAACTTCTCTTTAAGAGAGGCCATGCGTTCTTCCATGCTATTATGGTCTTTCTCCAAAGTCTTCTTGCATTGCTCAGCCGCCAGCTCCTTCACAAACTCAGGTATTACCCCAAAGATGCACGCCCTCATTCTCCGGGAAGCCATGTTCGCGCAGAGTTCATAAATATCCCGGTCCGATTTAAGAGCATAACCGCCTTCTTTATTATTTTTGGTTTCTCTCCAATGTGGGACGATAAAAGAAGCCTTTCTAATTATATTGTTTTCTTTATCAAAACAATAAGCTTCACAGCAAGAGCATGTAATTCCTTTATCGTTAACAGTTTCTCCTGTCTTTCTCCATCCCGCCTCGATGTTTCCATAAGCCGCCATGCAGGCATTTGCAAGATGAATTGTTTCTCCAGTGATTTTGGACGGTCCGCGATCATAGGAGAAGAACGCCTTTTCAGCCAAACTCTCATAAGAACACATCGTCCTAATCTTAGTTTCCACTTCTACTATGTTTCGCGGCATTTGTTTCGCAATGAAGATCGAACTCAATGTCTGCATTGCGTCCTTGTCTGACATTGCAATAGCCAGAGCTGACCCGGGATTCACCACGGCGGCCAGTGACAAGGCATCATCGTCTTTTTTGTCTGTAGTCATATCAAATTTGTGTTGGTTCATTCACCTGAGTGATGAGATCATTATGCCATTTTTCATGTCACAGTCAATAGATTTTTGTTTTTTTTCACATGGCCTCTATGCTATAGTGCGCCCATGCCACAGAAGAAAGTTACAAAACTATATACAGATGAAGAGATTGAGAAGTTCCAGCTGATCGCGCGGGAAGAACCAGAAAAAATTGAAATCTTTCTGCACTTGGTAGGTATCATCCCGACTAAAAGTGTGATGCACAAGGCTAAATATCGTGCTGGCATCCTCTCAGTAAGCAAGATGAATGAACTTCGCAAGGTCGCCCCCTTCTTGTTCGGAGAAGATAAATCTCCGTCAGAATCAATTCTAAATGCCTACTTCTACCAGATGTTCGCCCTCGCCTCGAAAGAAGGAAAGACTATATTATGTGAAAATAACGGGCATGAGACCGCTTATTATATTGATAATGAAAAGGTAACATTATAATCCCATGTCCGAACCAAAGAAAGCTTCCGACATCCTCGAAGAACTAGGGTTTGATTTTAATAACATACCCCTAGGAATTCCCATTGTAGATCACCTTAGCCCGGAATACATCGAGCAAGAAAGGAAATTCCAGCAGGAGAAGGAACGAGAAATCTTTTTAGCTGATCTCCAGCTTGCCAAGATTCCTCTCAAGCATTTTAACCTGCTCAAAGAAATGACCGTCAAAACCATGCCCGATCTCTATTCACGCATTAGGAAAGAGATGAAAGAAGAGTCCATTCTCATTTGCGGGCCTAACAAGCCCAAGACTCTATCAGCATGCGCATGGCTTGCACACAGATACAAGAAAGGGGATTCCATTTTCTATATTAAGGCCTTTGACCTGTTGAAAGAAGCAACTGACTTTCACAGCCGGAATAAATCACCAATTCTGAGAAGAGCATTCAAAGCAAAAGCCCTTGTAATTGATAACCTACAAAACGTTAATTTGCACGATATCAACATTTCAAATCTTTCACATCTATTATCAGAAAGAAATGACAACGGGCAAAGAACCATAGCAATTTCAACCACATTCCCCGAAACATCACTCCTAATAAAATCCATTGCAGAATCAATGGACCGCTTAATTACCGCATAATAAATCCCCCCGGCAGAAAAACCACAAACTGCCGGGGGGATTTTTTTGCCTATATGCTATCCGCCAGAAATTATTTCTCGAAGTCCTTCATCACTTCGCGCTGGGCCTTTTCCATTTGACGCGCGAACAGGCCCTTTTCTCCGGTCTTTATATAAGCCCTCAAAGACAGATAGGGCACCACAACTCCTATCTCCTTATCGAAAAGCTCATTAGTCTCTATCTCCGACAATCTCACCAATCCTGTCCTCTCATCAATGTCCTTCCTAGCCCGCCGAAAATAGTTGGCCGCTCCCGGAGCATCCACTGCTCTCACACTCACCAAACGGACCCCAGCTACGCAAGAATCATTCAGCTCTCCGTTAACATCGTCTCGAAGGCCTCTCATCACCTCCAGAAGCGTTTCCAAGTCTTCCTTGGTACCAAAGTCCTCCAAAGCGTCGCTAGGGCCTTCTGGAGCCTTCTCACGGCTTTCTTCGGACTTGCTCAAATCAACTACATTACTATCCTTGAAAGTGTATGTAAAAGAATCAATGGCAAACTCCATTCCTCTCAGGGCGTCGCAATTATAGGAGATAGTGATTGTAAGATCGCTGTCCATTCCTGACCTCTCAATATATTCCTCAGCTCCCTCAAGCGAACCTGAATATGTAAAATAATAAATCCCACGACTCCTGCCAATAGGGTTAATAATGTCGTGCATATAAACATACGAACCAACATCAAACTCTTTTTCAAGGTCCAACAACGACAATTCATCAGCAGAATAGTTCTTAGAAAACTTAATATCTCTAAACGCCTGACCATATTCCTCGCTAATGTGGAACTCTAGGCCAAGACCTCTTTTCTTAGCATCGATAGCATGTTCTTTTACCCGGTTAATCATATCCTCTAATGCACGAACATCAGGATAACTAGCAAGCGCCTCTTCTTTATAAAAGTCTTCCAACTTATCTTCATATTTTATAAGGACAAAAACCCTATAAGTTACTTTATTATTATTATTTCTTCTTTGCATCGTTCTTTTTTTATCCATTGTTATTGTTTCCTTTCTTTTCTTTTTTCTAATTACAAGCATCTTTAAAACAATGCTCTCCAGCAAAAAACCATAAGCCTTGCAAGCGGTAATCAGTAAATGAATAATCCGCTACAATCCTAGCAACCTTCTCAATCCGATCACTATAAAAAACCCATACATACTGCATCCCATAAATCAAAGGATTAGCCCCATTAGCAACATACGTTAAAAAGCAGTAGCTCATATCTTCCACCAAAACACCACACCGACTAATACCCCTCGACAAATCAAAACAATCCCCACACCCCCATTTGAAACATATCGCACCCATACTCCTCCTATGCCCTCCCTCAACCAAGCTAACACCCAAAAGAACATCATCCCCACTAGCGCACATCCCCTTTAAATGACCATAAACCCTATTTAACGCCCCAACTTCCCCACCAACCGGAAATTGGGATTCAAAACAGTTATCAAAGTTTACAAATGCGCTTAACTCATATTTCTTCATTTCTAGCTCTCCTTTGTTTTCTTTCAACTATAACGTTTTTCCCTAAGCCGTCAACTCCAAAATCATACATGGCGCCGTTTCATCCAATTTCCCCTCATCAAACCAACCAAACAGCCCATTTAGCAAACCCTTAACTAAGGGCGCCGCCTCAACTCCTCCAAGCCAACTAACAATTCATCAAATCCCATCAAATCCAATCAACAACCCTCAGCCCTCCCACACCAAAATCCCAAAATAACCTACTGTCATGCAGGTCATTCCCAAGAAAAACCTCCAAACCATACTCCTCCCTTTTCTGCCCTCATCCAACCTCTCTTACCACCACTCTCCACCAATTCTTCGCCCTCTCCCACTCCTCTACTTCCACGCCTCTCTTACTCTCTACTCCCTCCACCAAAAATCGGTATTATTCCTAATTCCTCTCGCTCTTCCCTATTCCCATTTAATTTCGCCAACCTCTATCCTCAAATCCAAACTCCGGTAAGATAATACTGATTTTTTCCTTCTTGACTCTTCTTCTCATTTCCCCTAGACTACCTCACATCAGCTCTCAAGCCTCGACCGGGACCAGTTCGGGGGACTCCAGACCCCTCCCACCTCAAGTAAGACTGCGTGTTCATCCGAACGCCAATCAGTGTCAAGCAAAATCGGTGGCATTGCAAGCAGAAAATTTATTATGACGTGGAAAAGAGAAGAGGGCCACCAGTTATGAACGGGCGGCCCTCTTGCGTATTATGCTTGTTGTTAGGCTGTTATGAATCTATCCTGTAGTATCTTTTGATGAGTTTGATGATATGTTCATAATTTGGCCATTTGCTTGCAATCTTTTGTGCTTGTTCGAGGTCAGGCAGTGAGCTACGGGAATAGAGGTTTGCCATGATCCTGTCGAGTTCTGACTGGAGATTTGATTCTCGGACGAGCCTGCCGTCAGTTCTGAGGGCGTCAGGGAGGGCTTCTCTAGGGACAGCCCTAGTTGCCAGTCTCCCGGACTTGGCAATGTAGATTTCTTTGATGATAATCTCGTAGTATGTTTGCCTTGTGTGGCCGCTTGCTTTGGTGATGATTTTGGGGCGCGGCAGATAGCAATAAAGCCGCTCTATTTCGCGCGTTCTCGACTTGCGGGCATACTTTGCGGGGTTAGTGATCCGCTCACGATATGAGGCGCACGAAGCCTTTCTGAGGCGTGATGAGTGCACGTGCTTTCCGGTTTTCGCGTCGTAGAGGAGGATTAAGGCGTCCACGTCGTTATGCGTGGCGATTGCTCTAGCGGCGACGATTGCGGCCCACTTAATGTTTTTTGACTTCGATTCTCCTTCGATGATTTCGGTTTGTAGTGGGTTGTATGACCTGATGATGACTGCCTTGTAGTCGTAGGTTTTTTCTCCTTTTGATTTGGTTGATTGATTCATAACGTTTTGTTATAGTTGTTTGTTGTTGATTGTTAGAGGTTAGAGTCACATATAATGGTTGCGTCACCGTTTAGGTCACATATAATAGTTGCGTCACCGTTTCGTAGATTGTAAGACATGATAGTTCCCCTATCGACGAGTCTATCCAGTGCTATCTTAAGGAGCGTATTAGACCCGACGTCTTCTAACAATTCGTTAGTTTCTTCGTCGCTTAGTCTGTCATAGGCAAACTCCTCTACGTCATCGTAAACGTCTAACAAGGTGACACATGCTTCCAAATTGTTAAATGTTAGGTCTGAACCTTCGACCATGCTCCATATCGTGTCTAGGACGAATTCACGGTCACTGATTTTGGCGTCTATCAAGTGAAAGGCGTTGACGATTCGCTCAAAGTCGCATCTATCTATTTCCAAATTCATCTACGTATATTGTTAATCGTTAAATGCTTCCACGAACTTCTCGCGGGTCTTCTCGCTCATATTCGGAAAATACAAGCAGATTTCCAGGCCGTCTTCTTCGATTTCGGTGTGCCCCACAAAGCGTTTCATCGGGAGGTTGTGGATTTCGCCCTCTTCTCCGCTTGTTTTTATTTCGGCAAGTGCGTTGTTTTTAATCGCGGTTATGGCGGCATCAACGCTCATAGGCTCAGATAGGCCTACAAACGAGATACTATCAATTGTCTCATACTCAATGTTCAATATTATTTCCCCGTCTTGCAACTCATAGATGCGGCATGTCGTCGCGGCATCGCAATCGGGGTTAACGAGTTTTATCATCATTTCTCTTTTCTCCTTTAAATGTTTAATGTTTTTGATTGTTAATTGTTGATAACCAGCGTGATTAGTGTCATCAGCGTGATGCAGATCATGACTGTCAATGACACGGCAATGACTATCACACTGCCCAGCGGTGCGTGTCTGTACGTGTAGTCTAGCCACACGCTACGGATGATAGCGGCAAAGCCTACTAGGCTTACAACTCCAAGCGCGATGATAGCGGCGGTTTTCATAGCTCCTTCGTAAGTTAGAGGATTTCAATCCACCGTCCACCGTAAGGACGACGCCTTTGCGCCCTCACCTCTTGCCACGGACCAGATATGTCGCCGTCGTCAATCTTGCACTCAACTATAGCAATGTGATCCGCTCCCATGCCGTGCAACAGGTTGTCGTCGCACCAACGATGAGCCGCAACCAAAGCGCCTCGTTCCGTCTTTGCCAGTTCGTAGCACATTTTGTACGTTGACCAGTCGGCCGCTTTTGCTGTCCAGCGGTATATGCACTTCTTATCCATTTTTTTTGTTTTTCTCCTTATGTTGTTGGTTGTTCATGTTTGTTTTTGGTTGTCGGTTGTCGTCGTTCGAGGCGTCGTGCCCCTCACTTGATGCACTCTTTGTATCAATTTTCCTTCACCATTGCGAGCTTTTTTTATCAACTCGTCACACTTTTTTCAAATCATCATCATATTGGTGACGCCAACAACATGATAGACCACGCAACACCACGCACCACGCACCGCAACGCCTGACGCTCGACCTCTCCAGCTCACCCCTCTTAGCGTAGCCGAGACGATAACCCCACCCCTAGGGGGGCCGCTGGAGGGGGTGTCGAGGGGTCCGGCGGGAGAAAAGCGGCGGCGGTGTCAAGCACACGAAGAAGGGTACTTCCTGTAAGAAATAATGAGAAAAATATGATTGTAATGATGTGGACCCTCGAGAGAGAAAAATCTGAGAAAAGAGATGTAGTATAGTATATGTAGAGAATATGAGAGGATTTGAGAGGATTTGTAGTTTTGTTGAGTGTGGGGAGTTATGGGAAAAAGGGATAGACAATGATGAGAGGATGATTTATATATGTTTTTGAGATGAGAGAAGAATTATCGGAAGAGGTAGAGAGGCATATTGGATGGTTGTTGGAGAGAGAAGAGAGTGAAGAGAGGGAGAAGGAGTTAGAGAGGCTTGGTTATGGGTTGAAGGTAGGGATGGTGGAGTTGAGAGGGATGTTGTTGGTGTTGTTGGGAAGGAAGAGCTATGGAGAGATTAGTCGTGATTTGTTAGGGGAGAGGGATGAATATTTTGAGGAAGAAATGAGGAGGAATGAGGAGAAGTTGTTAGAGATGTTGAAGAGGGAGTTGAAGGATGGGCTGAATATGGATTTAGGGGATGATGGAGAAGTTGGGGTGTTGAGTAGGGGAGAGGTGGAGCGGTTGTTGAGTAAGATGGGAAGGGGGGAAGGAGTGAGTGGTAAGGACCAGTTGCAGGCGTTGAGCATGTTTATAAGGATGAAGGGGTGGCTTGGGAATGGAGGGGGTAGTGAAGAGGAGATGGGGAGTGAGCTTAGTGAATTGTTGAAAGGGGGGAATTATGGGGATAAGTAATGAGGCGCGGTTGGAGGTAGAGGGGAAGGGAGTTAGGAAATTTGAGCAGGAGTTGTATTACTTGCTGATGGGGTGGAAGAAGTACGGGAGATGTAGTTTGAATGTTAGGAGGGCGTATGACATATACGAGAGGGACGGGAAATTGGAAGAGAAGAAGAGGTATTTGAGTAAGAAATATAAATTGGTTTATGAGGGTTCTAAGCTGAGGGGAGTTGAGAACCTGAATGGGATTAGGCCTGCTGGGGTTTCTGCTGGGGATGATGTGGTTGATGGAGTGGAGACGTGTAAGTTTTATGTATTGCGGAGCAGGACGAAGTACCGGATTAAGGGGAAGGCTAGGTGGTTGTATAAGAAGTATGGAGGTAGGGATAGTACAGATTTGGTGTTGTTTGCGTGGAAATTTATGAGCAAAGAGGCGATTGGTCCGCACGTTAATGTTGACTGGCAGGCGGTTGAGTTTGAGATGAGAGAGATAGTTAGATAGTAAAGGATTAGTGGTTGAGATGTTAAGTTTGGAAGAGAAGAGATTGTTATTGGAAAGGTTGAAAGACCCTATGTGGAGGCTGAGCAACTTGTATGAGATCAAGTTGACGGATGGTCGAGTGATTAGATATGAGCCTAGGGAATTCCAGCGTAGGTTGCATGAGGAGTGTTATTTGAGGGGGAAGAAGAGATTTTTGGTGCCGAAGTCGCGTCGTCAGGGGTGCAGTACGTGCATTGGTGTGATGATGGCGGACATGGCGGCGTTTAATGAGGGGTGGTTATTGGCGTTGGTTGACAGGACGCAACCTGATGCTGAGGAGAAGTTGAGGGAGATAGTGAGGGTTGCGTTGGAGAGTTTGAGGAGGAAATTGCCTTGGTTGTTTAAGATGGAATTTAACAACAAGATGATTACGGTGGAGATGGTTGGTAGGAAGTCGAGCCGTATAGTTGGTGGTAAATACTTTAGGGGCAGTGGTTTGGGGTTTGCGCACATATCGGAGTTGGGAACGATAAGTGCGACGGAGCCGAAGAGGGCGGCGGAGATAGTGAATGCGACGTTTCCTGCGGCGAAGGATGGATTTATTTTTGTTGAGACGACAGTAAGAGGGGGGAAGAAGGGGATATTCTATGAGAACGTGATGAATGCGTTATCGATAGAAGAGGGGCATAGGGGGGAGAAGGACTTTAACGTTGTATTTTTGCCGTGGTGGGAAGATGAGAGCAATGTTAGTGATGATGATGAGCCGTTGACGGAGAGTACGAAGAGTTACTTTACGACGTTGAAGGCGAAATATGGGATCGATTTGGAAGACAGGCAGAAGGTTTGGTGGCAGAAGGCGAAGAGGCAACATGGCTTGTCGATGAACGAGGAATACCCTTCGACGCTGGATGAGGCGTTTGAGGTGCCGATGGAGGGTGCGATATTGGAGGAGGTGCTTGAGGCATCGATGAGGGATGGTCATTTTTTGCATGCGCCATATGATCCGACATTGCCGTGTTATGCGACATGGGACTTGGGGAATCCGTTGAATACGGTTTCGACGGTGTTCCAGTTGAAGGAGGGGTTGATATGGATAGTTGATAGCGATTGCGGCCAATATAGCAGTGAGGGTCCGGCGCAGAGGACGGCTCGATTGTTGAGTAGATTTCCTACCTTGATGCGGAACATATTTCCGCATGATGCTGGGTACACGACGGATACGGGTTTAAGTCAGGCGTACATGTGGCAACAGGCTGGGTTGCCGGGGATAGTATGCTTGCCTAGAATAAGAGATAAATGGATAAGTATCAATTACTTGCTAGGGATGTTCCCTTTATTGAGATTTGATATAGGTGGGACGGAGAAGGCTTATCCGTACTGGTTAAGCTACAGGATGAAGCCCGCGCTTGGAGAGAATGGGGCCTATAAGAACGAGATCGTGCATGATAGTTCGTCGCATTGGAGTGATTCGTTGAGATACATAGCTGAGGCTCGGATGGCTGGTTTGCTTGGGAATGTAAGTGGAGGAGGAGAGACGCATGTAAAGAAGAGCTTTGGCCGGAACTTTAGCAATTTAAATATTGATAGAAACAACTATGAAGGCCTCATGTCTAGGAGAGGAGGGGCGCGCGGTCCTGAAAGCTTTAGGCGCGGATTTTGATGCGTCTTGGGAGGAGCATCGTTATTTATATCGGCGATGGGATGATAGATGCCTTGTGATGGGGCATTTCTTTCGGATGGAAGAGGGGTGGGCTGATGTGGAGGAATGCTGGTCTAGGGTGAAGCAGGCGTGCGTTCCTTCGTTATCATGTAGCCGTCATGACGCGAATGGGTTCTTCTTTTATTTAGGGGTTGGAGATTTTAGAGTGTTGTTAAGATGGATGATAAAAGAGGAGAGGATGAAATATTTTATTGGCTTTCGTGCGGGGAATGTGTATCTGTACGGGAGAAAAGAAGTTGAATTGCTAATTAAATTATTAGGAAAGGGAAAAAATCATGGGCGGCAATCCGTTTAAAGAGATAGGCAACGCTATTAGCGGCGTGTTCAAAGGTGTTACTAATATCGTTGGAGGCGTATTAGGCTTGAAGCAGAACAAGGAGGGGATGGATGCTCCTGCTCCTGAGAAGCCAGTGAATGAGGTAACAGTCGATACGTCTGGCACGGAGAACAAGATACGTGAGAACAGGCGCCGTAGTTCCTTTGGAGGAACCTTTGTTGCGAGCAAGAACGCCTTAGGGGCAGGTAGCGGGGTAAGTGGCAAAAGCGCATTAGGTCAATAAGATGGTTACCAACAAACAAGATGCCAAGCAGAAGCATGCGGATTTGTATGCTTTCCGCCAGCGGTACGTGAGCAACTGGCAGAGGATCGCGCAATATGTTGATCCTGAGAAGAAGTTCAACATTAACGGTGCGGTTTATCAATCTACTGGGACGGACCTTGGCTATTTGGACCAGACGCTTGAAAGGGCTTTGAGGGTAAATGCGGCTGGCCAGCATGAGCTTATAACGCCCAAGAGTCAGGGATGGTTTAGCTTTGAGCCATTGGCCAAGATCGACGATCAGAGCCAGATTGATAGCACGATTGAGAACATTTATTATGAGACAGGGAGGCAGGTTGCGTGGTTTATGCGCAACAGCAACTTCCACACGGCTTCCGAGCTTTTTTACTTTGATCGTGCGGCTTACGGTCAGGCGGCATTCTGGTCCGAATGGGACAAGGTGCGTGGGATGCTGAAATTTGCGCATATTCCTGTAGGGGATTTCATGGTGGACAGGGACAAGTTTGGGAATGTCCATACGTTTTGCTGGGATGAGTGGTTGAGGATACAGGACATTGTTGCGACGTTTCCTGAGAATGTACTGCCTGACATGGTGAAGGAGAAATATCAGGCGAGCAGTGTAAATCCTGATAACTATCTTGTGTTCCATTTGCTGGAGAAGGTGGAGAGGACGGGAGACGAGAAGCTGATTAAAGAGGCTAATGGCAGGCCGTGGGTGATGCGTAGCGTGTTTGACCAGTCAGGAGATGTTCTGGCGACGCAGTATTTTTGGACAAGCCCTGTGAGCGTCTCAAACTATTTTGATATTGCCAACTCTCCTTATGGGGTGGGCGCTGGCTTGAGGGCATTAGGGGACCAGACCGAATTGACCAACTCCGTTAAGGCGTTGAGCGAATCGGCCATGCAGAAGATATTCCCGCCGATGCTGGTACCGGAAGGATTTGATGGGAACATTGACTGGGGGTTTGGCGGGGTGACAACCTTCAACCCGATGAATGTTCAGGCCAAGCCGACGCCCTTGTTCCAGAACATGATGCAGGCTAATGAGATGCAATGGCAGGTGCAGAGGCTTGAGAACAACATTCAGAAGACATGCGACATGGATTTGTTTGCGCCGTTGTTGCAGGTCAAAGACCCTCAATACATGAAGGCGACGGTGGCGCAGATGATCGAAGCGTATTCTGCGAGGATTGCTTCCCCTGCCTACACTAGGTTGACGGAAGAGTTCCTACAGCCTGTAGTGATGCGTTGCTATGAGCTTCTTCGAGATGAGAAGCTTGTTCCTGCGCTGGATGATTTTAGCATCAAGTTTACGACTCCTTTCCAAATGCTTTTGGACCGTCACCAGCCGACGCTATTCTCCGAGTTCATGCAGACGATTGCGATTCCTTTGGCGCAGATTGATCCTGATGTGATGATTAGCTTTGATACTGATTTTATCATGAGGTCAGGGATTAAATCTATTGGGATGCCGACCAAGATACTCAAGGATAAAGCGAAGGTTGACCGTCTTATTAAAGAAAGAGAAGCGGCGCAACAGGGGGCCAATCAGATGGCTAATGCTCTTGAAGCTTCTGAAATCCAGAAGAACATTGGAAGCGCTATAGGGAACATGCGATGATTTATGGAAATAACTACTGATGATAAAAACAAGAAGAAGGCATTAAAGGTTTATGACTTCTTCGGAAATGTAAGCAAAGTGCCGGAGGAAGATTTTATCCGGTTCCGGGAAGAATTTAAGGGGTCCGAATTAACCAATCGCTTGCTCTTTTACCTTACTACAATGGTTGACCTTTCTTTGTGTGATAAAGAACATGTGAAGAAGGAAGCCCCCTTGCTTGCAGACTTTGATGCGAACAGAGCAATGTTCATATCAGGAGCGCGCCAAGTGCTTGAATTAATAAAATACCTAGCAGGAAAATGATTGATAGCAATCCAAATAATGTAGGGGGTCAGGCCCCTACCACCACTACAGGGAGCGCCGCCTCCTCCACGCAAACTACCCAGCCTGCACAGCAGATGCGGATGCCGGGGACGATGAAGCTTGATGCAAATCCAGCTCCAACGGATACGCAACAGCAGGCATTTAAGGTGGCTGATATTATCGGCGAGGATGGTTCTTTCAAGGAAGGGTGGACTTCCAAGTTTGAAGGCGCCGACTCTCTAGGGAAGTACAAGAACGTTGATGAACTGGTGAAAGGCTTTGTGAATGCCAACCAGTTAATCGGGAAGAAGTTTGACGGCGTGAAGAAACCCGGAGAAGGAGCCAGTGAGGAAGAGATTAAAGCATGGCGCTCCTACATTGGCGTTCCTGACAATGTTGATGGGTACCAGATTCCTGATGAGTATAAGGACGACTATGACGAGGCGAGCTTTAAAGAGTTTGCGGCGTTTGCCCATAAGCACAACATCCCGGCTGAGACGGCACAGGAGCTTCTGCGCTATCAAGATACGCTTTACCGCAAGAACAATGAAGAGTTTGTAAGGAGAGTGGAAGAAGCTTCCAAGCAGGCTCAGGAGCATTTCAGGAAGGAATGGGGGCCGCAGTATGAACGCAACGCAACAATCCTTCGGCAGAGCTTGATCGATGCGGGGATTGACGTTGATGATAGCTCTTTTGCGATGGCCCTCAATAACCCATATATCTTGGAAGCCTTGTACGAAAAGGCGGCAAGGTATCAGGAAGGGACGATGCCCACTCCGGGCGTGATGAGGTCACAATCAGGGACGAGTGCCCAGCAACGCATGATTGACATGATTTCCAAATACGGAAGTTTGGACCGGATGCCAAAAGATGCGAGGGAGGAATATAATCGGCTTGCATCTACGCACGTTCAATGGTAATGTTTCTCAGTCGTCGTTAGTGGCTTAACTACGTGTATGTTCTCCTTCCTCCGTGTTTTAATTGATGCGGAGGAAGGTTTTTATTGAAATATTAAGCAATACGTAGTAACACATGTGGGTCTCCTTGTGAAAGGACGCGCCATTCTATAGTTCATTGTTATTTCTTCTTTGTTTTACCCGCACTAATATTTTTATTAGTGCGGGGTTTTTTGTTGCAATGTTATGTGATGTGTGCTTGTTTTGGCTTGAACAACCCGGACGGACACTTGTTCAAACAGTTTCGTGAACCACCGCCGTTCACACAGACAGCCCTGATTAGGATACCTGCCTGATGCAAGACGCAAATCTTCTTCGAGGCGGTACGTTTAATCAAGAATTAAAATCATGGCTAATTACGGAAACTTTTATGATTTGGCGGTAAATGAATACACGCCTTCAATCTATGCGGGTGTCCAGCAGGATACTTCGCGCACGGAGCGTTATCTTCGCGTCTATTCGCTTAGCTCCCGCCAGCGTCGGTTCCAGATCATTGATCCTGTGAACTCCACGGAAATCACCGATCTTTACGGTGACACGAACCCACAGCAACCTGAATTCAACGTTCGCTGGCTCAAGACGAGGCCCTATAAGTCCACGCATGAAATCAATCGCATTGATATGGCGATGGCAGGAACCATTGAGTCTCCTATTCCTCGGATCGTTCAGGCTGAACGTATGGAAATGGCTCGTCGCCGTGACCGGATTGCGGTTCAGGGCCTCATTGGTACGGCATGGACTGGCGAGAATGGTGACGTTGCAGTGCCCTTCAATGAGCAGTTGAACACAATTCCTGTAGGCTACAATCCCTCCGGTACTTATACGGCTTCTGGCCTTACGTTTGAAAAGCTCTTGCAGATCAGGACCATCTTTGGTGCCCGCAACGTGTTTGGCCAGAACGTAGGTCGTCAGGACTTGGGCGGCCCGGAAGTTATCCTTCTCATCACCCATGAAGAGCTGGCAGGTCTGCTTAAGGAAGAACGCTTTACGAGCATCCTTTACAATGTGAATCGTCCGATTGGCGAGGATGGCAACATCTTTGATGCAATGGGCATTCGCTTTGTGGCGCTTTCTCCCGAAATGCTTCCCTTCGGAACGAGGAAGCTTGGTTCTGCGACTGATCCGACTGCGGGTAATGACACTCAAAACGTTCGTACCTGCATTGCGTTCAACATGAATGCCGTGGCCTTCGGGGTGCTGGAAGAAATGTTCGTGCGCATCGACGAACGCCGCGACAAGCAGTACGTGTGGCAGACCTACACGGAAATCGCTATGGGTTGCACCCGTATCGAAGACAAGGGCGTTCTCAAGGTGGACGTCATCGGAACTCAAATGGCTTACTAAAGAAAGGATAAAACAAAATGGCTACTTTTCCGAGCATGGCTAAAGCGCAGGTCGCGGAGGGACTTCCTCCCTTCCTGAACGCTCAAATGTCACGAGGCGCTACTTTGAAAAAGGTAGTTGCCTACACAGCAGGGACGGCCGTTACGGCAGGCGGTTCCACCATTCAGGACATTGATCTACCAGAAGGTTGCATCATTGACTTGAGTTCAGTCGCTCTTTCCCATAATGGCGTTGGAGCTGGGGATTACACTGTTGGTGTTGCCCTGACCGATAAGAACGGGAACATCGTGAACAATATTATTGCTCCTATTGGTGTTCTCGCGGCTACGGACACGGCTAATGAAATCGTGAGGTTGGGCAATACTTCCAATGGCAATAAGCCGGGGTTGTTGATGGTTGACCCCTACGAAAAAATTCTGACCGCTATTATTAGCGGAGATGAAATGCCCGATGTGCAAAACAAGAACAGCGTGCTGAAAGAAAGATATCATTTCTGCATTGTTGTTCAGAACTCGGCGGAAGTTGAGGCTAACAAGACCTTCACTATTGTGATGGATTGTATCATTCCATAACCTGAACAGAAGCGGCCAATGACTGATCTTGAAGTAGCAAACTTCGCGTTGGGATTGCTGGGACAATACAAAGTCTCCGCCTATCCTGATTTACAGAACAATCCTACTGTCTATGGTCAGGCATTGGCCGCTTATCTTCCTTTTGCCATTAATGATTTGATGATTGATGGTAATTGGAACTTTGCCCGTAAAAGGGTAGAACTTCTCCCTGTGGATGATGAGAAGCCACTCTTCGGCTTCTCCAATGCGTTTACGTTGCCTTCTGATTTGGTGACTATTATCTCCGTGAATGGCGAGCCTTGGGAGAACCAGCTCCAATTTGTGCAGATTGAAGGGAACTATCTGTACGCCAATACCGATGTGATGCGGCTTGTCTATCTTGGCGATATCCAGAACAAGAAAAGCACTCAGGAATTCCCGACCATTTTACAGCCCCTTCTAGGCATTCGCTGGGCACAACTATCTTGTGTACGGATTACGAACAACCTTGATCTGTACAGGCTCCTTTCCGATATGTACACGAGGGAGCTTTCTCGTCTCCGTGAGAATGATTACGTCAATAATACGGGAGGCAGATACAACTACTACAACAGGTTAATGCGGCAGTCTGGCTGGAACCGTGTTCCCTATGGAACGACTTTCCCATTTGGCGGCCATAACAAGCTTTTATAAATATGGCGGATAACAGGCAAACACAGCTTCAACTTAACTTCAATGGAGGGCAAGTCTCAGAATCTTTCACGCCTCGCGTGGACATGCAACGTTATCTTACGTCGTGTTCTCGCATGCGTAACTTTATTCCACGCCAATATGGGAAGCTTCAACGACGACCGGGATTCAAGCTGGTAGATCGGATGAATGGCCCTTTCCGTATGCTTTACTTTCCCTGTACTTCGGAGGACATTTACATCGTATGCCTGCATGCTGGGGTGAAGCCGGGCCTTTCTGGTTTCGCTACAATCTATCAATGCGGGCATCTTGATGAGAATCCGCGCCCTATTTGGAATATCCCTCTTGATCTTAAACAGGAGTATGCCAAGAACGGATGGACTTCCGGCTTCACGGTAGATGAGTTAAAGGAAGTCAAATACGTCTCGCAGAACGACAAGCTTTGGATTGTCCACAAGAATCACTACCCTATTGTTCTAACAAGAACTCGTGATGATTCGGGGAATATCACTTTCAAGTTAACGGAATTTACTTTCCTAATCTTTCCGTCTTCGGATGATTACCTTGACTCCATGAGCGACACGATTGGCTCAGAGTTTGTGGATATTGCGATGTTCGTAAAGAAGCAATCCGATTATCCTGACATATCATACAATGCGAAAGTAATTACTTCCAACGTCATGGCCAATATGTTTTGCGATATCCCCTTCCTGTATGACCCTTCTTGGGATATTTCCGTTTATGGACAAATAGTTAATGAATGGCTGGAAGGATGGGAACAGGGAGATATTATAAACTGCAACGTCCGCACCAGAGCGACTGATGCCTATTATAGTGGTCAATTATATAATTGGACTGAGATAACTAAATGGCCTCAATATTTCAATGCGGTCAACATCATGTTTGCTTATGTTCAGGGGGAATGGAAGATTGATGTAGGAAAAGAGTTTGATAATAGCTATGCCTTTTATGTTTCGGGGATGAGTATCCGGGAGACGTTCAAAGGCATGAATAAAGGCATATCCATTGCCAATGTGTCGAACGCTGCCCAACCAGCTAATAGGCGAGTTACTATCACAGGAAGCGCCCCGCATGGATATTTTCTTGGATTCGCTTTTACAAATTCAGCTACAAATGGCATTCATACGGCTGAAACTATTAGAACTCTTCCCGTTGAGCTGACATGTGCCGATACGGTTTCGATTAATTCCTATCCATTTGCTACTTACATCAACCAGAAGAATTATGATGGTTCCGTAAATGATGGGGTAGTATTCAGGAACATTAACATTTTGCCGATGGCCTATGCGCCAGATCGCAGTTCATTCTTTAATAATATCTCCACGAATTTTTTCAGACTAAACTATTTTGCTACGAAACAACCAAATGGCGCTATTGTTTACAGGTTCAACACTCTAGTAAAAAGCGCCTTTAATGTTCAGAAGGGATATCCTTCTGCCGTTACTATCAGGCGAGGCCGTCTTATCTTCGCTGGAACTAAGGCCCAGCCCCAAACGATATGGGCGTCGCGCGTGGACAGATATGAAGATTTCTCCGTTGATGACCAATCGGATTCCGGATGGAACCTTACGATAGGCGCGAATCAGGCACAGGTCATTCAGTGGCTTTCTTCTTCCAAGGATTTGATTGTTGGGACGGACATTGGCGAATGGGTTATTAATGATGATGATCTTAATAGTCCGGTCCCTACTATTAAAGAACAGAGCCGCTGGGGTTCATCTACTTTTCAGGGAGAGTTGATGACGGAAAGCTTGTTCTTTGTCCCGAAGGACAGGAAAGGTCTTATCCATTCCCTTTATTCTTTCCAGATTGACGGCTACCAGTCCGAAGACGTTTCCATTGTTGCTTCTGATCTTCTTGAATCCGGCATCACGTCACAGAGCATTATGAAAGACCCTGACCCTATTTGGTGGGGGACGTCAGAAGATGGGAAGATGCTTGGATTCTTATTCAACCGCACGCAGGAAATCCAAGGCTGGCATTGGCATGATATTCAAGGAGGGAAGTTCAAGCAGGTTGTTTGCTATCACAATCCGGTGAAGCGTCAAGAAGGCATATTCGCCTGCATTCAATGCGTTCCTCCGGCTGGTTCAACTATTCCTTTGGACAATGCTGAGTATTATTTAGCGTACATGGACTTTGACCACCCGTGTATTGACTTCCCAACGATAGCGGAGTGTGGCCCTTCTTTGCTCAGTGGAGCAGGATTTTTGGGAGAATGGACTTCGTTTGCCTCAAAGGAAGTAGTTACAGGCAATATAGACCCCCTAGATTATTATTTAGCCTCTAGTTTATGCTGGCAAGGAGGAGAGCCGGGGCAATTAGTCCCTTATTCAGGCATCTATCCAAAGATAGATATTATAACTCAAGGCAATTCTGGTTTTAATGATGGTAAGACTACGGGTTATTGCTGGACGTTTACAGGAGAGCTTAACCCTGAGGGATATTATTCTTTCAGCAATGGCGCTCTTACCGGAGGAAGAATTAGATTCTCTCCCACATTTGAAGCCGGGAATAATGCTTTAGTTGGCTATTCAATGACTGGTACGTTTTCTTCCTTCTTATGGGGCTTGCACATTGAGTCCGAGTTCATATCGATGCCTATGGGGAATACTGCCAACTACATCATCCCCGCGATGACGACCAAAATCAACCAGCTAAGGTATCAGGTCTCGCGGGACACGTCTGATGACATAGCTCCTAATGGTGTCGTCATGGGGGATTATGCATCGACTTATGGATACCCTCGAATCCAAGCGCAGGTAGAAGCATTAGATTATTCCGCTCCTTTGGGGATGAAAAAGAATGACACGTTAGGGATAAGGTTGTATCTTAATAACGGACGAGGACATGAGGTATTAAGTGGCCCTTCATCCACCGATACCAGATTGTATTTCGCGTTTACGGACGCAAAGAACACGGACGTCTTATCAGCATATATCATTTATGATTCCAACCTCGTATGATAACCTTGGGTGGGCAGATGACTCTTTGATAAGCTGGCCTAGCTGGATTGAAAATTCAGTTGTGCCGAATCTTACATACGGGGATGGATTGTTGCCGGGTTATTATGACAGCGGAGAAACGGCAGTATCCGCTTCTTATGCTCCTCTTCCCGAATTAGGTTACCCGGAGATGCCCCAACCTGCGCCGACGTCTTCGACATATGGCGTTGAGATGCAACCTCGTGTGGCGTCCATTAATACTACTGCAAGCACGTTACCTATTAGCAACCAGCCGCTTACATACAACCAAGTTCAGCCGGAGTTCGGCAATAATTCTCAGACGTGGAGTGCGGCTAGCAATGTTCTTGGAGATGTACTAGATAATCTTAACAAAGAACACCAGTATCAAATTGCCGAACGTGGGTACAATATTCAGGCGCAGGCATTAGCTGAAAGGTCGGAGTCCGCTTACAAGATCGCCGGGACAAACATGATGCGTCTCCGTGGCAATCAGGAAAGGTATTTAACGCAACAGCGCGTGGCGGCAGTGCGTACGGGCTTTGCCCCTACCTCGGGTTCCATTGAGGCCGTGCAACGTGGCACGATGAGCAAGTTCGAGCAACAGATCGCAGACTCCGAAAGAGAGGCAGAACAGAGTAGGCAAGACACCATGTACCGATCGCGCGTCATGTCATGGCGTGCAGGACAGGCTAGGAAGGCCGCTAAGCAAGCTCGCACTTCAATGTGGGGTTCTATCATAGGAAGCACCATAGGAGCCGTTGTAGGCGGCCCTGTAGGAATGCGAGCAGGTTCCAAGATAGGTTCATCAATCGGAGGGTTCTCTTAATATGGCAGAAGATACAAGAAACATTCGTCTTGGAGTTCCGAGTCAGGCGAGAAACGCAACGATGCCGGGGTCACCGGACAATCGTTATGCTTCTACGGGGCAAAGCGATGTGTCGCGCTTTGTTCCGATCGGCAGTGAATTTAATGCGGAGACAAGCAATCGTGCGGCGAGGAATTTAACAGAAGGTCTCTCCTTAATCGGGAAAGCCAAGGCAGAAGTTGAGACGGTTAACGACAGTATCATGTCTAGGCGCATGCAGGCTGAGCTTACAAATGCTTCTGCTAAGATCATTTCGTCTTTATCTACCGATCCTGAATACATGAACAAGCCGAGCATGTGGACTCAGGTTTATCAGGAGAGGATGGCCTTAGCTCAAGAAGATATTAATACTAGGTTTGACGGCGCTTTCTTGGTCGGCAAGAACAGATTGCTGACCGATGAAGCCTTGAATCAGATCAAAGCTAAAGAGGCGGTGCAGGTTGCTAGGACTGCGGCGCTACGTGTCTCACAGATGGCGGCTGACGAAACTAATGCCGCTATTGATATTGCGATTAAAAGCGGGCAGTTTGATGAAGCTTCACGCATCACGGAAGAGACTCCTTATCTTAGCGATGCTCAGAAGATGAAGCTTAACTTCACAATTGACCAAGCGAGGACTACTGATGAGGTCCAGCAAATGGCTTTGACCAACCCATATGGATTGCTCGAGGAAATCCAGACGAAAGGGTCTGTTCGAGGTAGAGCGCTTTCCTACGAACAACAGCAATACGGGATCAATCAGGCGCGGTCCTTTATCAATGAAGACCAGAAGAAGAACTACAACTCTCTTGTTGAACAGTTCATGCTGGCTCCAGAAGGATTTTCCATTGAACAGGCAAAGCAGTCATTGGAAGTTAATGGCATTAATACCCAGCAGTTTGCTACGCTTTGGAGGATGTACAAGCAGAATACCGCGAACATCCCTCCGACTTCTGCCGAGTTTGCTAGAGCTAGTAAATATGCGGCGAGCATGATCCCTTCTTACCAGAATGCCACGCCAGAACAAAGGGCCAACTTGGAGAACCAGTTGAGAACCACGTTAAAGCAAGCCAACTTTTCTTCCAACGATCAGACGTCTTTGATTAACCTGATGAAGACGCACACGCCGCCTTCCTTTCTGGATGATGCGAAAACGTGGGTTGAGCGGGTATGGGACACAGGCAAATATCCACTTTATACTGGGAAAGATTATGTAGATAAGAACGGTACCCCAATCTACATGACAGAGGCGGAGTTTAATAATAGCTTCGTTGGGAAGAACAAGCAATATTATCTGGATAAGACAGAAAGCCGTGCCTATGAAGACCCGGAAACTTTGGCGAAGAGGTATGTAGTTAGAGAGAAAATTCCTAACCTTCAAAACGATGCAAGCTTTAAGAACTTCATCGGCCAAGTCAGGGCACAGGCGACCCAGCAAGTGTACGATTTCATGGGGCAGAACGGCGGCAAGACTCCGACCGAACAGGAGCGTTACAAGATTCTTGCTGATACCATTTCTCAAGTCTCAAAGGAATCAGGCATTCCCACTAGGGGGTTCACTTCTTACTTCTCGGCGTTTCAACAAGAAGAAGATGTCGTTGGTCCTATGCAAAGCGCTACCAGAGTAATCGCATTAGATCAGAACTTTACCCTTGGAGATAAAACGGAACTTCCTGAGATGCCTAATGGTGGTTTTGTCGTGACTCTTGGGACTCCCAACAGTTCAATTTATGAAGTTTCTTCTTCATCAGGAGAGCCTATTAAAACGCCTCTCTTGTCAAAGGATATGTATAAATCTTCTGGAGGTTCGAGAAAGTTATTGGAAATAGATCAATTCTATTTGCAGAAGCCTTCTGCTGACGCGATGGATAATGAAGCGGAAAGAAGGGCTAGGATTCTCCGGGTAAATAACGGCTTGAGCGACGAGGATGAACAAGCTATATATTCAGCTTTGATCTCTTATTGGAATAGATAAAATGGACGAGCCTATCGAACCCGTATTGCCTGATGACGAAGGAGTGCCTCCTCCTCCTTTGGATGAATCAGTTATTCCTTCGCTTGGAATATCTGGCGACCAAGAAGCTATCGCCCGTGAACAGCGCAGGGCGCAGGGAGTGGGATACGCAGAACTTAGCGAAACTGAAAGAGCTAACTACTTAGGGAGTCGGGCAAATGCTTTGCGTAGGGAAACTCTCGAAGATTTGGAATCCTATAAAAAGCTTCAACGGGAGTTTAGGCAAAGCAATGTTCTCGATAGCTCGATGATGGATGAAATCCTTCGGCTTAATGATTCCTTGAAGAAGAGAGGGATTGACCCTACATTTGAGCTAAGGAGAGAGAAGGTAGAGAGGACAAACGCTATATTCTCCGCATTAACTCAAAACATACAACCGGAAAAAGGACTTTACGGTTATATTGATACAGATGAAGTTGTCGATAATAAGTTAGGGAAACTTTTGAATGCTGACCAGATAGCATCTTGGAATAGCGCTGACCGAGCTACGAAAGAGAGAGAGCTTTTTGGAGCTATCAAGGAAGTGAAGTTCCCTAACATGAGTATTTCTGATGAGATGGCCGCCGCTATTCTCATGAGGGAATATAAGACGGACAGCATCAATGGCGTCATTAATAAGTACTCTCAAGATTTAAAGAGGGCAAATGAAGTAAAGGAAGGATATTACAAGGCAGAGGCAGATTTCCTTCCGGCCTTCTTGGAAAATGGAGGAGACTTTGAGAAAGCCATTGACTCTCTCGGTCCTAACTCAGTTTATGGACGCTCCATTTTCAACAATTCCCCTTATTTGCGGACGCAATATCAAGCGGCATATGAAGCTACTTCATGGATTAAGGATGAGTATATAAAAGAAGGTTCCCTTGATTGGGATAAGATGGCTGACAGGTTGCTAGCTCTTGGGGAGAATACGGGTTCGTTCAAGATTGCTATTCAGATGCTTCCTGAATTCCTGCCCAAAGACGATAGAGCATGGCTGGTCCAAGCATTGAACGACACCTATGAAGATATATGGTCATTCTTAAGAATGCTTCCTGAGAAAGACGAAGATGAAGAAAAATTTCAACGTCTTGCTCTAGCTATCCAGAAAGAATATCGCTCCATGCGAGACATGCCTGAGAGCAATTGGGGTATGGGGGTCAGGAACTTAGTTGATAATGTTCCTAAAATTGCCGCCGTCAGCTTGTCTTCTTTAGCTACAGGAATTGTAACAAGGAACCCAGTTGCAACTTACAGCGTAGCAACAGCTATGGGGTCATTGGTCTATGGCTCGAGTGCCGGACTCGATGCTTATAAATCAAACTCTAGTAGAGAAGGGGCAATCGCGTATGGATTAACGGTAGGCTCACTAGAAGGCGCTCTTGATTCTCTCACAATGTCTACTGGTGGTCTAGCAGTTAAAGGCGTACGAGCTACTGGACTTGGTTCTACTGCGATAAGAGGAGTTGAAGCTATAGCAGAAAGATCGACATTGGCACGTATAGGTCGTGCTGGGGCGGCAGGTGCTTTAACGGAAACCGTACAAGAAAGCATTGCTGACCCAGTATATGTTGGAGTTGAAAATCTTTACCGGAGCCTAGGTGCAGATTTAACTCAACAGAATACCCTTAGGGGCTGGTGGGAGAATTACAATCCTTTGGACCCTGCATTCTTTATTCCTACTGTTGTTCTTGGCGGCTCTATGGGCGCGCTCGGTGGTGTACAAGCCAATCATTTGGTTAACAAGGTAGGAAGAAGCCCTCAAGCTCTTATAGCCCTAGGCATTGAAAGTGATGTGGCCCACCAGATTGCTACTATGCCTGACGGCAAGGAGCGCTCCAACCTGATTCAGGAGGCGCTCTTTAATGCTACCGATGTAAACCAGTCGCCAGAAACAGTAGGTAGCAGTTCAGCCGCGATGCTGAACTTCGTCGCAAAGAATGCTGACCTTTTCAAGAATGTGGAATTGATGCCCACGTTCAAGGATAACGGGGATGGTACTTGGGACGTCACCACGACGTCTCCTGAAAGCGGCCAGCAATCTACCATGACGCTCACCGACGAAGTAGCTGGGACTTATCTTTCCGAGACGCTGGCGTCCAATCCTTCTTTTGTGCAAGCCCTGAATCTATTTGCTCAGAGACAGCTTGAACCTGCCATTGAGAGTCAAGGCATTGAGATAAGCAAAGACGAGCTTCTTTCCTCAATCCAGAATGCGGAAGGAATCAACCAGTCCACGGCAAGGGCTAGGGCGCTAGCCTACATTCAATCTAACCCTGAACTTCGAGAACAATACAATGCAGGTGAAATTACCGTTGAGGACGTTGCTAATAATTTGGAGGTTGTTTCGGCGTATCGTGCTGGGCAAATAGCGGTCATCGAAGGGAGAGCCAATCCACTAGACATTCTGGAAGAAGTCATCCATGCCAATGCGACGTATGATCTTGCCACGGGGGCAGTCACCCGGGAGTATATTGAGAACGCCATTCGCAAGTATGGAGAGTACACTGGCCGGGATTTTGGGAACTTGTCTGACGATGTTATCTTGCAAGAAGCCTTAGCCACGATGGGGAAAGCGCTTGCTACTAACCCGGAACTGTTCGGTACTCTTCCCGGAGATGTGCAGAGCATCCTTGAATGGCAGAAGGACAACATCGCGGAAGTAGGCAACATCTTTAAGGAAGGCCAGCGCATCAAGCAGGCCATTGAGGATGGAGTTCTTGATGCAGACTTTGTTAAATGGTCCCAGTCTCTAGCTAATGTGGCAGACCAGACGCAGGCCAGAGACATCGCGTCCATGATTAATGAGGCGGCAGGGGCGGCGATCCTTCCTTCCGTTCAGGAGAGAACAAGCGCTTTGCGTGTAGGTCCGGGAATCCAGACCGTTGAAAAGGCAATCGCAGATATCTTTGAGAGCAATTCTTCTCAGGCCATTAACAGTCTCAAGGCAATACGCAAGTCTTTCATGGGCCTTGCCGAGCAAGCAGTAGCTGGGAAGTTCTCTCAGGCGCGCCAGCAGAAGGCATTGTTTAACAGCGTCCTTACTCTTGAGAATGCTATTAGCCGTTATGGTAAATCATTTATACCAAGGTCATTAGCTGAAACACTAGCTAACCCGAAGAGCCAACTACAATTTGAGAATGCCCTTCAAACGGCGTTAGACCGTGGAGTTAAAGCTATCAACAACCAGATACAAACTGCCGAATTCAACCGTACGCAACGTGAGGTTAGGAAGATTGTTGATAGGGTATTGAAAGAATCTTCCAAGGAAGAAGCGGCGGCGCTCCGTGCTGAGGCGGCCCAACAAGTCAAGACTACCGAGGGGCTGGAGCGGCTGGCAAAGAGAGCCTATAAAGATAGGAAGGGCGTAAGCTCCACGCTGGACGCACAGAGCCGTTATAACACGCTTGCCGTTGAGGAGCTGATGAAGATGTCTCCAGAGAAGGTAGAGGCCCAGCAAGACGCATTGCAGGCCCTCCTTGAGAGGACTATTAACAAGACTCAAAACCCGAATGACCCTCAAGTAATAGAAATTCAGCAATCTATTTCCTTGCTTGATACATTCGGTTCTGTTCTCTACAAAGATGGGAACAGCTTCGTCCGTAGCTTGGCAGAGCAGGAGAATGCTTTTGACGCATTGAAGCAACTTCAAGATGAGGGACGCCTCCGCTGGAGGAAGGAGCTGGAGAGACGCGAACAGAAGCTTAACCTGTTTAAGGATGAAGTAGCTAAGGCCGTAGGTACAGAGAAGAAACTGGATGATCTGAGAAATCTTCTCAAGGAAGCTGGAGAATACAATTCGTTAAAGAGTTTCTTTACAGGAATGCTTTCCACCGTTCAGTTATCCGAAATCCTCGGAACACTGCCCGGCTTTAAAAGGAACGGTGACTTCATGCTGAATGAGGTAGTGAGGGCAACCATGCAGAGAGACAATGCCCGAGTGAAGCGGCATGCGATGATCTCTTCATGGCTTAAGGGTGCGGCAAAACTGGCAGGGATCAAGAACACTGATTCGACAACTCAAATCGCGCGCCATTTCTACCAGATGAATAACGCCCCTGTTAAGTTCAAGGGCGAAGAATACGTTAAGACTCAGCTTATTAAGATTTATCAGACCATGCAAGAGTCTGATGGCGTGAAAGTCTTGCGTAACAACTACAAGCTTGATCTTGGGAACTATGCTCTTCTGGAGCGCCGCATATCCCAATTAGACGAACAGCTCTCCAATAAGGAGATAACTCAAGATGAGTATGAGGCAGAAGTGGATAATGCAGAAGAAGCGTTTCAGGATAGGCTCGCTAAAGATCAGGAGGCGCTTATTAATGCGCTTGGTCCGGACGGGTTGTTCTTGGCACGCTCCATTCAGACGGCGTATCGTGAACTAGGCCAGAGGGTGGCCAGCATCGAAGAGTCTTTCTTCGGTCAGGTCTCTACGATGGAAGACTTCTATACTCCACGCACCACGGCCCATGAGGGGCAATTAGGGGACGGGTTCTATGATTCTCAAGGGTACACTCCCGGGCAGATAACTTATTCCGGCAAGCCCGCCTTCATGAAGAAGAGAAGCACCCCGGCTTCTGCGGAAATAACTATGCTGGTAAATCCGGTTCAGGAGTTTGAAAGGTACGCTCAGATAGCGGAAGGCTGGATGTCTTCCCTTGAATTGAATGAGTACTTCAACAAAGTTTGGCTGAATACGAAGACGGCCGCACAAATACAGCTTGTCATCGGCAAGGAGAACTACCAGCAGGCAAGCAAGGGCCTTTATAATTTCCTGAATGAAGGACGCATCCGTGCACAGCAGGGATTATTCGGGGAGCTTTTCGTCAAAGCGATTGGAACTCTTGCCCGCACGAAGATTTTTAACTCTATGGCTTCCATTTGCCGGAGCGGTGCGGCGTTCTTCAATCCGTTGGTAGGATCGGACTTTAGCAGTCTTGAGATTATAAAGAGCATGGGTAGCTGGCTATTCAACCCTCAGCCTATTTCTCTCCAAGAGATGTCCCAGCTGGACGGCGTGAAGGCTCGCGACACATTGTCGTATCAGGATAGGGCGGTAATCAAAGCCGCTATGGACGCCCCAAAGGAGAAGCAGGCTCAGGTCATGTACTGGCAGGAGTGCGGCAACTCGGCATTGATTGACTTTGACCTGTGGTGCGTAAAGCGTGGCAACATGATGGCCGCGCAAATCCTGCATGATAGGGGCTTGAAGAAAGAGCAGATTATAGACCAGTTGAATCTTAACATTCTAAAGTCGGCCCAGCCTGAGAATCAATCTACTCGCGCTATTGGCACACTTGGAGGATCAGCTTACGAATCTTACCAAGTCTTGTTCATGAGCGACATGCTGAACAAGTCAGCTCTTCTTTTCAGCCAGTTCAAGCGTGGCGACATTAGCTCCATGAGGAAGCTTGCCAACTTCATCCGCATGTGGACTATCGTTGGCTTTGCTAATACCATTTCGGGCATGGCGGCTTCCTTCTTCACGAGCTATAACGATGATGAATTCTCGGCAGAAACGATTCTCTTCAACATGTCTCTTGGCCCGCTTGTCGCCACCCCTGTATTCGCAGGTTTGTTCCAAGCGCTGGATTACTATGCGTTTGGAGGCGGCCACGTCTTCTCCCGTCCTAACACGCTAACGGACTTTAGCAGAACCGCACGAGGTCTTTCCCAAGCTTACGAAGTCATATTGAAGAGTACGGAAGACATGGACGCCGTGACTCTAAACGAATGGATTGAAGTTGGGGCAGGTCTTAGCCGGACGCTGGGAGATACGATTGGCCTTGGAGCTAATATCGCCAATGCGAAAACTGTGGGACGTGTGTTTGAAGTCATCAGCTCCTTGTCCAATGCCACTCTCCAAGCGCACAATGCGGCCAAGACTACGAGGTCTGACCTCAACCCCTTCTACGACACCAGAGAAAAACTATTGCAAAGCGCACGTAGATTGCGTAAAGAGAAGCGTGAGGCCAAGAGTACCTATGGTGAACGTAGCGTAGAATACAGAAGGCTTTCCCGGGAACTTAGGCGAGTTAACAAGAAGCTCAAAGATAACGGCTGGCAGACCAAATAACGTTTAACATTAAACAAAATATGGCAACAAAGAAAACATTAACAACTACGTCGGGGCTTGACCCTAATATTGAATTGGTGGGGGGCAATGGTGGTGTTGAACCACCTGCTACATATGCTGGAGATGAGACTTCTCAAACGTTCCGCACAATGGCTGGCAAATCGTACTGCCTGACTTTAACGACTGGGAGTCTAACTGTTGCAGGACATGACGCCCCGGAATATACGCCAGATGGAATTACATTGCTTAATGCTAGTAAAGCAGGGCAATATATTTTCATAGCGATCTCCTCATATACAACTGTAAATGTAGATTTAAATACACAGTATGTATTAACTCCGTTGGATTTTAAGGTTGCCTCGCTCGGTGCGTCGTCCGGGGGAGGCGGTGATTCTTTTGACCCGTCTGCCTCGCAGACAATTACGGGTGCATGGGTTTTCCAGAGTACGCTCCAGCGGAAGACAGTAGCTGGTCCTGCGCTTACTGATGTAATGAACTCCGAGATGGTCAACACTGCGCTAAACAGCACAGTAAAACTTATCGGCAATCAGAGCATAGCTGGGACTAAGACCTTTACTGGTGGGATTACGATGGGCAATGAAGTGCCCCTAGTGATTGGTTCAGGTGATAACGCATTAAAGCTTCATGGAGAAGGAGCTAATGGCGCTTACGTAATTGAGGGAGGCAACTCCACACATTTAGACGTTGCCGTCACTAGCCAATTCCAAGAAGACGTGACTTGTGCGTCCTCTCTTATAATTTCTCCCGGACATATATTACAGTTTGGGACAGACTCGTATTCAGTAGGCGTCATGGCTAACGATGATGCGACTGCAACTGTAGGAGGGGGACCAGATTCTGTTCTCCGATTCACAGTCTCCGTAGAAATTAACGCGCCTTCTACTTTCAACGGCACCGCTAATTTCCTTGCTGGAGCTACCCGCAAGACAAAAGCGACCCCAGCAGATACGGACTTGATGAATAAGGCGATGTGCGATGCGGCGTACGCTAAGTTAAACATTTCCTTAACCCAAGCGCAATACGACGGGCTTGCAACTAAAGACTCACGTACGATCTACGTTACAACTGACACGGCAAAAGTGTTCATAGGAAGCGTGGCTGTAAACCCTCAGTAACCCCATCAGAAGAAGACAAAGACATGGCAACATTTTTAAATTACGTAAGAGCTAGAGGCTTTGCTAATAATAGCACTAATCAGAGCTTTCTAATTGAAGGCCTCCCTACTAGTTCTAACATGAAAGTTAAGCTTAATCCTAGGAGATCTTCTTACAATGATGGGGCAAAAATACAAATCCCGCAGGCTATTGTCCAGTACCTACAAATCGCAGTAGATCAAGGTGATGGGACTGTGAAATATGAAACCCCAACACTTGTTGGAAGTAATTATGAGATAACTCCAAAGAAAGGCATGAGCATTGAAATGACATGTTTATGCAGTGCCAATATTGCGTCGGTATGCACCTGCGTTGGCTTTAACGATTATGATGTTATGGGCGATGCTTACTTCTTAAGCGCGATTTAATTAATACAAATTATTTATTATGGAAAAGTTAGACCTTTCAAGGCTGAATGTATTCCTAGACTTCATCCAGAACACGCACCAATACACGGAGCTTGGCTGGGTGCATGAGGCCACGGACGCCATGTACAAGAAGGTATCGAAGTTATTCGATACGTTCCGCGAATCGTTTGCTGGGCTGACGGAGATGGAAGACGTTATCAAGACGGACATTCCTACACCTGATCCTGTGGCCGATTCCGTGGTGCGAAAGGTCTTGCGTGAAAAGATTGATGATATTTGTGACTATCTCTACGACGTTGCAGATGAAGAATCTTTCCTGATTTCTCAGGTGGATGAGATAAAAACTGTGCTTCTCCAGCAATATTATGTTGCGTTGAAGAAGTAAAAATGGTAAAAGGTTCTCGCCTTCGACGAGGAAGCATAGCGACATATGGGTAATTGTGGAACAGCGCTGGATATTCCGGCGCTGTTCTTCTTTTATCCTTTACAAAGAATATGAGCAGGTATATTAGGTTTTGTATGGAAAGTCTCACATACGAATTTGAGAATCTAGTTGAAGAGGTTGCTACGCAGGTAGGTCTTGATTTGTCTGTTGAGTCTGACAAAGCGAAGGCCGAAGAGCTGGCGAACTGGATGATTGGCGACGGCTTCATGTCTATTACCCTGACGCATGCGGCTGTTAAGGCTTCTGATCGTGGAGTATCAAAGAAGCTGATCTATCTTATAGGTGGAATTATCGTTGCCGTAGCTGGCTATTTCATGGCTAGCGGGTGCGCCAATACTTCCCTTACTCTCTCCGGCGATCAGGGCGGCCAAATAAGCTACAGTGTCGATAAAGACGGCAATCTTATCATTAGTGGGAAGCCTCCCGTGGTGCAAGCCATGAAGAAATAGTTCTCGCCATGTGCAAGATATCAGAAGTTCCTGCCAGATTCCTTGAGCTTGCTAAAGCTTCCCCCATGTATGCTTGCCTGATTTTGTCTATGGCGATTTGTGGGGGCGCCTGCTGGTACATAGGCTATGTAATGAACAACTACAACGACCGCTTATGTAGCCTTATGTCCATGCAGACGCAGGCCCAAGTGGACACGGCCAAGGCTATCCAGCTTCTGTCTGTGCGCGTGGAACTTATTGAGAGGAAGATTCCCCGATGAAAAGTTTCCTTAACACCAACTGTTTCCAAAATGGAAACAGTTCAACTTAGAAAAAACAATGAAAATAGCGCTTGATATTGGACACGCTCGCGGAACTGGAGCGCGTGGGAATGGATTTGAGGAGCATGCCATAGCCACTTCAATCGTGGACCACCTGTTTACTGAGTTGAAGGACAAAGGCCATGACGTCCATGTTATTGACTTCCCCGACATGAGCAACACGGGAGACCTTAATGCTACTATCCGTGCGGCTAATTCTGGCGGCTATGACTTCGGCATCAGTATCCATTGCGATTCCGCGCAGAAGAAAAGGAGAGAAGTAGATGAAAACAAGCTGATCGAGATTATCACTACTCCTGATCCCGCCCCACACGGTGCCCATGTGTGCTTTTTCCCAAGCTCTTCCCGTGGGCGCAAGCTCGCTCAATGTATTGCGGAGTATCTGACTGGCATTTTACCGGGGAGAGCTGATGCTATTCAGGAGCGCTCTAATCTTGCAATCCTGAAAAAGACAAAACCAGTGTGGGTGCTTTGCGAGTGCGGGTTCATTACTAATCCCGGAGATGCAGACGTGATGAAACACCACCCGGAGAGTATCGCTAATTCTATCGCTCTAGGAGTGGAAGATTACTGCAAAGAATGAGAGTCATCGCTGGTTGGTGTTATCCAGAGGAAGACGTTAGACTAATCACAATGGTTCATTCTAACGTTCTGATTAAAAACACTTGCGAAACATTCTTAAAGACTCTCAACCCTAGATATTTCAGGGCGAAATATTCCCGGTTGGGGTACGATGAGGAGGAGAATCGGAAGAAGTTCAAGACCTTTGCCGATAGCAATGTTGGAATGGTGGTTAGATTTCGCCTTACTGAAAAGGCTGATAGCGACTACAAGAAGACTATCGCTACCAACGGGAGAAGCCCTTTTGCCGTCAACGTCATGGACAAGATGAAGTATCAGTTCTTCTCGGAAGGCATTACAGATTACTATGTTTACTGTTGCGAGGACTGGCAGGGCCTTGTGAATGTTTATCCTCCCAAGCGATTAGACTTCATAGATTTTGATCTAGGCCACATGAAGGACGAAGGGCACATGATGAGCATAGGAAATGGGATAGCATTCGGTAGGCTCATCGGAGAGATATTTAATGACTGTGCGCGTTTCTTAGATAAGGGGCGCCTCGTCGATTCAAAAACCTTTCCGTGGCCCTCTTCTCCCGAATACTAAGCCAGCTGTGGCTATAAAAAAACATTCTCCTAGGTTTCCCTTCTATCTGGTTCGCCTTGTTCATCAGGAAAACTGCCCGGCAATACATTCGATAGTTTTTGTACGAGGATTTCGCATACCTTATAAATTCTTTTTTGGATGATTTAACTCTTAAGGCAGAGACGTAAACAGTATTCCCGTCTGCCATGAGCCTGCAAATCACGAAGAATTTATCCTTATCTATCATAGGTTTTTGAACGTCAATGCAGATTTCATTTGCTCCTTGGTGTAGCGGTCAGGATTGATAATGGAATCTCCTACCCGGGCCAGAGCGTAGGCATCAGCTTCATCATTGTTTGATGCTTCAAAGCCCCACCTTTTTAGTATCTGTTGCATCATCATATCTTTTTGGGCTTTCCCTTTTCCCGTCACGAACTTCTTAAGCGCGGTAGGCGAGATAGTGATTGCTTGGACACCCATCTTGTGCAGAGCAAGCCTAGCGACTCCTCCCCACTCGATCAGCCCGAAAAGGTTCCTCCCATTCCTGCTAAATGCGTAATCCTCTATGACCACAAGACAATTTGAACTGAACGGATAGATGATATTTTTCAGGTTGTTTTCCAATTCAGCTAGCCTGAGAAGTCCTTTCTGAGCTGATTTGATATGGGATGTTGAGGCTCCCTGATCTTCCGGCCAGAACAGACAAACGCCTGTTCTTGTGAGGGAGAGATCAAGGCCTATAATAGTTTTGATCTGGTGGTTAAACATGATTTGTGATATACATTTTACTAACGATCTCTCTCGCTATTTCTTCGCTCTTATTAGAACCAACTTTATCATTGTAATTTTTTATTTATTAGTATTTTTAATTTCCCATAAGGATTCTTTATGTTCTGCGAATGAGAACGTTTTTCCGATGAAGATATTATTATAGTCATACACACTTACGTATGAAGTGATCTCGTTTATCTTGATAGTGTACCCTTTATGATTAACAAACGATTCTACTTCTCCTGACTGTAGGAGGCAAATGGCTTCTGCCGTAGAATATTTCTTTGTAGTATCAATGCTTTCCTTTGGTGGAGTTACCTTTCTCATTGGAGGTCTTCCCGGCTTGCGTTTTGGAGTATTCATAATTTTATCCATCTTCCTTTCAGATCGTTTAAGATTTTATCCCTAAGCCTGATTGCTTTTTCTTTGTTATCCGTTTTAAGATTGATTCGCCTGCGTTCTGATAAATCATCAATGGATTCAAACGTTAGAGATATCCAATATATACCTCTATTGTTGTATAAGTGGTGCATCTCATTGGTTGTTTTCCTGAATGTCCTTTTACTCAGTTTCCAAACTCTATCTTTGGTTATACTCATATTCTTTTCTTTATGCTTCTCCTGAGATTTGACCGCCGATAACAAGACAGAGCATTCCTGTTACAAGCAGAGCTATCCTAAATCTTTTTTTGTCTTTGAGAGATTCGTAAAATAACGTTCCAAATATCAGCATTAAATATCCTGCGGCTTTGGCCAATAACAGTATCTCCTCTTCATTCATTGCTTACTATGTTTATTGTTTGATCTTGTTTTGTTGTGGTGATGTATGGTCCGAAAATGTTGTTGAATATCTCCTTGCATTCTTTATGCGATACCTTCGCGGTCATGTTCTTCATTCTGTAAAACTCTTCATACAGTTTTGTAACGCTTATTTTTGTACAGTTATCTATAGTTGCTTCTGGCATGAAGCGTGAAGCTATCATTTTAGCTACAAACGGAGAGATTTGACGCATAGTTTTCCCATCCTTTAGGGCTAACCCCGGTATTTCTTCTCCTGATTGCAACATTTCTTTACACGCTTTGATGATAGATGATGCGGTCTTTATAGCCAAGCATGCGGTGTTGTATAATTCTCTTCTTTGTCGTGGGTCTTTGCTTTTAACAAGATCATAGACGTTTTGCCGCATAATGGAAACCTCTCCCGTTGCTTTTTGGCAAGCGTCGCAGACTACAAAGCCTTGGCAGAAGTTGCAATATCTGTTAGCAACTGGCCCTTGATCCTTGGCAGTGCAGATACTAACAATCTCTTCTTCGGCTTGATCTAGGTGTGCCCGTGAGTAAGTGATGATGCTCGGCTCCCACGTCACCAATGGCTGAATAACGGCGCAGGATATGGTTTCTACGTCCTCGTCATACTCTCGCCTGATAAAGTCCCGGATAGCCACGGCAAGCCCTCTTAACTGCAAATTCTGGTTAGCTGTCTCATATTCATTCGGCCCTGTTTTGTAGTCTAGGATGAGGATATGTCCCTTAAGTTCTTCATCGCGCTTAGCAATTGCCAAGTCTGGTTTCCCCGAATAGATTTTCTTCCCGGCGCTCTCATAGAAAACTCTTTCTTCTTTGAGAAGCTCTTGCGTTCCTTCTTCTCCTGCCCATTCTTCAATCACACGTTGCGCTACGACTTGGCAGGAATTCGCTAGGTCTAGTTCCTGCTTGTTCAAGAGAATAGGTTCTCCAGCTAGATATGCGTGAATCCTAGTTCCTTTTTCAGCTATTTCTGTAACGACCTTCTTTTCTTCTTCCCTATCATATCTCAAGGAATGAGGGCATTTCTGGAGACGTGCGAGAGAAGAACAAGACGGCAACCCTAATCTTTCATCTTTCATGATTATCTTCTTATTGTTTGTAGTTCATCTCATATCCTCGTCGCCGTTTTCCATGTAGTAGCCTACACTCAATTCTTTAGCTATGGCGATTGCTTTTTCTCTAACTTCGGCTATCTGGGATAAATCAGAACAATCTTCGCAAGTAATGACAAATGGTGTTTCGTCATCATGCGTCATGATAAAAAAGTCTATGGACTTTGATCCATCGGGGTTTTCCGTTTCATCTTCAACAACTTCATATGGGTGGATAGCACCTGTAATTCCCATTAAGTTTTGCTCTCTTTTATTATAAATAGCCAATGCTTTTCTTCTGGTTAATTTCATAGTACATTCTCCTTTCCGTCCGCCACATTTTTGGATTTACTCATAATTGCTAATTAAAAATTCATCAACTTGCCCTCTTT
>ERZ1673701.663-NODE-663-length-36643-cov-6.306631_pt1 | contig 36643 bp, 25 predicted proteins | sample MGYA00580231_ERZ1673701 | MGnify/ENA primary metagenome ERZ1673701 (study PRJEB41218, sample SAMN15661798) | gut metagenome | host: Homo sapiens | place: Canada: London | collected 2015-08-20/2019-03-30 | study: EMG produced TPA metagenomics assembly of...
GTACTATTCCGGAATTGATTGGTATGTATTATTCAGTACGATGGGTATTCAGGGATTGAAAGAAGTCAGCGTAGGACAACCCGAGCCGATTCATGAGGTGGAAAATATATTGGCCGAAACGCCGGTGGAAGACCAGAAAGCTTTCATGGAATGGAAGTTGATCAATTCTTCGGCTCCCTATCTTAGCGACGAACTTCGGGCTTGCAGCTTCGATTTCTACGGACGGGTAATGAGCGGAAAACAGCAGGATCGTCCGCGCTGGAAGAAAGCCGTGGCTACCGTGGAAGGCGTATTGGGCGAAGGGTTAGGCGAGAAATATGTAGAGAAATACTTTCCCGCAGCAGCCAAAGAACGTATGGTGAAACTGGTGAAAAACCTGCAAGACGCTTTGGCTGAACGTATCAAAGTACAGGATTGGATGAGCGACGAGACGAAGAAAGTGGCTTTGGACAAATTGGCATCTTTCTATGTCAAGGTGGGCTATCCCGACAAATGGCGCGACTATTCGGGCTTGGAAATCAAGGACGACAGTTACTGGGCCAACATCGTGCGCAGCAATGAGTTCGATTTGGCATATGTCATAGACAAGAAGTTGAACAAGCCGGTCGACCGTGACGAATGGTACATGACTCCGCAGACGGTGAACGCTTACTATAACCCGACGACCAATGAAATCTGCTTCCCGGCCGGTATCCTTCAGCCGCCGTTCTTCGATATGGAGGCCGACGATGCTTATAACTATGGAGCCATAGGTGTGGTTATCGGCCATGAGATGACGCACGGATTCGACGACCAGGGCCGTCAGTTCGACAAGAACGGAAACCTGACCGATTGGTGGGCACCGGGCGATGCGGAACGCTTCGAAGCCCGCGCCAAAGTGATGGAGGATTTCTTCAGCAATATAGAGGTATTACCCGGTTTGAAAGGGAACGGTGCTTTGACTTTGGGCGAGAACCTGGCCGATCACGGTGGTTTGATGGTTTCATATACGGCATTCCAAAATGCAATGAAAGAGAAGCCTTTGCAGACGGAAGACGGCTTTACGCCCGAACAGCGCTTCTTCCTGGCTTATGCGAATCTGTGGGCCGGAAATATCCGTGACGAGGAAATCCGCGTACGGACGAAGAGCGACCCCCATTCATTGGGACGTTGGCGTGTGGACGGCGCATTGCCCCATATCGACGCTTGGTATGAGGCTTTCGGTATCACTGAAAAAGATTCGATGTTTGTGCCGAAAGAAAAGCGCGTGACGATTTGGTAAGCCATTCAGCGCAGGCATGTATTTTTTAGGCAAGCGGAACGATAAAGATTCTAAATCGTTCCGCTTGTTGCGTTAAAATGGTAGGCGTTTCAGTAAGATTTTGCTAATTTTGCGTGGTCATAGAAACGATAAAACCGATTATACATGCCATTAAATTTACCAGACAGGCTTCCGGCCATCGAGTTGTTGAAGAAAGAAAACATCTTTGTCATCGACAGTTCGCGAGCCTCTTCGCAGGACATCCGTCCGTTGCGCATTGTCATATTGAACCTCATGCCGTTGAAAATTACGACAGAGACCGACCTCGTCCGGCTGTTGTCCAACACGCCTTTGCAGGTCGAGGTCTCTTTCATGAAAGTGAAGGGGCACACGTCGAAGAATACGCCGGTGGAGCACATGAAAGCTTTCTACCGTGATTTCGAGCTGATGAAGGAGGAGAAGTTCGATGGTATGATTATCACCGGCGCGCCTGTAGAACATCTTGACTATGAAGAGGTGAATTATTGGGATGAAATCAAGGAAATTTTTGATTGGGCACGCACCCATGTCACTTCCACCCTCTACATCTGCTGGGCTGCGCAAGCCGGCCTGTACCATTATTACGGCGTACCCAAATACAAGTTGGACCGGAAGATGTTCGGCGTTTTCAAGCAATATCCGTTGGCTCCCATGCTACCGATATTCCGCGGTTTCGATGATGAGTTTTATATGCCGCACAGCCGCCATACGGAGATTCGCCGCGAGGACGTGCTCCGGGTGCCTGGCCTTGAGGTCATTGCCGAATCTCCCCAGTCCGGGGTGTGCATGGTCATGGCGCGTGGCGGACGGGAGATTTACGTCACGGGACATGCCGAGTACTCCCCCTATACCTTGGATACGGAATACCGTCGCGACTTGGAGAAAGGCTTGCCGATAGACATGCCGGTGAACTATTACTGTCACAATGTGCCGGAGGAAGGACCGTTGGTGACATGGCGTGCCCATGGAAACCTGTTGTTTTCCAACTGGCTGAATTATTACGTGTATCAGGAAACTCCTTACGATATTAATAGTATCCGATGATCAGACAAAGACCAGTAGAGCTTCTGGCTCCGGCCCGCAACGTGGAATGTGCCATGGCGGCAGTGGACCACGGGGCAGATGCCGTGTATATCGGTGCTTCCCGTTTCGGGGCAAGGGCATCGGCGGGCAATTCCGTGGAGGACATCGCCCGCGTGGTGGAGTATGCCCATACGTTCCGTGTCAAAGTGTACGTCACGGTCAATACGATATTGAAGGACGAGGAACTGCCTGAGACGGAAAAGTTGGTGTGGGCGTTGTATCGTGCCGGAGTGGATGCGCTCATCGTGCAGGACATGGCTTTGCTGGATCTCGACCTTCCGCCCATCCCTTTGCATGCCAGCACGCAGATGGACAACCGTACACCGGAGAAGGTGAAGTTCCTCCATAGTTTAGGGTTCAGCCAAGTGGTGTTGGCGCGTGAACTGTCTTTGGCCGAGATTCAGGCCGTGCATGAGGCTTGCGACGTGCCGTTGGAGGTCTTTGTACACGGGGCGCTCTGTGTCAGTTACAGCGGGCAGTGCTACGTGTCGCAGCATTGCTTCGGGCGGAGTGCCAATCGGGGAGAGTGCGCCCAGTTCTGCCGGTTGAAGTTCGATATGATAGACAGTGACGGGCGTATGATAGAACAAGGGCGCCACTTGCTTTCTTTGAAAGACATGAACCGAGGGGCGGATTTGGAACGCTTGTTGGATGCGGGCGTGACTTCGCTGAAAATCGAAGGACGTCTGAAGGACGTGGCATACGTGAAAAACGTGACTGCGTGGTACCGCAGCCGTTTGGACGAAATCTTCAAACGCCGTCCGGAGTACCGCCGGGCTTCATCGGGGCAGGTCTCTTTGGCGTTCACACCCTGTTTGGAGAAAAGTTTCAACCGAGGATTCACTCGTTATTTTCTGGATGGCCGTACACCTGATATTTTTTCGTTCCATACGCCCAAATCGTTGGGTGAAGAAGTGGGGACGGTGAAAGAAGTCCGTGGGAAATGTATCGTCGTGTCCGGAGTTAAGCCGTTTGCCAACGGTGACGGACTGTGCTTTTTGGACGAGCAGGGCAACTTGCAGGGATTTCGCGTGAACCGTGTGGAAGCCAATAAGATTTATCCGGCGGAAATGCCGCGTGTCCGTCCTCACGCCCGTCTGTACCGCAATTTCGACAAGGCGTTCGAGGACGTGCTGTCCCGTCCGTCCGCTGTCCGCAAAATCCGGGTGGAATGGACGTTGGGCGAGTATGCCGAGGGTTTCACGTTGGAGGTGCGCGACGAGGACGAGGTGTCGGTCGCCGTGGCTTTTCCCTATCCCAAAGAGAAGGCACGCAGTTCGCAGGTTGAAAACATCAAGGTACAGTTGTCCAAGTTGGGAAATACACCGTTCGAGGCGGGCGGAGTAGAGATTCGTCTCCTTTCCGACTGGTTTATCCCTTCTTCCGTATTGGCCGATTGGCGCAGGACGTTGGTTGGGCGGTTGTTGTCGGCACGTAAAATGAATGAACCGCGAGAGGTGCGCCTCCTTCCGACGGCCTTTACACGCAGCCGGGATGAAAAGCAAGGGAAGGCTCCGGTGCGGTGGGTTCCGGAAGAGGTGACGTATCTGGCCAATGTGATGAACCGTAAGGCAGAGGATTTCTACCATAGGCAAGGGGCAGTGCGCATCGCTCCGGCTTTTGAGGAACGGGAACCTGCCGGTGCCGTACTGATGTTTTGCCGCCATTGCCTGCGTTACAGCATGGGGTGGTGCCCGCGCTATGGAGGAGGGAAGTCCCCCTTCCGGGAACCGTATTATTTGGTCTCGTCCGACGGACGTCGTTTCCGTTTGTCTTTCGACTGTAAAGCCTGCCAAATGAAAGTCTATGCCGATGCGGAAGAGTAACTTTTTTCTGATTTGCCTGTTATTAGGCAGTTTGTTGTCGGCCGGTTGTTATTACCAGAAGCCCGATTATTCCGACGAATGGGATTTGACGGAGAAACGGAAGGATTCGCTTGATTTTGAGGCTTCCCATCATTATAACCGGAATTATAATTTCGTGGTGGTGGGAGATTCGTTGTGCCTGCAAACCGTCCATCCCGTCCATAATCCTGTGCATGCCGGTGTGCCGGAAGACACCGTGGCTGTATTTGCGGACGACCGCCTCGTCGTGGCTGAAGTCATGATTGTACCGGAGGACTCGGTGGATTCGGTTTGGGTAAAAGTAGCCCGCGACCAGTCTACCATGGGTTGGGTGCATGAGCAGGATTTACTGGCGCGGGTCGTTCCGGATGATTCCATTTCGCGGTTTATCCATACCTTCAGCAATACGCACCTGATATATTTCCTGTCCGTTTTAGGCGTGCTGTCAGTGTTATGGTTAGTACGCCGCATGCGTCGCAAGCGTTTCCATATCGTGCATTTCGACGATATCGGAAGTTGTTATCCTACCTTGCTTTGCCTGACCTTGTCCGGCGCTGCTACGCTTTATGCAAGTATGCAGAATTTTGTGCCTGATACGTGGACGGAGTTTTATTTCCACCCGACACTCAATCCTTTCGGATTGCCGTTTATTTTGGGCTTGTTCGTGGCTTCCGTGTGGCTGATTGTCATTCTGGCCATAGCGTCGGTGGAAGACGTTTGCCGGCAACTTCCCTTTCAGGAAGCCATGCTGTACTTGTTTGCCTTATTAGGCGTATGTGCAGGGTGTTATCTCTTCTTTTCGCTCACCACGTTGTATTATCTCGGCTATCCTTTTTTCTTGTTTTACGTCGGTTGGGCGTTGCGGCGTTATTTCCGTTATGCCCGTTGTCCTTACGTTTGCGGACGTTGCGGGGCCAAGCTTCACAGCAAGGGGCGTTGCCCGCGTTGCGGTGCATGGAATGAATGACCGGTATGCCTTATCCGGAGGGGGTTAGAAATGCAGGCTGACATCCACTCCGAACTGTAACGGATTGCCCCGTTGTCCGAATTTCAGGTTGCGGGTGGTAGCGGCCGAAGTAAAAAAGAAAGCATCGTAGTCCGTATCCGTCAGGTTTTTGCCCCAGATGTCGATGCGTACGGTTCCGAAATCCAAACCGGCATGGGCGTTCAACAGCGCGTAAAACGGCTGGTGGAAAGCGTTGTCCTCGCTCCAATAGATTTTTCCGGCTCCCGTGGTATTCACGCCGAAGAAGTAGCTTTTTACCTTATGGTGTTCCAAAGGTTGTTCGTATTCCACACCTGCCGCGAGCGTGTGCATGGGGACAAAAGGCACATGGTTCCCGTCATAATTCACCGCCTCTTGCGCTGTTTCCGCCCGGGCTTCCTGCGCTTCATAGCGTTTGAATACGGAGTGCGTGTAGCCGTATGACGCATGCCACGTCAGGCGGTTGTCCAACCATCCGCCGCGCAGTCCGATTTCCGTACCGCAACTCCGTCCCCGTCCGGCGTTGACCATGACACGCCCCAATCCGCTGCTTACGAATTTGGAAATCTGTTGGTCGTACACGTCCATGTAGAACACGGCGGCATCCAGTTGTATCTTGCCGTCCGAGAACGAGAAGTGTCCGCCCGCCTCATAATTATAACTGTATTCCGGTTTGAAGCGAGTTTGTGCCGGCGTTCCGGAAAACTCCTCCTGTGGAATTTGGTGGACAATCATCTGTTTCACGGCTTCCGGCATGTGGTCGTACATCGGCCCGTCCAACGTTTCCGCCGTCTTGTTCTTGACGGAGCGCATCATCCGGCTTTTCAAATCGCCTTGTACCAGGTCGCTGAACATCTGTACGTTGTACCCTCCGCTGCGATAACCCTTGCTCCAGCTTACGTACACGTTGTTTTGCGCCGAAAAGTGGTATTGCAAAGCCACTTTGGGTAACCACTGCACGTAATCGTGTTTTAAACTGCCCCGGAAACGGCTGTCGTCCGACAGGCCTTCGAGGACGAGCGGCATCATGGGAGAAGTAAGCTCTACACCGTAGTCCATGCGGCCACCGTAATCGTAGTCCAGTCTCATCTTTTCATATTCCACACGCAGGCCGGCTACAAGGCTCAGCCCTTCCGCCCCGAATAAGTCGTTGAATGTGCTTTGGTGGAAAGCGGCAAGGTCGGTGGTCGGGGTGTCGAAAGCCCCGTCGGCCACGTAGGGAGAGACGGGCATGTCCAATGTAAGTCCCATTCCCATCGGGCTGATGGCTGCGTTGGCCTTGTCGAACACGGTGTTCATGAACTCACGGGTCAGGGATACCGGACTTTTCGTACGTAAAGCCTGGTGCATGGCGTAGATTCCGCCGGTCCATTCCCAACGGCGGTTGTTGCGGCTTTTGAAAGTCAGTTCTTCGCTCCAGGAGTTGATGCGTTGCTTTTGTGTCAGGCTGAAATAGTCCGCGTCCGTGAAATCCTGATCGAGCGTCATGTTGTCGTTCAAGTTTTGGTAGGCCGTGACGGACGACAGGATAAACTTGTCGGCGGTATATTGTGCGTTGAGGCTGCTGTTCAGCAGGCTTCGGCGGTAGAATGAAGGACGGTTGTAGAGGATACGCCCTATACGGTCGGGACGAGACTCTTCTCCTTCGGTGACACCTAAATAGCGGTAGGGATAACCGTGATCTTCACGATACGAATAATCGGTAGAGAAGTCCAGCTTCCAAGCCTCTGCCGGAAGGTAAATGACCCGTACGCGTCCGCCTCCCGTTTCGTTTCCTCCTACCGTCTCATGCCGGGTGACGTTTTTGAAGAATCCTTCCGAATGCTTATAAAATCCGCTCAAGGCGTATGCCATCCTGTGGCTTGTCTTTTGGTAATGCGATGCCGACAACTGGTAACCCTTATCTTTTACCGAAGTCCCCAAGCGGATGTCCGTGCCCTGATAATGGAACGGGTTGCGGGTAAACACGCGGAGCAGGCCGCCCATGGCATTCCGTCCGTACAGTGTGGCCTGCGAGCCGCGCAACACGTCCACGCGTTCCACGTCCAGCAATTCAATGTCGTAGGCACTTTTGTCGGCATATCCCACGTTGTCCACGTACAATCCTACGGCCGGAGTATTGATGCGCGAACCGATGCCGCGGATGTAAGCCGCCGAGGTCAGGCTGCTGCCGTAGTCCGGCATGTAGAAGTTCGGTACGAAAGCCGAAAGTTCCTTCAGCGAAGCAGTATGTTGGTCGTCTAATGCCGTCCGGTCGAAAAGGGAAACGGCGATGGGAGCCTGCCGTAACTTGCCGGTTTCTTTGGGAGAATATACGATGACCACCTCTTCGATGTCTTTTACCCGTGCGCTGTCTTCCGCCGTTTCCTCGATGGGGAGCGCGTATGAAGGTGCGCCCGAGAGGAATAATACTGCTGATATGATACTCAATCTGTCCATCCGTGGTTTTTGTTTCGGGATGCAAAGTTACGATGAATCGTCGGGTGGGGCAATCCTTATTTATTAGGATTTTCCGTCAGGGCATGGTCTCTCCGTGGGAGAGAATAAAGTCATGTTTGTATGTTCTTTTCTTTACACTATGAGCCAAGATACCCCTGTTTATTCTTGTTTTTTCCTTGTTTTTTTAGTCTCAAATAGCTGTTAATAAGATTATATTTTTGTTTCCAACTTTAAAACAAACTCCGCTTTGTGTGCATTTTCCTTCCTTTCTCCGATTTTTATGAAGAAGAAAATTTTTCATTCGGCTGAGAAAACATTTTTTTTCTCCGCAGAAATCCTGATTTTTCTCCGCGTGAAGCGGAACGTTTGGGAGCCAAACGGGATAAAAATGTGCTGAAAACCCCGATTTTTCTTCTAATTGATGGAGAATGGGATACAAAAAACGAATGTCATTTTGTCAGCAGAACGTGCCGCAGGTTGACACATGGCAGCACGCCTTGCGGACGAAATCTGCCCGGACCGTACAGATTGCAGGTGTGCGGAAGCAAAAGGGATGCAATGTGTTTTGCGTCCGGCGCGTGAGAATCGCTCCGGTTCCGCCGCGCCGGGTTTGGGGTGGAAATACGCGAATCTCGGGTAAGGTTGTGTGGGGACAAAGAGATGGTGACATGAAAGTTTATTTAATGTTTTGCTTGAGTATAATACCTGTTTATGAAAAGTGGTCTTAAAGCTAAAATAAACGCCAAAAATCCGGCCTTCAAAATACGATGCAAATTCTTTTTTTGACAAGAAAATCATAACTTGTACATATTCAGTTAAATAACGAATTTTCAATATCCCAAAATGCAAACTCAAATATTTGGAATTTGCTCAAAAGCATGCTTAACTTTGCGATGTGAGAATTAAATATATGTCGAACATGAATAAAAGTATTGCCTATGGAATGATACATGAATGTAATGGTAGAGTATAGAGCAAACTGGTATTTAAGAACTAAAAAAATAAAACGATGAAAAAAGCAAAATATATTGTAGCAGTCATATTGTTTGTGCTTTGGGGACAAGTGGGTTTGGCTCAGGGTGGGGTTGCTCCAAAGTCCGGGGAATCATTGGACAAAGAAACTGGTTTTTCTTTCTGTCCCCTTGATTCGATACCGGATTGGGTAAAAGAGAAAACAACCCAAAAAGAATACGAATTGTGGAAAAAGGCATCCCGATATTACCAAGTGGATTATTCCGTATTGCAAAAAGACTTGTCCAAAGACCAGAAACGCAGGCTTTACGAAAGTTTGGAGGAAGCCTGTGAAAAGATGGAAGTTTGCGGGAAGCAGGAAGGGGTGGATGAAATGCTCACTTTTGCGCTACCTGCACCAATAGATTCCACGATCGTGTGGAATACGTGCAGTTACGTGAAAATAGATGAAAATCTGTCTTTCAGGAAGATTGAAGGAATCGTGTTCCATTCAAAGGACTATCCCGAAGCCCAAGTGAAAGTGATTGTGTGGTGTGTGTACGACAAAGCTAAAAACAGCGTGCAGATCATAAAAGAAGATATGCAGAAAGCAGGGCAGGCCATCGAAGTGAATGGTTCCCATACTGTCGGTTATGACTCGGCGAGCGGTCGTCTGTATGGTTCTTGCGGAGGCTCTTTGGTATATTGGGATGAGCATAAGGCTTATCAGAGCGAGGATTTCCACAAGGGATATAACATCCCTTTGAAATAAGCTTCTTGCTTCACTCTTTTCAGATACGGTCCGCCTCGATGTACCCGTTCATGACCGCATAGATGGTGAGACCCGATACGGAACGGACATTGAGTTTCTCCATAATGTTCTTGCGGTGGGAAATGACAGTTGTGGTGCTGATGCACAAGCGGTCGGCAATTTCCTTGTTGGTCAATCCGCGCACGATGAGCGTAAGTACTTCGATTTCACGGGTGGAAAGGCCGTTGGGGTCGCCCGGAGAAGTATTTGTCATATAAGGGCGGGGCATATTTTGCGGGAGGTGTCGGCCATGTGCGTGCGCGTGCTGTTGCAGTTGTAGCAAAGCACGTACCATGCTGTCTTCGCTTTGATAGATATTCAACGTATGGAAATGCGAGGTTTGAGGGGTACCGGCCGTCCCGTTGGTCAGCACGATGGTCTTTTCTTTTCGCTCAATAAAGAATGCACTATGCTCCAAAAGGGTTTGGGCCGAGATAAAATAGTGGAAATACATGTCCGGTGTGTCGCGGACCAACTGCTCGAAGCTGTTGAACGTACGGACGGTAGCCATGGGCATCATCCGTTCGATAAGTCCCCGCAGTCCCATGCAGGTCAGTGTATTGGCGTCTATTATGGCTATTTCGGGGGATGGTTTCATGTTTGCAGGATGTATTCCGAGGCAAAGTTACTAAAACTATTTATATAAAAAGGAAAGGAGACGAAACAAAATTCTCCTTTCCTGAGTAGATGTCATCTTGTATATTTCCGTTTAATGGCGCAATTCATAAAAAGCTTCGTCTATGTGACGGGCGCGGCTGGGAGTGATGTCTAACTCCATATCCTCCAAAAGGATAGCTTTAGGCGAAATGATACCAAGACCTTTTCCTCCTGCGGGATCAAGGTTATAGACGTTCTCTTCTTTTGAAATGGCATGCATGCGCTTGAATTGTTCGCGTGAAGGAGCGTTGTAGTTTCCTTCTACAAGTTCTTCCTTGCCGGTGCTCAAGTCTACTCGAATCAACGCGTAGGGCGAGGTTCTGTTCTTCCTTATGATATAGGTGTGTTCCAAGCCCGCTTTTTTGGCCGCTTTAAGAAAACGTTTGTAAAGTTTGCTATAGGGGACGGGGCGGTTGGACGTGACATGGAAAACACCGGCTATGTAACGTGTTTCCAAGCTACGGCTTAATCCGTCGAAATGTTCGTTGCCGGTTGAAGCCGGACAGCCCAAGGAAGGTGTTCTGCCCGTCAGCATGTGCTTCAGTATTCCTTTTTCTATGATGGGCAAAGTCATCGGTTTCGTCCCGTCCGCGTCCACTTGACGGTAGCCCAACAGCTTCACGCCGTTATAAACGGAATCGCTGCCCAACTGGCATACTGATAAGGCCGGGGGAAAGACCTGTTTACCCAGATAGCGGTGTTTCCGGTCTGATTGGTTCCGGATAGAAATCCAGTATGAATGGGAGTGATCGGCAATCTTCCTCGCCAACAGTTCCATGGCGGCATCGTCTTCGTATAAGACCGGGCCTATGTATAAATCTTCCACAGCCTTGGCCCGGCTTTTCTGTCTCATGTATTGGGCAAACTGGTGCAGCTCGCCTATGAGCGCGTCTTCGGACGGAAGGTCGTTGATGCCACCTACGTGCAACCTGTAATACTCGGTCTTTACCTCATTGCCGTCTGTTTTTATGCTGGCACGCGCGGTAATGTGGAATGCGGTGTCGGGTTGCAGTATTTTTTGCCCCTCCGACGTGAGACGGTAATAGTCCACACGCTTCTGGTAAACTTTGACACAATGGTTGAACAGTTCCGGATAGTCTGAAAACACCTTCGACAACCTGTTGGACAGTTGTTCCATATCCGTCACGGGACAGGGATTCGTGAGTGCGGAAGGGCCTATCCACACGGCAGGAGGCATTCTCTTGAACTCCGGCACAGCCGCATTGTCTGCCGGTTTAGGGTTTTGTTTCAGGTGCGTCCTCTTGTTGTCAAGCCTTTGGACGGCACCCTGATAAGCTATTTCGCTTTTTGACCGAAAGGCATCGCGGATTCTGTCATATCCGATTTCGTCGGGAATGTTTTGCGGGTGATGCTCTACGCCAGTGTCGTTTGTCACAAGCGAATCGCCCAAAAAAATATGTACGGAGATACTGTTCTTGACATTTCCTTTTCTTTTGTTGACGCATACGCCTCCGGACGATTCCGTTCCGGATGTGTGTTTTCGTTCCAAAACATAGTTGACAAACAGGGGGACGGTGTTGTGTCGGGTTGCCAGTTCATGGCATACATGTGCCATCTCGTCCTCCATGGCCTTGAAGATGAGGGAACTGTCAGCCATGGCTCCCGTGTTTTCAGCCTCTGTCGTCTTCGGCGGGCTTATAAGGTCTTGTTTGCTTTTTATGATGGCTTTCTGTCCTTGGGTCTCGATTTGGGACACATAGACCATGGGCGATGTGCCCGAGACGGGGATGGAGCCGGATTCGGAACCGCAGAACCCGGTGAACAGCTCGCTTTCTCCTCCTGCCGCCTTGATCTGCGAGAACATGGACAAGGGGGTGCCTATCAGCGAGACGCCCCGTACCAGTTGGTCGTCCCGTCCGTCGGCAAACACCCGGTAGACTTCAATCGGACTGACATTGAACGCATTGATGGCATTGGCCTTTCCTCGGGTCGTAAATCCTCCTTTTACCGTACGGAAGTAATAGCCGTATTCTTTGCCTTGACGTTTTAACTCCTCTATCAGTAGGTTTCTCAGTTGTGTTTCGGAATAAGGTTCGGTCGTTTCTACGATGAAATTGGATTGGCGGGGATTCGGGTCACGGTCGTTGGACGCACGACCGTGACCGTTGCTTCCTGCGAATTCTTTTACGGGGGTCCGGCTCATCAGGTATTGCCGGAGATAACCGTCTTTCACGCAGTTCACACGCTGACCTTTTACTCCCTCGTCGTCGTAAAGGTAATGGCCGCTCAATGCTTTTCCTTGGTATGTGGTCAACGTGGGATCCAGATACAGTTGGAAAGAAGCAGGCAAGATGCGTTGGTTCAGCATTCCGCTGATTTCGTTGTTGACCGATTCCCGCCGTTTGCCTTCCAGACGATGTCCGAGCACTTCGTGGAAGAATACGGCACTGGCTTTGCCGGAAAGAATGGCCGGGCCGGTATAGGCTTCTGCCATGGGAGCCTTGCCCAGGGCTTCGGCACGTATGGCCAGGCCCCGTACCTTGTCTTCCAATTCGGTCGGAGTCGGCAAGTCTTTTTCTGAATAGGTAAAGATGTTTTCATACAGCGGACAGGGTGTCCCGTCGTCCGCTTCTGCAACCGCTTCCAACATCAGCCGATAGGCTTTACGGTTCTGTGCTATCACGGTTCCTTCCGTATTTACGATGGTGGTACGTTGGAGGGAATAGTCTAAAAAGACTTTGCCCGAAGTCAATTCGTAGTCTTTGAATAACCGGCTGGCATCATTGATATATTTTTGAAACCTTTCCTTGTCTATGTCGGTTTCCGCCTCAGAGTATGGTCTTTCGTAGTAAGTTTCCACAGCCGCCGGGGCAAATGTCGGCACGGAATCCAGTTCCGTGACGTTTGTCTTTTGGCTTGCCTTCATTTGTTGGTAGGTTTTCACGGCTGTTTCGTAACGTTCCAATATCCCGTTCCAAACCACTTCTTTGATGACCGGTATGGCATCGCAGTCCAAAGGTAAGCTTGTTGACGGACGTTCGTATGTAAACGTGCTACTGGGCCTGTTTTGGGCCAGATAGGCAAAGTTGTCCAAGACCGGGCTTCCTACCCTTACTTGTGGCGTGAGGATGCGCGTATGGTTCTCGTCCATTGAAGACAGCCCGAAATCACTGCTTAGGAAAAGCCGTTTATTGTCGACGACCCTGAGCGATATGAAATATGCCGGAGTCTCCTTGTTCTTTAGTTTGTCAAAATAGAATTGTACTTCGTTGCGCAACACGTTGACGAGCGTATCGTGAGCATAGCTTTCGGCATGGGTGTTGCATGCGAATGATATATAGGAAAAAACGAATAATAGCAGATGTTTCTTGTTCATGGCGAAAAGGGATAAAAGGTTAAAGACCATATTCGTCAGCAAATGTACATAACATTACTTATAATTGCAAACAAATCTTTTATGGTTTTATGGTAGAAGTTTTCTCCTGCCGGATCGTTTGGAACTTTCCGCATACCTACCCCGGAGTTTTGCAAAAAGGCCCTTCATCCTTCAGGCCGTATGGCAATCCTTTCATTACCTTGTGGTTATAAGCTGAAAGATATTTTAGGCATCTTTCAGCCACGCTTCATTTCGTTTGGCGCAGAACGGAAAATCGTTCGCCTGAGATTGAAAAATCATTCGGCTGAGAACTTTTTACCGCTTTCCGCAATGAAAGAAAGCTGAAAGATGCCTGAAACATCCCTGAAACATCCCTGAAACATCCCTCATCCCGTAATATATTATATCACAATCTGTTATCGTATAACCTGAAGGATGAAGGATCTTTTTTGCAAAACCTTGGGGAGTGTGTGGGGAACCGGATTTGTGGATGCCGGAGCACCTATACGAAAATAGGAGGAAAAGCATGCTTGCCTTTCCTCCTATCTTATTTTCTTTTTAAATTGGTTTTCAAACTAAGGTGCATTACACTTAACATGCTGCACCGGCATTCAGGTTTTTGTTACCGAACAACATTGAAGTACTTGAACCCAAGAACTTACCGTTGTTCTTCTTTGAACCCATTGCAACTGCCATAGCTACTACGACCGCTGCGATAATCATTAATCCTGTCATAATCTTTTTTCCTTTCTTTTTAATCTAACAATCTTTTACCTAAACATTGCTCCTTCACGGAGCTAAATACCTAAAAACTAAATATCTTTTGTTCCTTATGACACTACAAAGGTACGGCTATTCTCCCTGCAAAACAAGTAAAAGGTCATTTGTTATCATTTAAATGCCCTTTTCTTGATATAAATCAATGAAAAGGCCTCGGGATACTGATTTTTTTTAATAACTTTGCAACGTTTTGTTCCGCCCGGCCTATGGGAAAGCCCTTTCAGGCCGGCGGATGAAAAGGGAATCGGGTGGAAATCCCGGACAGTCCCGCTGCTGTGAACTCATTGTGCGGTTTGTTTCAAACCTCAAGCCACTTCCTTATATATAATTAAGGTGGGAAGGCCAACAAGCCGGAGTAAGTCAGAAGACCTGCAAAACGTAGTCATGCCGGAATCTCCGTGGGATGGGAGGAAGGTGTCGTGAGTGAAGAATGAAGAATATAAATGGGCGTATACAAGGAATCTCATAAAATGAGAGGATGGTTGCTTGTGTCATTTTGTATGGGGGCTGTGTTCGTGCTCGCACAAAATGGTGCAGATAGCGTGGATGTGGGGCTACAACAGATGAAAGGCCTGACGGTGACCGAGAAGGTTTTGCCTGCCGCCGTACGTTCGGGTGCTCCTGTGCAGACGCTTGATAAGGCGGAACTGGAGCGTATGGGCGTGTTAGACGTGTCGGATGCCGTACGTCATTTTTCGGGAGTGACCTTGAAGGATTATGGCGGTGTGGGAGGGTTGAAAACCGTTTCCGTACGCAGTCTGGGTGCGCAGCATACGGCCGTGCTCTATGATGGTGTAGCCATAGGGGATTGCCAGTCGGGACAGGTAGACATCTCCCGTTTCTCGTTGGATAATGTTTCTTCATTGACGTTGACTATCGGGCAAAGCGACAATATTTATCAGACAGCACGCATGTCGGCTGCTGCAAGTGCATTGAGCATCGAAACGAGCCGGCCTGATTTTGAAAACCGGGATTTCAGTCTTTCGGCGAAGGTGAAGACGGGGTCTTACGGTTTGGCCAACCCGTCATTGTTCTATGCCCATCGGTTCACATCGCGTTTGTCTTGTTCTCTTTACGGAGAATATTTGCGTGCCGACGGGAATTATCATTTTACGATGATGAACCTGACCAAGCCGATAGAAGGGCGACGTAACAATAGCGACATCGGGGCATACCGTGCGGAGGTGAATCTTTTTGCCCGTTTGACGGAACGCCAGGATTTGGATGTGAAAGGGTATCTGTTCGATTCCCGTCGCGGATTGCCCGGCAGTGTGGTGTATGACAACCCTTATGCGGCCGAGCGGCTTTACGACCGAAACTATTTCGGACAGTTGAGGTATGAAAACCGTTTTTCGGAGAAGTGGAAGCTGAAAGCTTCGGGTAAGTTCAATTATAGTTGGAATAAAGATACAGACAAGAAGGCTGCCGGACCGACGGAAGACCGTTTCAGGCAGACGGAGACCTACCTGACCGCCACGTTGTGGGCGACGCCGGTGAAAAACCTTTCTTTTTCGTTGGCGCAGGATTTTGTCTATAATGATTTGGCCACGACATTGGAGGAGTGCCAATACCCGGAACGTTATACCAGCCTGACGGCCTTTTCTGCACAATATCATCATCCGCTTTTTCAGGTGACGGCTTCCTTGCTGAATACATTCATTACCGAACGGGTGGCTTTAGGGCGGGCGGCCGACGACCGTAAACGGCTTTCCCCGGCGGTGAGCCTGACGTGGCGGCCTGTGAAAAAAGCAAGTTGGCGTTTGCGTGCTTCTTATAAAGACATATTCCGTGTCCCGACTTTCAATGACCTCTATTATCTGCTCATTGGGAACAGCCGCTTGCGTCCGGAAAAGACGCGCCAATGGAACGTAGGGACAACTTGGGCCGGACGTATGGGGCGTGTGGCGGATTACGTGAGTCTTTCCGTGGACGGCTATTATAACGAGGTCGACGACAAGATAGTGGCGGTGCCTACGATGTTCGTGTGGAAGATGTCCAATGTCGGCAAAGTGGAGACGTATGGCGTGGATGTCAACCTTGCTGCGGAATGGACTTTGGCGAAAGCCTGGAATCTGGGGATGACCGCTGCTTATAGCTTCATGCAGGCGGAAGACGTGACGAAACGCAGTAGCAAGTTGTGGCGTCATCAGATAGCCTACACTCCGAAGCATTCAGGGGCTGGCGGTTTGGTGCTTGAGACCCCTTGGGTGAACGCGGCCTACAATGTGGCGTGGTCTGGCGAGCGTTACCGCTTGCCCCAAAACAAGGAAAGCAACTTGATTGACGCGTATGCCGATCATAGCGTCTCTTTGTACCGGGTGTTCCAGTTCAAGGGGCATAAGTTGCGCCTGCAGGTCGATGCGGCGAATCTGGGGGGGGAGAACTATGAGGTGGTACGTTACTACCCCATGCCCGGACGGAATTTCAAAGTGGCGATAACATATTCATTATAAACTTTTAAAAACGAGAAAATGAAATTGAATTGGTGTAAATTGGCCATTATGGCTTTGGCGTTGGGTGTTTTCACTGCTTGTAGCGAAGATGACGAACCAAACGGTGAAGGTCCGGGTACGGAAACCGGAGGAGGTGACGATACTACTGGTGGTAGTGGAGACAATACAGGTGGAGAGCCGGTTGTTAGTTTAGGTGCTTATGTGCTGAATACCGGAAATTGGGGTGGAAACGATGCCGGTATCCAGTTCTTGGATTTCCAAACCGGAGAGTTGAGTGAAGACCTTTATGCGGCTGCCAATGGTGAAGGGCTTGGCGACTTGGGGCAAGACCTTTGTGTGTATGGTTCGAAAATATACGTGACGGTGAGCGGTTCTTCCAAAGTTGTCATCATGGACCGTAAGTGCAAGGTTCTGAAATCCATTCCGGTGGCTACCGAAGACGGTACTCCGGTTGAACCTCGCTACATGGCAGCGTGTGAGGGGAAGGTTTATTTTACAGCATACGACGGGACGGTTTCCCGTATCGACACGACTTCCATGGCCATCGATGGCAAACTGAATCTTATAGATGCAGGGGCACAAACAGGTTATGACCATCCCGAGGCTATTACTTCTGCCAACGGCAAACTGTATGTCAATATTTCGGGGTATTCAAAAGGAAAGTGGTTGGCAGTGGTTGATGCAGCCTCTTTCACCAAGCTGAAGGATATTGAAGTAATGCTCAATCCGTATACCCAGTGCATCACGGCAGAAGACGGGTATGTATACTTCGTGTCCAATGGCAACTATGCAGGAAGCCCGTCCTTGACTCCGGACCAGTATATTTACGGTACGATGCAACGTCTCGATCCGGAAACAGACCAAGTGGAACAGGTGTGCTGCGCCACTTATATCGCCAATGCCGGAGACAAGATGTACATCCTTTATTCAGAGTATTACTTGCCCGAGGTAGCTCGTGCGTATGTCCGTGATTTAAAGACCGGAGAGGAAAGCGAGTTTATCGATATGGCAGATTTACAGAGTGCCAATGGTTTGGCTGTTGATCCAGCATCTGGCGATGTGTATGTGTTTGACGTACCTTACGGTGCTGCTTCCGACGTTCATGTATACGGGGCGGATGGAACCTATAAACGTACGTTTGAAGCCGGAATGTCCACTTCTAAGATGGTGTTTGTCACAAAATAAGGAGATGAAGGTAAGTTGCCTTTTTTATGGTTGGTTTGCCGTTTTGCTTCTGTTCTCTTGTAAGGACGGGGGCAAGACGGCTTCCTTTTTGGGCGAGGGCGGCGACACGTTGGATTTAAGGTATGCGGAGAATCTGAAGATTGTGTCTTACGACGGTTACCGGGTGGCTACGCTGAGAAATCCGTGGGATACGTTGGAAATACTGCACACGTATGTGCTGGTCGGGCGCGATGAGCCTTTGCCCGACAGTCTGCCGCAGGGGACGGTCGTGCGCGTGCCGTTGCAGAAAGCCGTCATTTATTCGTCTGTGCATTGCGGGTTGATGGAAGAGTTGGGAGCACTGTCTGCCGTGGGTGGAGTGTGCGACCTCCGGTATATCGACTTGCCTTACGTCAAGGAAGGATGCCGCACGGGGCGTATCGCGGATTTGGGCAGTGGGATGAACCCGGACATCGAGAAGCTTATGGCGTTGCATCCCGATGCCGTGATGCTTTCTCCGTTTGAAAACAGCGGAGGATATGGCCGGTTGGGCAAGTTGGACATTCCCATCATCGAATGTGCCGATTATATGGAAACCTCTTCGTTGGGGCGTGCCGAATGGATGCGTTTCTACGGCCTGTTGTTCGGTAAGGCTGCCGAGTCCGATTCTTTGTTTGCTCGGGTGGAGGCCGATTACCTCTGGTGGGCCGGTAGGGTGGCCGACATAGAAGACAAGCCTACCGTGTTTGCCGATTTGAAGTCCGGTGCCACGTGGTATGTGCCGGGAGGGCGCAGTACGGTCGGACGGACGTTTGCCGATGCCGGTGCCGACTATGTTTTCAGTGATTTGAAGAACAGCGGATCGTCTCCCCTGAGCTTTGAGACGGTGTATGAGAAAGCGAAAGATGCCGACATTTGGCTGATTAAATACAACATGCCGGAGGATAAGACCTATCGGGACCTGAAAAACGATTATGCGCCATACGCCGGATTCCGGGCTTTCCGTGAACGGCGGGTGTACGGCTGCAATACCGGGAGGGTGCCTTACTATGAAGAAACGCCCTTCCATCCCGAATGGTTGCTGGAAGATTTGATAAAAATATTCCATCCGGACGTGGCAAAGGCGGAAGGTGGCAGATATTTTCGTAAATTAGCGGACTGAAAAAGATGATTCCGGTGGAGCGTAAAGGATATGTGTGCGGAGGGATATTGGTCGTCGTCATTTTTGTGTTGGCGGCGGCTAACCTGCTGCTCGGTTCGGTAGACATTCCGGCCGGAGCGGTCTGGGGTGCGTTGACGGGCGGGACGGTGGAAAACGAAGCCTGGTCGTTCATCGTGTGGGAATCCCGCGTGCCTTTGTGCGTGACGGCCTGGTGCTGTGGGGCCGCCTTGGCCGCCTCGGGCCTGATGTTGCAGACGGTGTTCAACAACCCGTTGGCCGACCCGTCGATTTTGGGTATCAGTTCGGGGGCAAGTCTCGGGGTGGCCTTGGTCATGTTGGCCGGAGGTGGAATGGTGTCGGCCGGAAGCTTTTCCTTTTCCGGTTTCCTGGCCGTGGTGGCCGGTGCTTTCGCCGGTGCCGTGTCGGTCATGGGGGTGATACTTTTTCTTTCCACGCTGATACGCAGCAGCGTCATGCTGTTGATTGCCGGCATCATGATGGGCTACGTGGCCTCGTCGGCCATTTCCTTGCTGAATTTCTTCGCCACGGCCGAAGGCGTACACTCTTACATGGTTTGGGGGATGGGCAACTTCGGGGGTGTTTCGTTGGAACAACTGCCGTGGTTTGCGGCTTTTACCTCAGTCGGGCTGCTGATGTCCGTCCTGTTGATTAAGCCGTTGAATGCCTTGTTGTTGGGAGAACGTTACGCGGAGAACCTTGGGGTGAACGTGCGTCGTACGCGCAGCATGTTGTTGGTGGTTACGGGAATCCTGACGGCTGTGGTCACGGCTTTTTGCGGCCCAGTGTCGTTCATCGGGTTGGCCGTGCCGCATGTGGCCCGGTTGCTGTTGGGGACATCGAACCACAATGCCCTTTTGCCGGTAACGTTGTTGAGCGGCGGGGCGGTGGCCTTGCTTTGCAATTTGATTTGCATCCTGCCCGGCGAGGCGGGACTTCTCCCCCTGAATGCCGTGACACCCGTGTTGGGTGCGCCGGTGATTATTTATGTCATTGTGAACCAACGTAGAATACAGTATTTCAATTAATGGAAAAGCGGATAGTGCTCGAAGGGGAACGGATTGCTACGGGATACCGCCAGGGAAAGCAGGTGGCGGAAGTGCATCATGGATTGGATTTCAGTCTGTCGGGCGGCGAACTGACCTGTTTGTTAGGATGCAATGGAGCCGGAAAGTCCACTTTGTTGCGTACGTTGGCCGGCATGCAGACCCCTTTGTCCGGCCGTCTGGAACTCATGGGGCGGCCTTTGGAGGCTTACAGTGCGCATGAGCGTTCCAAAACCATCGGTGTGGTATTGACCGACCGCATGCAGGCAGGCGGGCTGACCGTTTACGAACTGGTGGCTTTGGGGCGTCAACCGTACACCGGTTTTTTCGGCCGTCTGGCTTCTGCCGACAAAGCCTTGGTATGGCGGGCGTTGGAAGAGGTCGGTATGGTTGGAAAGGCACGTCGTTATGTGGCCGAACTGTCCGATGGAGAGCGTCAGAAAGCCATGATAGCCAAAGCATTGGTGCAAGAATGTCCGTTGATTCTCTTGGATGAGCCTACGGCTTTTCTGGATGTGGAAAGCCGTATGGAAGTGATGCGTCTGCTCCGGCAGCTGGCGGTGGAAGAAGGGAAGGCCGTTTTGCTTTCCACGCACGATGTGGATCAGGCCTTGGCCATGTCCGACCGCCTGTGGCTGATGACGCAGGAACGCGAGATGCTGTGCGGGACGACCGAGGACTTGGTGCTGTCGGGGGCGATGGACCGGCTGTTTGGCGGCACGTCCATCCGTTTCGACGTGGTTCGCGGCATTTACGCCCCGGAGAACCGTAACAGTCGGGTGGTTCGTCTGGAAGCTGCCGATGAGGCTTTGCGTTATTGGGCACAGAACCTTTTGGTGCGGCACGGTTTCCGCCCCGTTGCGCCGGACGAGGGCGGAGAGGGGGCAGCAAGTCTTGCAGTCATCAGTCCGCATGACATGGTATGGACACAAAACGGAACTTCTTCCCGCTTTTGTTCGTTTGCCGGACTGACCGAAATGCTGGAGGGCCTGAAGTAGTTTTTTATTCGGAAACTCTTTTTGTATCCGGACGGATACGGTTTCAATTCGCAAATCCTTTATTCCTCAGTGGATTCCTGTCCTATTGTCGATATAAAATGAAATGCAGGCGCGAAGCCTTTGAAAACGTGAGACCCAAATTATGAACATCCGTCAGGCTTCTTGACGAAAGTTTTTGGGGTACATATAGAGGAAATCATGAAATAAATCACTAAATTTGTAGCGTTAATCTCATTGCAGAAGCCCGCAGGGGTGATGGGTGGGGTTGGCGCATTTATGATTAAGGCGTTTACTTAGCGCTTTGTGATTGACACATAGGAACTTCGCAACTTTCTGACACAGTCAAGAACATGGCAACGGTAGATGCTCAGTGGATATGTTATATCGTGTCTGCTACTTTAAGTATACCCTGAGGGGGTGCTCGGGTGGTGGCTTTAAACATATCGGCGTGGGCTTCTGCGTTGCTCGTTCAACTGTGTCGGGCAATGCGAAGGCCTCTATGTGTGGGACGAGTGACAGGTAGAAACACCCACGCTTTTTTCGTACATGCCATACACAAATAGTAATGATAACCTTTCTGATTCGGGTGTTTGCAGAAACAATATTTTTTGAATATGACAAACATGGAAAAGGTTAAAAGAATTATGTTGTGCCTTATGATTGCACTTGTCTCGGCTTGTTTCATTGCTTGTGGCAATGATGACGATGATAGTTTTGGTGGTTCCGGAAATACAGAGGTGTCGGGAGGAACGGTTTCACCAGAACGAACATTCAATGTGGAAAAAGCAGGGACACTGCCCGATAAAATCAGCGAAGTTGATATGTATAAAATCAAATCACTAAAACTGAGTGGCGTGCTAAACGGGACAGACATCCTATTTCTCAGAAAGATGATGGGTGTCAGCGAAAAAGGAGCTGCAACAGGAGGACAGTTGGAATATCTTGATATTTCAGACACAAAAATAATAGAAGGTGGCGATGGCTATTATATTTCGAGTGGTGGTTTTTCATATGATACTTCATATGATAGAATAGGAACGTATATGTTTTCAAGAGCACGAGCTTTAAAAACAATTTTACTGCCAAATGGCGTGACTTCGATTGGGGGTGATGCTTTCAGCGGTTGTACCGGCCTCACCTCTATAAATATTCCGGGCAGCGTAACAACGATTGAGGGTGATGCTTTCAGTGGTTGTACAAGCCTTACCACTATAAATATTCCGAGCAGCGTAACAACGATTTGGGATGATGCTTTCAGAGGTTGTACCGGCCTCACCTCTATAAATATTCCGGGCAGCGTAACAACGATTGGGGCTAATGCTTTTAGTGGTTGCTACAGGCTTTCCTCTGTTTATTTTGCAGGATGCTATACTTGGCTGAGTAATGTTTTTTATTGTGGTAACGATAACGTTAAAATATATGTGCCAAAAGGAAGTAAATCTCATTACGAACAGTTCTTTCTTGATAACGAAATAATCGAATATGAGCCAAACAACGAATAGAGCATTTAATTCCGTACACGGCAAATCTTGTTGCGTGCGGAATAAAAAACAATCACCACATATATTGATAACAATAAATAAGAACATTATGGAGGAAAGTCTGAAAGAAGATTTCGAGTCAATGACGCGCCTGTATCATTTTACAAGATTTGAGACGGCACTGTTAATCGTAAAGTCTGGAAAATTGAGATTCAGCAAATTATTTGCAATGAACGATATCTGTGAAAGCAACAAGCAAATCTACAATAACATGAGTTCATGTAACCAAGGATGGTTTACAAATGAAATTAGTAAAGAAATATCAAGGTACCGCCAAATAAGCATGACAATGGATAAGGAGGGTAAACTTGGTTTTGACCTGACGCAGATGTGGGGACATTATGCAAATAATGGATACGGTGTGTGTCTTGTGTTTGACAAAACAGCAATAGAAAGGATTTGTAAGTCAAAGAGTATAAAATATGGAGAAGTTTTATATGATGAAGAAACTTCTCTTTGTACGAGAACGGACGTTCAGAACAAAAAAGAAATTATAGAATATGTAAGAAACAATGCGGATAGCCTGTTTTTTCATAAACGTAAGGAATGGGAAAGCGAACAAGAGTTTAGGTATATAAAACGTTGTGCAAAAACTAAGGATTGTTTCTTAGACATAAAGAAAGCCCTTAAATATGTAATAATGTGCAATTCTCAGTCGCAAAGTTCGGAAGATAGTATTACTGGCAGTACGGAATATGCTATTATGAAAGACGTTTTACGCACGGGCAATATACCAATATTGCAATATACGTATTTCTTAGACAACTGTCAGTTGGTTTGCGAGGACAGCTTGGTGTGGAGTAGTGATGAGTAAAGTGTCAGAATGCCAAAATGTCAGTGAGGGGGTGGTGAGAATGGCGTATTTGCGTCCGGAGGGAAGCGCGGAGGGAAAATACGTGCCATTTTGGAAGTCGAGGTTGTACACGGAGAAAGCTTTCGCGGCATTTTTACGGTCTTTTTGAAAACGAAAAGCGAGCATTGGGCGGTGGAAACTTTTAAGGGAGTAAGTGAGGAGGAAAGTAAGTTTGCATTTTGTTTTTGTTCTTAGGGAGATAGGAAAGCGGCAGTTGGAGAAAAAATCCTGTTTTACCCCGTCGTTTTGAGTGCTTTCCGGTGTGTTTTTCAACGAAAAGTCGAGCATGAAGCGTCAGTCTGCGGAGAATGGAAAATCGCTTTCAGCCAAACGTTTTTCCGTTCGCAGGAGAAAAATAGGGAAAAATGGGTGGAAATGACGGATAAAATCAGTTCTTGGGCTGCTTTTTTAACTTATGCCATTTTAAATGGCACTAAAGTTTCGTTTTTGTTCAAGCGGAAATCGTGGAAATACTTTCTTTTTGCAAGTAAAAAGTGTTGTATATTTGCTATTTTGTTAGTCTCGCGTGGCGACATGCAAAGCGTTCCTGTTCTTATCGGTATTGCTTGGTATGCCTTGTTTGTTGATGGTCAGTGCACCGTTGGATGGCAAGTTTTGATGGTATGTTTTCTGGGATTGGGAGATATTTTCTCCCGCATTTTTATGGTTACTCCGGAAAAACTCCGTACTTTTATCCTTTCAAAGAACAGGGAAAGGCTATGGCAAAGGATAAGACCGTCTATGTGTGTGCGAATTGCGGACAGGAATCACCGAAGTGGGTGGGGCGTTGTCCTGCGTGCGGGGAATGGAACACTTTTAAGGAATTCACTGTACGCAAGGAGGGTGCGTCGGCTGCCGCGTCGGGAGGATTCAGCCAGGCGTTGCCGGGGGAACCACTGCGTAGGCGGCCTATTCCCGTGGGACAGATTGTGACCGACGAAGAACCGAGGTTGGACATGCACGACGAGGAACTGAACCGCGTATTGGGCGGCGGACTGGTGCCCGGCTCATTGGTGCTTCTGGGTGGGGAACCCGGCATCGGGAAGTCCACGTTAGTCTTGCAGACCGTACTGAAGATGACGGACAAGCGGGTGCTTTATGTCAGTGGCGAGGAGAGTGCGCGGCAGTTGAAGTTGCGTGCCGACCGTTTGGTGCCAAGGGCAGGAGGAAAGGCGGACGGACGGGAAGGGTTTTTGTCCCGTTCGTCTTGTATGGTCGTGTGCGAGACTTCGCTCGACCAGATTTTCCTGCACGTCCGTAACGAGCAGCCGCAGTTGTTGGTCATCGATTCCATACAGACCATCATGACAGAGGCCGTGGACAGTTCGCCCGGCAGCATCTCGCAGGTGCGCGAGTGCGCCGCGCTGTTGTTGAAATTCGCCAAGGAGAGCAATATTCCCGTGATATTGATCGGCCATATCAATAAGGAGGGGACACTGGCCGGCCCCAAGGTGTTGGAACATATCGTGGATGCCGTGTTGCAGTTCGAGGGCGACCAACATTATATGTACCGCATCCTGCGCAGCATCAAGAACCGTTTCGGCAGCACGGCCGAGTTGGGCATCTACGAGATGCGGCAAGACGGTTTGCGGCAGGTGAGCAATCCTTCGGAACTGTTGCTCACCGAGAATCACGAAGGACTGAGCGGCGTGGCCATCTCTTCGGCCATCGAGGGCGTACGCCCCTTCCTCATCGAGACGCAAGCCTTGGTCAGCACGGCGGCTTACGGCACGCCGCAACGTTCGGCCACCGGCTTCGACCTGCGCCGGTTGAATATGTTGTTGGCCGTGTTGGAAAAGCGCGTGGGCTTCAAACTGGCGCAGAAAGACGTGTTCCTGAACATAGCCGGAGGGTTGAAAGTGACCGACCCGGCCATCGACTTGTCCGTCATTGCCGCCGTGCTGAGCAGCAATGTGGACACGGGTATCGAAAGCGGCGTCTGCATGGCCGGGGAAGTCGGCTTGAGCGGCGAGATACGTCCGGTAAACCGTATCGAGCAGCGCGTGGCGGAAGCGGCCAAGCTCGGTTTCCGGCAAATGATTGTCCCGCGCCACAACTTGCAGGGATTCGACACGTCGAAACTGAAGATAGAACTTGTCCCGGTGCGGAAAGTGGAAGAGGCGCTCCGTGCGCTTTTCGGTTAAACGAACAGATAACGATAAGGATATGATAGAAGAATACCAACTCAGGGTCTTGCCGGAAACGGCAGCCAATGAGCAGGCCTTGCGCCGTTACGTCGCCCGCGAGAAAGGAAAGGACGAACGGACGCTGACGGCCATACGGGTGTTGAAACGCAGTATCGACGCCCGTCAGCGTACGATATTCGTCAACTTGAAGCTGCGGGTGTACGTCAATGAGCAGCCGGAGGACGATGAATTTGTCCGTACGGCATACCGGAATGTGGAGGGACGTCCGCAGGTGGTTGTGGTCGGTGCCGGTCCCGGCGGACTGTTTGCCGCCTTGCGCCTGATTGAAGCGGGGTATCGTCCCGTCATCGTGGAACGAGGCAAGAACGTCCGCGACCGCAAGTTGGACTTGGCCAAAATATCGCGTGAACATAAAGTGGACAGCGAGAGCAATTACAGTTTCGGGGAAGGCGGCGCAGGAGCTTATTCCGACGGAAAGCTGTACACCCGGAGCAAGAAACGCGGGAATGCGGAGAAAATCCTGAATGTATTCTGTCAACACGGTGCCAGTGTGTCCATCTTGCAAGACGCCCATCCCCACATCGGGACGGACAAACTTCCGAGAGTCATCGAGAACATGCGCAAGACGATTCTGGACTGCGGGGGAGAAGTGCATTTCGGGACCCGTATGGATGTCTTGCTCATCGAGAAAGACACGGTGGTGGGGATAGAGACGAACACGGGGAAGACCTTCCGCGGGCCGGTCATTTTGGCCACGGGGCATTCGGCGCGTGATGTCTACCGTTGGTTGCATGCCCATGGCGTGGAAATCGAAAGCAAGGGCTTGGCGGTCGGTGTGCGTTTGGAGCATCCGTCGCTTCTCATCGACCAGATACAATATCACAACCGGAACGGACGGGGAAAGTATCTTCCGGCTGCGGAGTATAGCTTTGTGCAGCAAGTGGAAGGCCGCGGGGTGTACAGTTTCTGTATGTGTCCGGGCGGGTTCGTCGTTCCGGCAGCCAGTGGTTCCCGGCAGACGGTGGTCAACGGGATGTCGCCCAGCAACCGTGGGTCGAAATGGAGCAATTCAGGCATGGTGGTGGAGTTGCATCCGGAAGATCTGGAGGAGAAATCACTGGCCGGTTTTATGGCTGTTTCCGGTTTGCAGCCGGACGTGCGGCATCCGTTGGCCATGATGTTCTTTCAGGAAGCGTTGGAAGAACAGAACTGGCAGCAGGGGAATTGCCGACAGACGGCTCCCGCGCAGCGGATGGCCGATTTCGTGAACGGGCGTTTGAGTTACGACCTGCCCGCGAGTTCGTATGCTCCCGGACTGGTGTCCTCGCCTTTGCATTTCTGGATGCCGAAGTTCATCACGGCACGATTGGCAGAGGGCTTCCGCCGTTTCGGCAAAGCCTCCCGTGGTTTCCTGACCAACGAGGCCGTGATGTTAGGAGTGGAGAGCCGCACGTCGGCACCCGTACGTATCGTGCGCGATGGGGAAACTTTGCAGCACGTGCGGTTGAAGGGATTGTTCCCGTGCGGCGAAGGTGCCGGATATGCCGGAGGCATCGTGTCGGCCGCGATGGACGGGGAGCGTTGTGCGGAAGCCGCGGCTGCTTACCTCGGGAGTTAGAAATCCACTCCCAAGGTCATGGTGAGGTTGCCCGTGCGGATGTGCCCGTCGAAGTCGTCGTAATGGTATTCGCTGTAGTTACGTCCGGCAATGTTGAACAAGCCGATGTCGTATCCCATTTCAAAGTAGAAGTTTTGGAAAGCCATGCCGCAACCTACCCGTATTCCGGCATCGAAGCGTTTATAGCGGTCGGCTCCGAATGGGTCAATCTTGGTACGGGAATCGTAAAGTTTGGTCGTTCCGCCTACGCCAACGGCCATGAAACCTCCGAAAAACGGTTGCACGGTGAAATCGTCGGCGTTGGTGTTGAGTTTGTATTTCAGTACAATGGGAATTTCCAGATACCTCATGTAACATTTCTTAAACTCGACTTCCTCCGTGGCTTCTATTTCCGTGCCCTTTTCCGTGTAAATCAATCCGCTCTCCAAGAAGAAGGGTAGTCCGTCGCCCAGCTTGTTTCCGTAAACCAATCCGATATGATAACGCGGCAACGGATTGGTCTGTGCTTCTCCTCCTGTCCCTTTGTATCGCACCGTAGGGACGTTCAGACCGAAACGCAGACCGAAGTAAGAGCTTCGTCTGTAATCCCGCCAACGGCTCGCATATACGGGTTCTCCTTCATAGAAATCCTTTCCGGCGCTTACCGGCATGGCGGTGAACAGTAATAAGATATAGAGAAGAAAAGTTTTTTTTGTCATGTGAGTGTATGCTTAATATCGATGATTTATTAGGCAAAAATACAAATTAATTTTATTTCATAAGCCTTTTTAGATAAATAATTGCTATTTTTGCGGATGTTATACAACGATAGAACAACTTTGAAATATTAAGGTCTCGGAGCGGTCGAGACAGGTGTTGTGGGCCTGCATGCAAAGAGATCCAATTCTGAAAACGTAGATATGAAAGTATTAAAATTTGGGGGAACATCCGTAGGTTCCGTAGAAAGCATTCTGAGTGTTAAAAAGATTGTTGAGGCTGAAAAGGAGCCTGTGGTTGTCGTAGTATCTGCATTGGGCGGAATTACCGACAAGTTGATTAAAACATCCAAGTTGGCTTTGGCCGGAGATTTGTCTTACCAGTCTGAGTTTGATGAGATTGCCGGGCGTCACCATCAGATGATAGAAGCCGTAATTCCTTCCGGAGAAAAAAAGGAACGTTTGTTGGAGACCATCGACGCCTTGCTGGATGAGTTGAAAAGCATTTATCAAGGCGTCTATCTTATCCGTGACCTTTCGCCTAAGACGTCTGCTGCCATAGTCAGTTATGGGGAGCGGTTGTCGTCCAATATAGTAGCCGTGTTGATAGACGGAGCCAAATGGTTCGACTCACGTACCTTTATTAAGACTGAGATTAAGTCGGGACGTCAGTTGCTGGCATCCGATTTGACGCACGAACTGGTCAAACAGGCTTTTGTCGACTTGCCGAAAGTCTCTTTGGTTCCGGGATTCATTTCCACGGATGCCGACTCCGGAGAGGTGACGAACTTAGGTCGTGGAGGGTCGGACTATACGGCCTCCATCATTGCTGCGGCGTTGGATGCTTCTTTTTTGGAAATATGGACGGATGTGGACGGTTTCATGACGGCCGACCCGAAGGTGATTTCCACCGCTTATACCATCAATGAGTTGAGTTATGTAGAGGCTATGGAGCTTTGCAACTTCGGTGCGAAGGTGGTTTATCCCCCTACCATCTATCCGGTTTGCGTAAAGAATATTCCGATTCTCATCAAGAATACGTTTAATCCTTCGGGAAAAGGCACGGTGATTAAGAGCGACATCGCCGAAGACCAGAAGCCTATCAAGGGTATTTCCAGTATAAACGGAACGACATTGATTACGGTTTCCGGTTTGTCTATGGTGGGAGTCATCGGCGTGAACCGTCGTATCTTCTCGGCGTTGGCCAATAACGGCATCAGTGTGTTCCTCGTGTCGCAGGCTTCTTCGGAGAACAGTACGTCCATCGGTGTACGCGATGCGGATGCCGATGCGGCTTGCGAGGTTTTGAATGCGGAGTTCTCCAAGGAAATAGAGACGGGAGCGATGTACCGGATGACGGCGGAAAGCGGTTTGGCTACAGTGGCCATCGTGGGCGAGAACATGAAGCACACACCCGGCATCGCCGGAAAGTTGTTCGGAACGTTGGGGCGTAGCGGCATCAATGTGATTGCTTGTGCACAGGGCGCTTCGGAGACGAATATCTCTTTTGTGGTGGACGGGCTGTTCTTACGCAAGACACTTAATGTCATCCATGATAGTTTTTTTCTTTCGGAATACCAAGTCCTCAATCTTTTTCTGTGCGGAGTAGGGACGGTGGGTAGTAGCTTGATTGCGCAGTTGGCGCAGCAGAGTGAGAAATTGAAGAAAGAACGGGGGTTGAAGCTTAAGGTCGTGGGTATTGCCAGCGGGCACAATGCGATGTTCGACCGCGAAGGTATCAGTTTGGAGAACTGCCGTGAACAGTTGGCGCATAGTGCGCCGAGCGATTTGAACCGCTTGCGTGACGAAGTGATAGGAATGAACATCTTCAATTCCGTGTTTGTCGACTGTACGGCCAGTTCCGATGTGGCCGGGCTGTATCAGGAATTTCTGGAACATAACATCTCCGTGGTGGCGGCCAATAAGGCTGCGGCCTCTTCCGATTACGCCACTTATCAGAAACTGAAATCCACAGCCCGTCAGCGCGGGGTGAAGTTCTTGTTCGAGACGAATGTGGGAGCCGGCCTGCCCATTATCCGTACCATGAACGATTTGCTGAACAGCGGGGATAAGATTTTGAAGATAGAAGCCGTATTGAGCGGTACTTTGAATTTCATATTCAACAAGATTTCGGCCGACGTTCCGTTTAGCGAGACCGTGCGGCTGGCCAAGGAAGAAGGATATAGCGAGCCCGATCCTCGTGTGGATTTGAGCGGAAAAGATGTCATCCGTAAGTTGGTGATTTTGGCGCGTGAAGCCGGTTACCGTATCGAACAGTCCGACGTGGAGAAGCACCTGTTCGTGCCCGATTCGTTTTTCCGGGGTACGTTGGATGAATTTTGGAAGAACCTGCCTTCCCTGGATGCCGATTTCGAGCGGCGGCGTAAGGTATTGGAGAGCGAAGGAAAACGTTGGCGTTTTGTTTCCCGTTACGAGAACGGCAAAGCCAGTGTGGAACTGTGTGAGGTAGGACGTGAACATCCGTTCTACACCCTCGAAGGTTCCAATAACATTATCTTGCTGACGACAGAGCGCTATAAGGAGTATCCCATGCAGATTCAGGGATACGGAGCCGGGGCCGGAGTGACGGCGGCCGGTGTTTTTGCCGACATTATGAGTATTGCCAACGTATAACATATATATAATTAAGGTAAGGAGATAAAGATGAAGCATATTATTATACTGGGCGACGGCATGGCCGATTGGAAAGTTCCGGCCTTGGGCGACAAGACGCTGTTGCAATATGCCCATACGCCTAATATGGATTGGATAGCCCGCATGGGACGCAACGGATTGTTGCAGACCGTGCCGGAGGGATTTCATCCCGGTAGCGAAGTGGCCAATTCTTCCATTTTGGGTTACGATCAGCACAAGGTGTATGAAGGGCGCGGGCCGCTCGAAGCAGCCAGTATCGGAGTCGAACTGGCCGATGACGATTTGGCGTTGCGTTGTAATCTGATTTGCATTGAAGAAGGCAAGATAAAAAACCATTCTTGCGGACGGTTGGAGACGGAAGAAGCGGATGTGCTGATTCGTTTCTTGCAAGAGAAGTTAGGTAACGAGCGTATACATTTTTATACGGGTGTGCAGTACCGCCATTTATTGGTCATCAAAGGAGGGAACAAGCATCTGCATTGTACTCCTCCGCACGACGTGCCGGGTACGCCTTTCCGCGACTGTATGGTGAAGGCCGAAGTACCCGAAGCCCAGGAAACCGCAGACTTGCTGAATCGCCTGATTCTGGAGTCCCAGAGGTTGTTGGCCGACTACCCGTTGAATCTCCGCCGGATGAAGGAAGGCCGCGATGCGGCCAACAGTATTTGGCCGTGGGGCGGCGGCAACCGTCCGGCCATGGTTCCGTTGACGGAGACTTATCCTCAAATCAAAAAGGGTGCGGTCATTACCGCCGTAGACCTCATACGGGGTATCGGACGTTATGCCGGTTTGCAGGTCATAGATGTGGAAGGGGCTACCGGTTTGTACGATACGAATTACGAAGGCAAGGCACAAGCGGCGATAGAAGCCTTGAAAGACGGTGATTTCGTGTATCTGCATGTGGAGGCGAGCGACGAAGCCGGTCATGACGGAAACGTGGAATTGAAGTTGCAGACGATAGAGAATCTGGACCGCCGTGCCATCGGACCGATTTTGGAAGCCGTGAAAGATTGGGAAGAACCGGTGGCCATCGCCGTGTTGCCCGACCATCCTACGCCCTGTGCCCACCGTACGCATACGCCCGACCCTATACCGTTTGCCATTTACTATCCCGGCATAGAGCCGGACAGCGTACAGACGTTCGATGAGGACGCAGCTAAAGCCGGAAGCTACGGGTTGCTTCGGGGCGATGAGTTTATTCGTGAATTTATGAAACATTAATCGACCATACTTTATGAAATATTATAGTACGAACGGTAAGGCCGACCGCGCTACGCTTCACGAAGCCGTAGTGAAAGGCCTGGCGAGCGACAAAGGTTTGTTTATGCCCGAGGTCATCCGGCATCTTCCGGAGTCGTTCTTCGACGAGATACAGGACCTTTCTTTTCAAGAAGTGGCCTACCGCGTGGCGGACGCTTTCTTCGGAGAGGACGTGCCGACCGATACGTTGAAACAAATCGTGTACGACACGTTGAGTTTCGATTGTCCGGTGGTGAAAGTTACGGAGAACATTTATTCCTTGGAACTTTTCCACGGTCCCACGTTGGCCTTTAAAGACGTGGGAGCGCGTTTCATGGCCCGCCTTTTGGGATACTTCATCAAGCAGGAAGGGTGCAATCAGGTGAATGTGTTGGTGGCTACTTCCGGCGACACAGGGAGTGCCGTGGCCAACGGTTTTCTGGGTGTGGAAGGCATCCACGTGTATGTACTCTATCCGAAAGGCAAGGTGAGTGCCATTCAGGAATGCCAGTTTACGACGTTGGGGCAGAACATTACCGCCCTCGAAGTGGACGGCGTGTTCGACGATTGCCAGGCTTTGGTGAAAAACGCTTTCATGGACGAGGAACTGAACCGCCACATGAAACTGACGTCCGCCAATTCCATCAACGTGGCCCGTTTCCTGCCGCAGGCATTTTACTATTTCTACGCTTACGCCCAGATGAAGAAGTTCGGTAAGGCCGACCAACTGGTGGTATGCGTGCCGAGCGGAAATTTCGGCAACATCACGGCCGGACTGTTCGGCAAGGTGATGGGCTTGCCGGTGAAGCGTTTCATTGCAGCCAACAATGCCAACGACATCTTCTACAATTATTTGCAGACGGGAGAATACCATCCCCGTGCGTCGGTGCAGACCATCGCCAATGCCATGGATGTGGGCGATCCCAGTAATTTTGCCCGTATTTACGATTTATACAAGGGAAGCCACGCGGCCATTACGGCTGAAATCAGCGGGGCGACTTATACCGACGCGCAGATTGCCGAGACCGTGAAGGCTTGTTATGAAACGAACGGTTACTTGCTCGATCCGCATGGAGCTTGCGGCTTCCGTGCTTTAAGCGAGGGGCTGCGTGAGGGTGAATGCGGTGTGTTCCTCGAAACGGCACATCCGGCCAAGTTCCAAGCCACGGTGGAGAATATCATCGGCGGTTCGGTGGACATACCTGAAAAGTTGGCAGCCTTCATGAAAGGGGAGAAGAAGAGCATCCCGATGGGCAAGGACTTTGCCGGATTCAAGGCATACTTGATGAAACAATAGTTTTATCGTTTGTTGAAAACATCGCGTCCCTGTATGGCCTGACGTTTCCCCGGAAACGTGCAATGGCATACAGGGACGCGATGCTTTATGTTTGCACCGTGTTACCGCACAAATTTCAGTGTGTGGGCGGTGCCGGAGGCCGTCACGACACGCAACAGGTAGATTCCATGGTGCAACTGTCCGGCGGTAATACGGTAGTTTCCGTCCGCGCTTTCAGGCTTGTCGGAAGAGAGAAGCCGTTGTCCTCGGCTGTCGTAAAGGTCGGCACGTGCCACCTTTCCGCCATAGCGGAAACGGATGTCCGTTTCTCCCGGGGCGGAGCAATAGACAGGAGCGTCAGCCGTTTGTGCGGCCATGCCTTGTATCGCCGAAGGTTCGGTAATCTCGAAATAGGTAGTCTGTGCTATTTCGGTGCCGTTGTGATTCGCCACGATGAAACGGTAGTCGTCCGGCTGGAGGGTAGCCTTGAATTGCAATTCAAAGTGCATGGGTTTTTCTTTTGTTGCCGTGACTTGCAAGATTTGGTATTGCAAGGGGTCGCCCAGTTCTTTCGGATAAATGCCGATTACGAACAGGTCTGTATACATATCGCCGCTGTGGCCTTCGATGTCGATGCTTCCCTTGTAGGTCATGGTCTCGCCTTGTTCGTACGATGCCTTGTCGAGTCCGCCTGTCAGGTTGAAGCCTTCGGCCAAGTCGGCTTCCTCGATGTCTATCTCCACGAGGGGACTTATTGCGTGAATCCCGTAGCCTATGAGGATAGCCGCCTGTATTCCGTACCGCCCTTCTTCCACTGCGGGCAATGTCCGTGTGGCGGTGAACGTGGTGTCATCGAGAGCGGGCAGGCAGAAACTTCCTACGGGAAAATAATCCATTAGCTCGTTCCTTTCAATGTCTATTAGCAGGGCATATACGTCATTGTGAAACTCACTGTTTTTTTCCTCGTTCCGTATCTCCACCTTGAAATCTGCATTATAGCCGCTGTAAAGCTTACCGGAGGGAGTGATGTTCACTACGGCTTCCCGGCCGGAGGCGTGCCATTCGGAAGAGCCGTCCTGGAATACTTCGAGGTAAAATTCTTTTGTGGCATTGGGGTTTTTCCGTATTTCTTTCCATTCTTCTTGTCCGGCTTGGCGTGCGGCCGGGTATATTCGGTATGTTCCCGGTGCTAACGCTGTCGGGTCGAAGCCGCTGAAAGTTAAAAACTCTATGGATGCCTCGGTAGGAACCTCGTTTTCTGTCCGGTAAGATTTGGAGAACGGTTGTGCCGTAGCGTCCTTTTCGGCCATAAGGGTGATTTCCCCGTCGAATATGTAGCCGGAGTTTGTAATATTGTTCAAGCGGAAGGTTCCGTTTTCATATTCGGCATCGTCCATGTATAAATGGCAGGAAGGCACCGGTGTGCCGGTCTGGGGCATCAGGCCGACTATCATGCGTTGGAGGAACTTAAAGCCTCCTCCACCTCCTCCGATGTCAAGACTTTCCGGATTAAGGGAATATAATTCAAAATACCCGTTGTCAGCTCCTCCTCATCCCCAATTCACGTGCACGAGGTCGTCGCTGTCGTAGCCGTCGATGACAAAACCATGGCCGCCAATTGTGGCGTCTTGTCCGTTATATTGCACAGGCCGCTTGGCCGAAAGCTCCGTTTTGATGAGGTTCATCCATTCCTCGGAAGAATAGAGAGACCTGTATGTGAAATAGGCCGACGGGTCATAGCCTAAATATTTCACCATGCCTTGCATGAGCTCCTCACAGGAGGTGTTCGATGTCGAGGCATAGTCCATTTGTGCGGCCACGCCGCAGGCTTTCATCAGTGTGGCCACTGCATTGGCTTGTGTCTCGTTGTATTCGCCATAGTTGTAGGCAGGCAGCATGTTGTCCCAGTCGAAAGGCGTGTTGCCGAAATCGAATTCCACGGGGAATTGGTGGGTCTCCGTGGTATAGGAATAGTTGCCTGTGCCGCGCTCCGGATATTTATAGTAGCGCATGATCATTGCGGCGGCCGTTGCAGCACAGCCCGTCACCATCTGTTCACCGTTGAGTTCGGGACAGAATTTGTTGTAGGGTGTGCCTTGGTCGTAGTTGATGTCGCCGAGCAAGGGAGCGACGGTTTCGGGGAACGACGTGTCTTCCTGTTTCAGGCTGAACGTTTGCCGCCCGTCGGGTGCTTCTCCTGTTTGGCGGATATGCCCGGCCTGCGCGGCGTATGCGTCGAGCAAGACTTTGAGTCCGGTGGGCATGTCCCCGGTGCGGAATGCGCCTTCGGTGGAGTAACCGAGAATGTCGGCCATGCGGTCGTCCCCGGAGACGATAACGAAAGCTTCCGAGCCTTGGTTATAGGCGTACCATGCCGGTTGTGCCGTGCCGAGGCCGCGTTTCAAGGGGGAGGTCTCGGACGTGGCTGCCAAGGTAAGCGGTGCGGCGGCACGTGTGGCGGTCACACGTTTGGCGGCGAGGAACTCCTCTGCTATTTGCCGTGCCTGCGCTTCTTTGCGGGGCTCGGCTGAGGCTGTGTACCGATAAGGGCGACCGCAAGCCAAAGGAGGTAACGATGTTTCATTGTATATAAATTGTTATGGTTTGTGATTTATCTGACGGTATTCGCCGTGTAGTCGCGGACGAGGTAGATGCCGCTGCCGTCACCGGTGTCGAATGCACTCAGCCAGAGTTGGGTGTGTTCGTCCTGTAATTTGCAGTAGAGGCGGAGGGTACCTGCTTGGAGTTTTTGCCCCATCTCGTTCTTCCAATTCTCATCGTTCCAGTCTTCTTCGGCTATCGGGGTATGGAGGCCGGGAGTCGATGCGTCGTCATAATACTCGGTCTCTACTTCCATATTGAATCTTCTTTGGGCATAGGTGCGCACGACGTAGAATTTTCTAGCGTAGGTACTTACGTCCGTATTGGTGTAGATTTCATATTCCGTGATTTTCGACAGAACGTCGTCGTTGAATGTGAAGGCGCGTTCGACGGTGGAGAAGGAACTGGAGGACAGCTTGTCCGCAAATGTGCCCAAATAAGTGCCGGGTTGCGACGTGCTTTCCGTGAGCCGGGGATAGACCTTCAGTGTAGTGGCGAGGTCGTCATCCCAAAAACTGCTGAAGATGTCGCAGGAGATGACTGTGTAGTCCAGCGTGCTGCTCATGTCTTTATAAAAGTTGCCTTCCGCATCAGGGCCGAGGAACGAGTAACGGGCGTTGAACGATAAACTGTATTGTCCCGGATCTTCGGGTGCGGTGAAGCTGAAATAGGCCGTTCCGTTTTCTTCCTTTTCCGAAGGATAGTTCAGTGACCCCCATGTGTAAGTCGCTTCGCTGATGTTCTGCCCGCCTGTGGGGAGGGCGATAGAGGCCGTCAGGGGTTGGCCGGGACGCACTTGATCTTTGCCGGTGTTCAGGCTGATGGTGCCGATCTTTGCCGGTGCTACGCCGTGCCGGGTAGCATCTTCTTCACTGCAGGCACTGAAGGCCAATGCGGCGCAACAGGCCGCCATGTAAATTTTGAAAGTCATTTTCTTCATCTTCTGTTTCTATTATACCTAAAATCCGCAAGCAATCTCAATGGCAATCTCAATTGCAGTAAAGAGCTTGA
>ERZ1673701.674-NODE-674-length-36317-cov-12.454112_pt1 | contig 36317 bp, 26 predicted proteins | sample MGYA00580231_ERZ1673701 | MGnify/ENA primary metagenome ERZ1673701 (study PRJEB41218, sample SAMN15661798) | gut metagenome | host: Homo sapiens | place: Canada: London | collected 2015-08-20/2019-03-30 | study: EMG produced TPA metagenomics assembly of...
CAGGGGCAGTAAATCCGAATCTCTCCGGTGTTGTTTTTTTAGGTTTTAGGTGTTGTTTTGGTTAACAGCGGAGCGGCGGTTTTTTGAGTTGGTTCCTTCCCGTCGGGGCATTCTGCCGAAGACGGGGCCCCTGCCAATGTTTTTCTTGCGATTTCGGCGCAGATCCTTCATTTAATATCAAACTCATATGGCATCGTTGAGATTCAGGATGGTCGAAGAGGCGCTCAGCCACGTAGCGGTTCCCGCACAGGCTCCCGCCGGACGTTCGACCGATTATTTCGGGGAGTTGGTCTTCGGGCGCAACGTCATGCGGCGGTATCTCGACCGCGAGACCTACGAAGCGCTGATCCAGACCATGGAACACGGCACGCCCCTCACGCGCGAAGTGGCCGACGGCATCGCCGCAGGCATGAAGCAGTGGGCGGTGGAGCACGGCGCCGACCACTACACCCACTGGTTCCAGCCGCTCACGGGGGGAACCGCCGAGAAACACGACTCCTTCGCCGAACCCGACGGACGGGGCGGCGTGCTCGAAGAGTTCTCCGGCAAGCTGCTCGTCCAGCAGGAACCCGATGCCTCGTCGTTCCCCAACGGCGGTATCCGCAACACGTTCGAAGCGCGCGGCTACTCCGCCTGGGACCCCGCGTCGCCCGCCTTCATCGTCGGCTCGACGCTCTGCATCCCGACCGTGTTCATCGCCTATACGGGCGAGGCGCTCGACTACAAGACCCCGCTGCTGCGCTCGCTGGCAGCCGTCGACAGGGCCGCGACGGAAGTATGCCGCTACTTCGACCGCAACGTCACGAAGGTTTTCAGCTACCTGGGCTGGGAGCAGGAGTACTTCCTCGTGGACGAAGCGCTGTGGGCCGCACGCCCCGACCTGGTGCTGACGGGTCGCACGCTCATGGGCCACGAATCGGCCAAGAACCAGCAGCTCGAAGACCACTATTTCGGCGCGATTCCCGAACGCGTGATCGAATTCATGCGCGACCTGGAATACGAATCGCTCCGGTTGGGCATTCCCGTCAAAACCCGCCACAACGAAGTGGCGCCCAACCAATTCGAGCTGGCGCCCATTTACGAGGAAGCCAACCTGGCCAACGACCACAACCAGCTGCTGATGACGATCATGAACAAGATCGCCCGCCGCCACAACTTCCGCATCCTGCTCCACGAGAAGCCCTTCAAGGGGGTCAACGGTTCGGGCAAACACAACAACTGGTCGCTGGGCACTGACACGGGCGTCAACCTGCTCGGGCCGGGCAAGACGCCTTCGGAGAACCTCCAATTCATCACCTTTCTGGTCAACGTCATGGCGGCCGTCTACCGGCACAACGGCCTGCTCAAAGCCTCGATCATGAGCGCCACCAACGCCCACCGGCTGGGAGCCAACGAAGCGCCGCCCGCTATCATTTCGATCTTTCTGGGCGCACAGATTTCGGCCGTGCTCGAAAAACTGGAAGCGAGCCGCAGCGATGCGGCCATCACCTTCTCGGCGAAGAACATGTTCAAGATGAGCGGCATCTCGCACATCCCCACGCTGATGCTCGACAACACCGACCGCAACCGTACCTCACCCTTCGCCTTCACGGGCAACCGCTTCGAGTTCCGCGCCGTGGGGTCGTCGGACAACTGCGCCGACGCGATGCTGACGCTCAACACAGCGGTCGCCGAGCAGCTCACCCGCTTCAAGGAGGCCGTCGACCGACACATCGAGAGCGGCATGAAAAAGGAGAAAGCGATCTACGAGGAGCTCAAAAAGCTCATCCGCGAGTGCAAGCCGATCCACTTCGACGGCAACGGCTATTCCGACGAGTGGAAAGCCGAAGCGGCCCGCCGGGGGCTCGACTGCGAAACCTCGACGCCGCTGATCTTCGACCGCTATCTGACCCCCGATTCGATCCGCATGTTCGAGAGCACGGGCGTGTTGAACAAGGTGGAGATCGAAGCCCGCACCGAGGTGAAATGGGAGACCTACACCAAAAAGATCCAGATCGAAGGGCGCGTGCTGGGCGACCTGACGATGAATCACATCGTCCCGATCGCCTCGCGCTACGAGGCGATGCTGCTGGACAAGGTATACAAAATGGCGCAGATCGGCGGGCTGGACGCCTCGGCCGACATCGATCTGCTCAAAAAGATACAGGGGCACACGGCCGCCATCCAGACGCTCACGATCGAGATGATCGAAGCGCGCAAGAAGGCCAACCGCATCGAAAACGCACGCGCGAAGGCGATCGCCTACCACGACACGGTGGAGGTCTACTTCGAGGAGATCCGCCGCCACATCGACAAGCTCGAAGAGATCATCGACGACCAGATGTGGACGCTGCCCAAATATCGGGAACTTCTGTTCATCAAATAGGTTCCGTAATTTTCAGTCAGGTTGTGAGGACGCCGCGGAAGCATTTCCGCGGCGTTTTTTTTTTGCAACCGACGCCCCCGGAACAGCCGCGACACAACGAACCGCTGCCGATGCCGGCCTCCGATTCCGTACGCCGTACATTTCGGAACCACCCCGGCCCCGCTGCGCGAGGTCGACCTCTCGTTTTCCCGCACCCTCCGCATCCGTCAAAATGTCCTCCGTGCCGCCGAAGCCGAAGAAGACCGATGCAGCATGCCCGTGCGAAGAAACCGACGGGGAGTTTTCGGGCAGACCGATCCGATTATTCGGGATTTTTTCCTACATTTGTTCGAATATTTCCGGCCAGTGCGGGCGGAGCCGCCCGAGAACCGCGCCCCGCATAGAAAACGAAACCCCGTAAACTCCCGACCGAAACGATGATCGTAATCGCAGACAGCGGATCGACCAAATGCAACTGGCAGCTCGTCGACGACAGCGGCAGCGTACGCCGCGTACAGAGCCGTGGCATCAACGCCGTGCTCCAACGCCCCGACGAAGTGGAGGCGCTGCTCCGCGAGACCTTCGCGGAACCGGTGCAGGCCGACGCGCTCCATTTCTACGGCGCCGGCTGCGGCGAACGCTACCCCGAACAGAGCGCCCGCCTGCGGGAGGCGCTGGCGCGTTATTTCCCCGCGGCACGCATCGCCGTCGAATCCGACCTCATGGGGGCGGCCCGCGCGCTGCTGGGCGGCCGTGCGGGCATCGCCTGCATCCTCGGCACGGGATCGAACTCCTGCTACTACGACGGCGTGCGCATCGTGCGCAACACGCCGCCGCTGGGCTGGGTTCTGGGCGACGAAGGAAGCGGGACGTACATCGGCCGGCAACTCGTCGGGAACCTGCTGAAAGGGCTTTGCGACGAATCGCTGCGCCAGCTCTTTTTCGAGGAGGAGCGGCTCGACTACGACGAGATCATCCGCCGCGTCTACCGCGAAGGGATGGCCAACCGTTTCCTGGCCTCGTTCACGCGCTTCGTGGCGCGGCACATCGACCGCCCCGAACTCGACGAACTGGTCTGCGAAGCGTTCCGCGCATTCGTGCGGCGCAACCTCGCGCACTACCCCGCCGACGCCGAAGTGTCGGCATTGGGCGGCGTCGCCTGTCATTTCGAACGGCAGCTGCGGCACGTGCTCGCAACCGAAGGGATGCGCGCGGGGCGGATCGTCGAGACCCCCGACGAAGGATTATTGAACTATCATATATGGAACAGATCAGAGTAACGGAACAGGCTTCGGCCTACGACGATTTGCAGCGGATGTCGGTGCACGACCTGCTGACGGGCATCAACCGCGAAGACCGCCGTGTGGCCGATGCCGTGGCCGCGACCATTCCCACGATGGAACGACTCGTCGAACGGATCGTCGAGCGGATGCAGCGCGGCGGACGAATGTTCTACATCGGTGCGGGCACGTCGGGCCGTTTGGCCGTGACCGACGCCTCGGAGCTGCCTCCGACCTACGGGGTACCTTTCGACACGGTCATCGGGCTGATCGCCGGCGGCGACGGCGCTCTGCGCAAGGCCGTAGAGCACGCCGAGGACGATACCGAAGGGGCTTGGCGCGACATGCAGCCGTGGCGGCCCGACGGCGGCGACATCCTGATCGGCGTCGCGGCATCGGGAACTACCCCCTACGTCGTGGGCGGACTGCGCACGGCACGGGCGCACGGGCTGCTCACCGGAGCGATCACCTGCAATCCCCGGTCGCCCGTCGCCGCCGAAGCGGAATATGCTTTGGAGGCAGTCGTGGGGCCGGAGTTCGTCACGGGTTCGACGCGGATGAAGGCCGGCACGGCGCAAAAACTGATGCTCAACATGATCTCCACGGCCGTGATGATCCGGCTGGGGCGCGTCGAAGGGAACAAGATGGTCAACATGCAGCTGACGAACAACAAACTCGTCGACCGCGGCACGCGCATGATCGTTCAGGAGACGGGGATCGCCGAGGCCGAAGCCCGCGCCCTGCTGCTCGCCTGCGGTTCGGTCAAGGCCGCACTCGACAAGATCCGACGAGGCGAATAGCCGGCCTGCATCCGACGAATTACCCCTCCGTGCAACGCACGTTGCACGGAGGGGTAATTTCATTTTATCCTTATTCACAAAAGACCGTTCCAACCGCTCGTGCGGCATTCCGGCCACCACGGCCCGGACGAAAGCGATACGCCGCTGCGGGGCGAAGCCTCTGCCTGCGGAGGGACGTCAGCGCCGTCCCTCCTTAGCCTCGATGCACTCGGTGGCGTGGGGCACTTTCATCAGGCGCTCCTTGGGAATGAGCTTGCCCGTGGTCTTGCAGATGCCGTAGGTCTTGTTCTCGATACGCACGAGCGCCATTTCGAGGTTGCGGATGAATTTCATCTGGTGGGCGGCCAACCGTCCGCTCTCCTCCTTGGAGAGCGTCGTGGCACCCTCTTCGAGCACCTTGAACGTCGGAGAGGTATCCTCCGTATCGTTGTCGCCCGTATGGGTGATCGTCGCGCGCAGCAATTCGTAGTCGGCGCGCGCCGTTTCAAGCTTTTTCAGAATCAGCTCCTTGAATTCGGCCAATTCCGCATCGCTATATCGGGTTTTCTCCTCTGCCATAATCTTGTCCGGTTTATTAACGTGTAACGTAAAAATAACATTTATTTCGGTAACTGCAAAATATTTTCGCAAAAATCCGTCTCCGATAACGGACGACCGCCGGCATCCCTCGGGAGCCGACGGTCGTCAATCGCTGCATGACTGCATTCAGAGCTTCGTCACGGCAATTTTCAACGGCTCCTCGTCGATCTCCGAGTCCACGACGAACTCCCCTTCGGGAAGGGCCGCCGTGCGGACGTCGCGCGCCAGAGTCTGCTGACCGATATAGTCGGCATAGGCGGCGACGGCCCCGACAACCGCCTCCTTCGCCTCGATCTCGACCCGAATGCGGTCGGTCACCTCGAAACCGGAGTCCTTGCGGATATTCTGGATGCGGTTAATCAACTCACGTGCCACACCTTCGCGCCGCAGGTCGTCCGTGACGGTGATGTCGAGCGCCACGGTGAGCTTGCCCTCGGAGGTCACCAGCCAGCCCGGCATATCCTCCGACGTGATCTCGAAATCGGCCGCTGTCACCGTGATCCGTTCGCCGCCCAAGTCGAGCGTCGTCTCCGGCGCCGACTCGACGGCTGCGATCTGCTCCTGCGTGAAGGCGGCCGTGAGCGCCGCGATCTGCTTCATGTATTTGCCGTACTTCGGACCGAGGGTCTTGAAGTTGGGCTTGATGCGCTTGGTAATCAGGCCGGCCGTCTCGGCGACCAGTTCGATCCGCTTGACGTTGACCTCATTCATGATGAGCGGCCGCACGGCCTCGATATGGCGTCCCATCGCCGGATCGAGCACCGGAATGAGAATCTTCCCGAGCGGCTGGCGTACCTTGATGTTCACCTTGCGGCGCAGGGCCAGCACCATCGACGAGACGCGCTGCGCGAGCGACATCGTCTCTTCCAGCTCCTTGTCCGCAAGCGACGGATCGGCCGCGGGGAACTGCGTCAGATGCACCGAACCTTCGTGGCGGCCGCTCACGGCGTTCAGGTCGCGGAAGATGCGCTCCGAGATGAAGGGCGCGAAGGGTGCGCTGAGCGATGCGACGGTTTCCAGACAGGTGTAGAGCGTCTGGTAGGCCGCCAGCTTGTCCTCGGTCATCCCGCCGCCCCAGAAACGTTTGCGGTTCAGACGCACGTACCAGTTGGAGAGGTTTTCGCACACGAACTCCTGGATCATGCGGGCCGCAGGGGTCGGATCGTAGCCTTCGAGCGACGCCGTGACGTCGGCCACCAGCGTATTGAGCAACGAAACGATCCAGCGGTCGATCTCCGGCCGGCGGGCGACGGGCACCTCCGCCTCGCGCCCCGTGAAGCCGTCGACATTGGCGTAGAGGGCGAAGAACGAGTAGGTGTTGTAGAGCGTGCCGAAAAACTTGCGGCGCACCTCGTCCACCCCGTCGCGGTCGAATTTGAGGTTGTCCCACGGCTGCGAGTTGGTAATCATGTACCAGCGCGTAGCATCGGCGCCGTAGCTGTCGAGTACTTCGAACGGATCGACGGCGTTGCCCAGCCGCTTCGACATCTTGTTGCCGTTCTTGTCGAGCACCAGTCCGTTGGAAATGATATTCTTGAAGGCTACCGAATCGAACAGCATCGCAGCGATCGCATGCAGCGTGAAGAACCAGCCGCGCGTCTGGTCGACGCCCTCGGCGATGAAGTCGGCGGGGTAGACCTGGCCGAAGCCCTCCTTGTTCTCGAACGGGTAGTGCACCTGCGCATAGGGCATGGCGCCCGAGTCGAACCACACGTCGATCAGGTCCGATTCGCGCCTCATCGGCTCGCCCTTCGACGAGACCAGCACGATCGAATCGACATAGGGGCGGTGCAGGTCGATGTTCTCGGTCGAGTAGTTCTCCTTCGACATGTCGCCGACCCTGAAATTCCTGTACGGGTTTTCCTGCATGACGCCCGCCGCTATCGAACGCTCTATTTCGGCCATCAGCTCTTCGACCGAACCGATGCACTTCACCTCGGAGTAGTCCTCCGTGGCCCATACGGGCAGCGGGGTTCCCCAGAAGCGCGAACGCGAGAGGTTCCAGTCCACCAGTCCTTCGAGCCACTTGCCGAAGCGGCCCGTTCCGGTCGATTCGGGTTTCCAGCGGATCGTTTTGTTCAGTTCGATCATCCGCTCGCGCAGCGCCGTGGTGCGGATGAACCACGAGTCGAGCGGGTAGTAGAGCACGGGTTTGTCCGTGCGCCAGCAGTGGGGGTAGGAGTGGGTGTGCTTCTCGATCTTGAAGGCCTTGTTTTCGGCTTTGAGCATCACCGCGATGTCGATGTCGAGCGTCGTCTCGGCATCGCAGGCGATATTCGGATCGTATGCGTTTTTCACATAACGGCCCGCATACTCCCTGTATTTTGCGGCGTCGACATTATTTTTCACGAATTCGGGATCGAGCTCCTCCAGCAGAAAGAATTTGCCCTGCCTGTCTACCATCGGCTGATTTTTGCCGGCCTTGTCCACCATGAACAGCGGCGCAATGCCTGCGGCGCGGCCTACGCGGTCGTCGTCGGCACCGAACGTCGGCGCGATATGCACGATGCCCGTACCGTCCGAAGTGGTCACGTAGTCGCCGACGATCACGCGGAACGCGTCGCCCATCGGCTTTACCCACGGGATGAGCTGCTCGTAGCGGATGCCTTCCAGTTCGGGACCCTGCCAGCTTTCGCCCGTAATCTCATAGGTTCCCTCCATTTTCTTGGTGAAGTATGCGGGCACGAGCTCTTTGGCGAGGATGACCGTCTGCGGACGGTCGGTATAGGGGTTGCGGCATTTGACCTTGACGTATTCGATCGCGGGACCTACGGCCAGCGCCGTGTTCGAGGGCAGGGTCCACGGCGTGGTAGTCCAAGCCAAGAAATAGAGCGGTCCCTCGACGCCGGCGAAAAGCTTCTCGCTCTTCTGGTCGCGGATGACTTCGAACTGCGCCGTGCAGGTCGTGTCCTTGACGTCGCGGTAGCAGCCGGGCTGGTTCAGCTCGTGGGTCGAGAGACCCGTTCCCGCCGCCGGCGAGTAGGGCTGGATGGTGTAGCCCTTGTAGAGCAGCCCCTTGTCGAAGAGCTGCTTGAGGAGCCACCACAGCGTCTCGATGTATTTGTTGTCGTAGGTGATGTAGGGATCGTCCATGTTGACCCAGTAGCCCATCTTGCGGGTCAGGTCCTCCCACATGCCCGTAAACTCCATGACGGCTTCGCGGCAGGTGCGGTTGTATTCTTCGATGGTGATCTTTTTGCCGATGTCCTCCTTGGTGATGCCGAGCTTCTTCTCGACGCCCAGTTCGACCGGAAGTCCGTGCGTATCCCAGCCCGCCTTGCGGTGCACGAGGTAGCCCTGCTGCGTTTTGTAGCGGCAGAAAACGTCCTTGATCGTACGGGCCATGACGTGGTGGATGCCCGGCGTGCCGTTGGCCGACGGGGGGCCTTCGTAAAATACGAACGCGGGGTGTCCTTCGCGCGTGGTGATGCTTTTATGGAATGTATCGCGGGCGTCCCACTCGCCGAGCACGTCGGCGGCCGTCTGCGCCAGATCGAGACCTTTATACTCTTTGAACTTCATGGTGTATGTGTTTTGTTTTCGTTCGGATCCTGCACCCGGAGCAAAGCCGGAACTGCCGGAAACGTCATTCGTTTTCCGACAACTCGCAAAGATATAAAAAAGATTTGAAAATCTGCAAAATTCCGCCGATTAGGCCGCCGCCGCAAAAACGGCGTGGGCTTATTCCGCGATCGGCATTTCGACCCGGAAGCAGGAACCTTCGCCGACGGCGGAATCGACGCCGATTTGTGCGCCCATCTGCTCCGCGATGCTCTTGCAGATCGAAAGTCCGAGTCCGGTGCCCTGCGTGAAGGTGTCCACCTTGTAAAACCGTTCGAAGATTTTGTCCAGCTCTTCGGCCGGAATGCCGATGCCCGTGTCGCGGACATAGAGACTCAGCCGGTCCCGTTTGCGTTCGAATCCCACCGTGACGAATCCTTTTGGTGTGAATTTCAGTGCGTTGCGGATGAAGTTGGCCAATATCTGCATCAGCCCCTGCCTGTATTGGCAGACGGTGCAGGAGGGCAGTCCCTTTTCGACGTCCAGCACGACTTCCTCCGGAGTCTGCAGGCGGAACGTTTCGACGGCTTCGCGGCAGAGCGTCCGCAGGTCGAACCGGGTCCTGACCAGATCGGCATGCCCCGATTCGATGCGCGAGAGGTCCAGTACGTCGGATATGATCTGCAGCAGCAGTCCGTTGTTGAGCGACACGATGTCGTTGTACTCTTTGCGCACTTCGGGGTCCTCCTCGGTGGTCAGCAGCTGCGAAAAGCCTACGATGGCGTTGAGCGGCGTGCGGATTTCGTGGCTCATGTTGGCGAGGAACGCCGTCTTGAGCTTGTTGGACTCCTCGGCCCGCTCCTTGGCGGCGATCAGCTCCTGCTCGGTCTGTTTGAGCGCCGTGATGTCGTAATTGATTCCCAGCATGTCGATCACCTGCTCCTGCGGCCGGTATTCGCGGCAGATGAGGTGGCTTTTGATCCATGTCGTCCGGCCGTCGTCGTGCAGGACGCGGCAGGAGACCGATGCCGACTGTATCTCCCCGGACTCGAACTGCGCCAGCCGGTTCAGCAGCACCGTGCGGTCGTCGGGGTGGATATGACGGTATTTGCCGATGACGTCGCCGATGGCGGCCGTGTCGGCTTCGCCGTAGTTGCGCAGCCAGACGCTCTGCGCATAACCCTCTTTGTTGCAGAGGTTGTAGTTGATGTATCCCACCTGCGCGTATTCGGAGATAAGGCGGAACAGCGCTTCGAATTCCGTGAGCCGGTCCTGCGTCTGGCGGAGTTCCGTGTTGTCGATGTTGATGAGCAGGTAGTGGGTGATTTCGCCCGTGTCGTTGTAGAGACACCGGATGCGGGCCGTCCAGTCGATGTAGCCGCTCCGGCTGGTGTCGTAATAGCTTCGGGCTTTCGAAAAATCGTAGCGTGTGGTGAAGTCCGTACCCCGGCCTTCGCGGATGCAGTCCTTGATCTCGGCCGAGAAGTTGGGGTTGTCGAAAATGCTGAGTCCCCGGATGCCTGCCGGATCGGTTACGCCGAACATTTCCAGATCGCGGGCGTTGATGTCCACCAGATGCCCTGTGCGGTCGTATATCTCGATGCCGATCGGGGCGTTCTGAATGACGTTGCGCAGCAGTTTCTCCTTTTCGTCGAGCGCCTGATGCGCCGTGACGACGTCCGTGATGTCGAGGATCAGGATCACGATCTCCGTCGCGTCGTTGGGGGTGTTGTAGAGGAAGCTGCGGCAGTAGCGGCCGGTTTTGGAGGCATGCCACTGGTCCATCTTGTAATCCCCCAGCCTGATGGCCGCCAGCTCGTCGATGTGCCGGTCTACGGGGATGTCTATTTCGCGGGCGGTCTTGTCGAGGTAATCAGCGGCGTCTACGCCCAGAATCTGCTGCGCCGTCTGGTTGACCGAGAGGAAAAGGTAGTCGGTCGCCTGGCCGTCGTCGTCGTAGAGCAGCCGGATGCGGAAGTAGCCGATCGGCAGGTGGTCGAGCAGCTCGTCCATGTGTTTGTTCTCCTTCAGCACCGCGTAATAGTTGCTTTCGAGCGTGAGGACGTCCGCCTCTTTCCGGCCGGCGACCGGAACGCGCTGGAGGTAGCCGAAGAGTTTGATGCCCTGCTGCGGGTCCGATTGTTTGCGGACGAGCTGCGTATGGATCCATATTTCGCCTTCCGGCAGTACGACGGGGAACGTTTCGTCGAAATGGTTTCCGACCTTGAGCGACAGGAATTCGTTGTGTATCCGTGTCCGGTAATCTTCGCGCGTCAGCGGCATCAGTTCCCCGACTGCGGCCCGGTTGCTGCCGAGTCCCAGCAGATCGACGATGTAGTCGGAGAAGAACAGTTCGCCCGTGCGGAAATCCGCCTTCCACCACCCCATTTGGGCCGCGTCGAGCAGCTGCATCAACGATTGAAGATCGGGAGCGCCGGAGGTAAACATAACGGAGTCGCAGTTAAGTGTATGAAAGCGTGCGGGTGACGCGGGTCGGATTGCCGGCGGCAACCGAATCCGCGGGAATGTCGCGCGTAACTACCGAACCCGCTCCAATTATCGCGCCGTTGCCGATCCGGACGCCCGGACAGACGATGACGCCGCCGCCCAGCCAGCAGTTGTCGCCGATGGTGATCGGTTTGCCGGCTTCGCGGCCTGTCGCACGCAGGTCGGGGTCCAGCGGATGGTGCGGGGTGAGCAGCTGTACCTTGGGCCCTATCAGCGTATTGCGCCCGATACGGATCGGAGCCAGATCGAGGAAGACGCAGTCGAAATTGACGAAAGAGCCTTCGCCGATATGGATGTTGTAGCCGTAATCGCAGTAAAAGGGCGCGCGGATGAATCCGGCTGCATTGGGACAGAGCTCGCGCAGAGCGGCGCGGTATGCTGCGTCGTGGCCGGGACATTCGGCGTTGAGCCGGTGCATCAGCAGCGTGGCGCGGTCGCGGTCGGCCGTCAGCTCCTCGTCGCGCGGGTCGAACCATTCGCCCGCCAGCATCTTCTCTTTCTCGCTTTTCATACGAGCGGGATATTTTATTCGAACGACTGCAGTTCGATCAGTTTGGCGTAGATTCCTCCGCGGGCCATCAGTTCGGCGTGCGTGCCCTGTTCGGCGATGCGTCCGTGATCGACGACGATGATCTTGTCGGCGTTGTGGATCGTGCTCAGACGGTGTGCGATGACTACCGAAGTACGGCCCTCCAGCAACTTGTTGAGGGCGTCCTGCACGAGTTTTTCGCTCTCGGTGTCGAGGGCCGAAGTCGCCTCGTCGAGAATCAGGATGTCGGGGTTTTTCAATACGGCGCGGGCGATGGAGAGACGCTGCCGCTGGCCGCCCGAAAGTTTCACGCCGCGGTCGCCGATATTGGTCCGATAGCCTTCGGGCGCTTCGGTGATGAAGCAGTCGGCATTGGCGATTCGGGCCGCTTCGACGATCTCCTCGTGCGAAGCTCCGGCCTTGCCCATGGCGATGTTGCCTTCGATGGTGTCGTTGAAAAGCACGGTGTCCTGCGATACGACGCTCATGTGTGCGCGCAGGCTCTCCTGCGTGTAGTCGCGGATCGAAACGCCGTCGATGAGGATGTCGCCCGCCGTAACGTCGTAGAAACGCGGAACAAGCTCGCTGAGCGTCGATTTGCCGCCTCCCGACGGTCCCACGAGCGCCACGGTCTCCCCGCGTTTGATGTCGAACGAAATGCCGTCGATCACCTCGCGGCTGCCGTCGTAGGAGAAGTGTATGTCGCGGAATTCGATCTTGTCTTTCAGGCCGTTCAGCTCCAGCGCGCCGGGCTTGTCCTGAATTTCGCTCTGGGCGTCGATGATCGAGAAGATGCGCTCTCCGGCCGCGATGCCCTGATTGATGTTGGCGAACTGGTCGATGAAGGTGCGCACGGGGCGCGTGATCTGCGAGAACATGGCGACGAAGGCGATGAAGCCTTCGGGGCTGAGCGACCCCTTGAATACGAGCGAACCGCCGAATACGAGGATGACGCCCACGGCCGAGATGCCGAGGAATTCGCTCATCGGCGAAGCCAGCTGCTGGCGGCGCGCCATCGAGAGGGTCAGCCGGGCCAGATCGGCGTTCAGGTCGTAGAACTTCTGCTTGATATAATCCACGGCGTTGTAGCTCTTGATGACCTTGATGCCCGAAAGGGACTCGTCGAGCGTCGATACCAGCTCGCCCATGCGCTGCTGGCTCGTGCGGGCCGGGTGGCGCAGGCGTTTGACGATGCTGCCGATGATGAGGGCCACCACGGGCAGAAACAGCACCGAGAAGAGGGCCAGCTCCCACGATATGGCGACCATCATCACCGTGTAGCCGATGATGAGGAACGGCTCGCGGAAAGCCACCTGCAGGGTGTTGGTGATGCAGAACTGCACCACGCCGACGTCGGAGGTGATTTTCGAAATGATGTCGCCCTTGCGCTGGTCGCTGAAAAAGCCGACGTGCATGTCCACCACCTTCGAGAACATCTCGTTGCGCATGCGCTGCAGGGTGCGGGTGCGCATGTTCTCCACCGTCCAAGAGCCCAGATAGCGGAACAGGTTGCTCAGCAGGCTCACGAAAATGGTCACCACGGCGAGCATGAGCAGTACGTTTTCGGGGTTGTATTCGTTGAACAGATGCGAGTAGGTGTAGTTGAACAAGGCTGTCAGGTATTCCTGATTGAAGGCCAGCGGGGGAAGTTTCTCCACATATACGAACGTGTAGTCGGCGTCGAACATCGTCTTGAGGATCGGCATGATCAGCAGGAACGTGAGCGAGTTGAACAGCGCGTAGAGCAGCGAGTAGAAGAAATAGGGAATTGCGTACTTCTGGATGGGTCGGGCGAAACCCAAGAGCCTCATGTATATTTTAAGCATTACGGGCGGATTATTTGCAGGTTATGTGATAATCGGGACAAAGATAGGAATAATAATGATAAAATCGGACCCTGCGGGTCAAAAGTGCGAAGTTTAGGAGAAATAAGGGCCGAAAAAGGAAAAGAGGCGGGCGTTGCCGCTCACCTCTCTTCCGGTTCATAACCAGTGTCTTCCGATAAATGCGCCTTGTCGTTGGCGGCGGCCACGGCCAGTTGGTCGCAGCGGTTGTTCTCGACCGTATCGGCATGCCCCTTGACCCATACGAACCGCACGTTGTGGCGCCGGTATATGCGCAGGAAACGCATCCACAGGTCGGGATTCTTCTTGCCGGCGAACCGTTTCTTCTCCCAGCCGAACACCCAGCCTTTCGTCACGGCGTCCACGACGTATTTCGAGTCGGAATAGACCGTGACGTCCGACCCCTCGAACTTGAGCGCTTCGAGCGCCGCGCAGACGGCCGTCAGCTCCATGCGGTTGTTGGTCGTCAGGCGGAATCCCTGCGAAAGCTCCTTGCGGTGACGGCCCGAAAGCAGCACCGCGCCGTAACCGCCCGGTCCGGGATTTCCCAAGGCCGAGCCGTCGGTGTATATGGTGATTTGTGCCACGCCGGATTATTTCAGCGCCGCCAGCTGCTCCCTGATGGCCGCGATTTTCGCTTCTGCGTCCGCCTGCTTGGCGCGCTCGTTCATGACCACCTTTTCGGGCGCCGACTGCACGAAGCGCTCGTTCGAGAGCTTCTTCATGACGCTTGCGAGGAATCCCTCGTAGTAGGCGAGACTCTCCGTCAGTTTCCCGATTTCGGCTTCGACGTCGATCTTGCCCGCCATCGGCACGAAATACTGGGTCGTCTTGACGATGAACGCCGCGGCCGCGGGGTCTTTCTCCGTCACGGTTTCGACGGCCGTCAGGTTGGCCATCTTCCGCATCACGGGAGCGTATTCGGCGGGGTAGTTCTCGTCGGCGATCACCTTGAGCGTCAGCGCTTCCTTCTGCGGCAGGTTCTTCTGGTTGCGTATGTTGCGCACCGAGGAGATCGCCTCCTTGGCCAGCTCGAACCGGGCCAGCAGGCGCTCGTCGGCTTCGACCGGCTGCGGCATGGGGGCCGTGCAGATCGACTCGCCCTCTTTGCGGGGCGCGAGGTCCTGCCAGATCTCCTCCGTCACGAACGGCATGAAGGGGTGCAGCACGCGCATCAATTCGTCGAAGAATCCGCACGTCGCGGCGAACGTCTCCGCATCGACGGGCTGTCCGTAGGCGGGTTTCACCATTTCGAGGTAGAGACCGCTGAAGTCGTCCCAGAAGAGCTTGTAGGCCGTCATGAACGCCTCCGAAATGCGGTACGACCTGAAGTCCTCGTCGATCTGGCGCAGTGCGCGGCCCAGCGTCTGGCGGAACCATTCGACCGCCAGCCGGTTGTTGTCGTCCTGCGCGGCCTTGTCGTCCGCCGACCAGCCGTTCACCAGCCTGTAGGCGTTCCATATCTTGTTGCCGAAGTTGCGGCCCTGCTCGCAGAGCGCTTCGTCGAACATCACGTCGTTGCCGGCCGACGACGAAATCAGCATCGCCATGCGCATGCCGTCGGCGCCGTATTTGGCGATCAGGTCCAGCGGATCGGGCGAGTTGCCCAGCTGCTTGGACATCTTGCGGCCGATCTTGTCGCGGACGATGCCCGTGAAGTATACGTTGCCGAAAGGCTTTTCGCCGCGGTATTCGTAACCCGCCATGATCATGCGGGCCACCCAGAAGAAGATGATGTCGGGACCCGTCACCAGATCGTTGGTGGGGTAGTAGTAGCTTATTTCCTGATTGTCCGGATTGCGGATGCCGTCGAAGACCGAAATCGGCCAGAGCCACGACGAGAACCAAGTGTCCAGCACGTCCTCGTCCTGACGCAGGTCGCTCGGCTGCAGCGAGTCGTCGCCGGTCTTCGCACGTGCCTTCGCGAGCGCCTCTTCGGCCGTCGGGGCCACGACGTACCCGCCCTTGGGCAGGTAGTAGGCCGGAATGCGCTGTCCCCACCACAACTGGCGCGAGATGCACCAGTCCTTGATGTTTTCCATCCAGTGACGGTAGGTGTTCTTGTATTTTTCAGGCACGAAGCGGATCGCATCCTCCATGACGGCTTTGGTCGCGGGCCGGGCCAGCTCCTCCATCGAAAGGAACCACTGCATCGAGAGCTTCGGCTCGATGGCCACGCCCGTGCGCTCCGAGTATCCCACGTTGTTGGTGTACTCCTCGGTCTTTTCGAGCAGGCCCGCCGCGGCGAGGTCCTTCTCGATCTGTTTGCGGACGTCGAAACGGTCCATGCCGACATACATGCCGACCTTGTCGTTGATCGTGCCGTCGTCATTGAAGATGTCGATCGTTTCGAGACCGTATTTCTCGCCCAGCATGTAGTCGTTCACGTCGTGCGCCGGGGTGACCTTCAGCGCGCCCGTGCCGAATTCGATATCGACGTATTCGTCGCGGATCACCGGGATCGAACGGTTCACCAGCGGCACGATGACGCGCGCATCGACCGGCAGGGAGGCGTAGCGCGGGTCGTTGGGGTTGACGCACAGCGCCGTGTCGCCCAGAATGGTTTCGGGGCGCGTCGTGGCGACGATGATCGCCTTGTCCGTGCCTTCGATCTTGTAGCGCAGGTAGTAGAGTTTGCCGTGCGACTCCTTGAAGACCACCTCTTCGTCCGAAAGCGCCGTTTTCGCCGCGGGGTCCCAGTTCACCATGCGTACGCCGCGGTAAATCCTGCCCTTTTCGAACAGGTCGCAGAAGACTTTGATGACGCTCTCGGTGCGCGGCCCGTCCATCGTGAAGCAGGTCCGCTCCCAGTCGCACGAGGCGCCCAGCTTGCGCAGCTGCTTGAGGATCATGCCGCCGTACTTCTCCTTCCATTCCCAAGCGTATTCGAGGAACTTTTCGCGCGAGAGCGACGATTTTTCGATGCCCTTTTCGTGCAGCATCGCCACGACCTTGGCCTCGGTGGCGATCGACGCGTGGTCCATGCCCGGCACCCAGCAGGCGTTCTTGCCCGACATGCGGGCGCGGCGCACCAGCACGTCCTGCAGCGTGTTGTTGAGCATGTGACCCATGTGGAGCATGCCCGTTACGTTGGGGGGCGGAATTACGATCGTATAGGGTTCGCGCTGATCGGGTTCCGAGTGAAACAAGCGTTTTTCGATCCAGTAGTCGTACCATTTCGACTCGATCTCCTGCGGCGAGTATTTGTCTGCGATTTGCATAGGGATGAAATTGTTTTACTTCGTTATTTGACCTGCAAAGTTATTAACATTCTGTCAAAGATGAAATAAATATGACTAAAAAATCGTTACCTTTGCGACATTATATATTTGTAAGCTATGAGTAAAAAAGATAAATTCGAAACAATCGAAGTCGAAGACGTGAACCTGCTTCCCGATCTGCTCGACGGCAATCACCGCGTGATCCCCATCGTGACGGGCGGTGACGAAGTCGTCGAAGAGGTGGAGGTTCCTGAGATCATTCCGATTCTCACGCTGCGCAGCTCCGTGCTCTTTCCCGGCGCCATCACCCCCATTACGGTGGGCCGCGACAAGAGCATCAGTCTGGTGCGCGCCGTGAATGCCGAAGGCGGTATTCTGGGCGCCGTGCTGCAGCGCGAAAGTGACGTCGAAGACCCCGCGCCGGACGACATGTACAAGGTCGGCACCGCGGCGCGCATCATCAAGATTCTTGAAATGCCCAACGGCAACCTCACGGTGATCCTGAACGGCTTGGAGAAGGTCGAGATCCGCGAATACATTACTACCGAACCCTACTTCCGGGCCCGTGTCACCGCACTGCGCGATACCACGCCCGATCTGAAGAGCGTCGAGTTCGAAGCCCTCGTGGACTCGATCCGCGACGTGGCGCTCAATATCATCAACGTTTCGCCGTCGATGCCCAAGGAGGCGGCGTTCGCCATTAAGAACATCGACTCCAAGCGCGGCATCATCAACTTCATCTGCTCGAACATGGAGCTGACGGACGAGGACCGCCAGTCGCTGCTGGAAGCCCCCGGCCTGCTGGCCCGCGCCCGCAAGCTGCTCGAAATACTGATCCGCGAGCAGCAGCTGGCCGAGTTGAAAAACCAGATTCAGGAGCGCGTGAAGCAGGAGATCGACAAGCAGCAGCGCGACTACTACCTCCAGCAGCAGATGCGCACGATTCAGGACGAGCTGGGCGACGGCGCCGACGCCGACATCGAGAAGATGCGCGAGGAGGCCAAGAAGAAGAACTGGCCCAAGGAGGTCGGCGAGACCTTCGAGAAGGAGTTGCAGAAAGTCGAGCGGCTGAACCCCGCCGTAGCCGAGTATTCGGTGCAGATGACCTATCTGCAACTGTTGCTCGAACTGCCGTGGAACGACACGACCAAGGACAACCTCGACCTCAAGTGCGCCCGTGAACAGCTCGACCGCGACCATTTCGGTCTGGACGAGGTGAAGGAGCGTATTCTGGAGCATTTGGCTGTCATCAAGCTCAAGGGCGACCTCAAGTCGCCGATCCTCTGCCTCTACGGCCCTCCGGGCGTGGGCAAGACCTCGCTGGGCAAGTCGGTGGCGGCGGCGCTGGGCCGCAAGTTCGGCCGCATTTCGCTGGGCGGCCTGCACGACGAGTCCGAGATTCGCGGACACCGCCGCACCTACATCGGCGCCATGCCGGGCCGGATCATCCAGACCATCAAGCGGTGCGGCTCGTCGAACCCCGTCATCATCCTCGACGAGGTGGACAAGGTGACCGTTTCGAACCACGGCGACCCGTCGAGCGCACTGCTCGAAGTGCTCGATCCGGAACAGAACACCACCTTCCACGACAACTATATCGACATGGAGTACGACTTGTCGAAGGTGCTCTTCATCGCCACGGCCAACAACGTGGCCAACATCGCCCCGGCCCTGCGCGACCGTATGGAGATGATCAACATTCCGGGCTATCTGGTCGAGGAGAAGATCCGCATCGCTTTGGACCACCTGCTGCCCAAGCAGCGCGAGGCCCACGGCATCAAGGAGCAGGAACTCGTGATGACGCCCCAAATCGTCGAAGGCATCATCTCCGGCTACACCCGCGAGTCGGGCGTTCGCTCGCTCGACAAGCTGCTGGCTAAGATCGCCCGCGCCCGCGCCAAGCAGATCGCTTTCGACGAAGCCTTCGCGCCCGAAATCACGGCCAAGGACGTCGAGAAGATTCTCGGCATGCCCAAGTTCCTCCGCGAGGAGTACGAAGTGGGCGGCATGACAGGCGTGGTGACGGGTCTTGCGTGGACCGAGGTCGGCGGCGACATCCTCTACATCGAATCGGTGCTGACTCCCGGTAAGGGCAAAGTCAGCCTGACGGGTAATCTGGGCGAGGTGATGAAGGAGTCGGCGACGATCGCCCACGAGTGGGTGATGGCCCACCACGCGGAGCTGGGAATCGACGCTTCGGCGTTCGAGAAGAACGACATCAATATCCACGTGCCGGAGGGGGCGATTCCGAAGGACGGGCCGTCGGCCGGTATCACGATGGTGACCTCGATCGTCTCGACCTACACCGGACGCAAGGTGCGGGAGCGTATCGCCATGACGGGCGAAACGACCCTCCGCGGCCGCGTGATGCCCGTGGGCGGCGTCAGGGAGAAGATTCTGGCGGCCAAGCGCGCCGGCATCACCGAACTGATCCTTTCGGAGGAGAACCGCAAGGACATCGCCGAGATCAAACCCGAATACGTCGAAGGGCTGACGTTCCATTACGTGAAGACCAACGACGAAGTGCTGAAACTGGCGCTCGTCTGAAGCGAAGATGCAAGTAAAAGGTGAAAAGTTTTGATTTTCACCTTTTACTTTTTATTTTTATGGCTAAATAACCGAGACGATGAAATTTATCGCAATCATACCGGCGCGTTACGCCTCGACGCGCTTTCCGGGCAAACCGCTGGCGATGCTGGGCGGCAAGCCCGTCATTCGGCGCGTCTACGAGCAGGTGGAGGGCGTGTTGGACGACGCCGTGGTCGCCACCGACGACGAGCGTATCTACGACGCCGTGCTCGCTTTCGGCGGCCGGGCCGAGATGACCTCGCCGGACCACAAAAGCGGCACCGACCGTTGCTGGGAAGCCTATCTCAAACAGGGCAAGACCTACGACGTGGTGGTCAACGTGCAGGGCGACGAACCTTTTGTCCGGGCCTCGCAGCTGGAAGCCGTGAAACGCTGCTTCGACGATCCGGCGACCGACATCGCCACGCTGGTCAGGCCTTTCGCCGCGACGGACGGTCTCGAAGCCCTCGAAAATCCCAACTCTCCGAAAGTGGTGCTCGACGCGCAGTCGCGCGCCCTCTATTTCTCGCGTTCGGTGATCCCCTACCTGCGGGGCGTCGAACGGTCGGAGTGGCTGGCGCGCCATACGTTCTACAAGCATATCGGTCTCTATGCGTTCCGCACGGAGGTCCTGCGCGCGGTTACGGCCCTGCCGCAGTCCGCGCTCGAAAAGGCCGAGTCGCTCGAACAGCTCCGCTGGCTGGAGAACGGCTATAAGATCGGCGTGGGCGTTACCGATGCCGAGACCATCGGCATCGACACGCCCGAAGATCTGGAGAAGGCCGAAGCCTTCCTGATCAGGCATGGAAAATGAAAAGTCGGGAGTCGAAGCCCGGCTGCTTGGCGGGCGGCGGCTTCCCCGGCCTTTGTTCTTAACTCATAATCGAATCTTATGAAGATCAAATTTATCGCCGGACCGTGCGTCATCGAGTCTGCCGAACTGCTTGACACCGTGGCGCAGCGTCTTGTGGCGATCAACGAAAGACTCGGCGCGGACATCATCTTCAAGGCGTCGTTCGACAAGGCCAACCGCACCTCGATCTCGTCGTTCCGCGGCCCCGGACTCGAAAAGGGGCTTCGGATGCTCGCCGACGTGCGTGCGAAGTGGGGGCTGAAGCTGCTGACCGACATCCATGAATCGTGGCAGGCCGCGCCCGTGGGCGAAGTGGTCGACGTGATCCAGATTCCCGCGTTCCTCTGCCGCCAGACCGACCTGCTGGTCGCTGCCGCGAAGACGGGCAGGACGGTGAATATCAAGAAGGCGCAGTTCCTGTCGGGCGCCGACATGCTCTATCCCTACGAAAAGGCCCGCGATGCGGGCGCTTCGGAGATATGGCTCACCGAGCGCGGCAATATTTACGGCTACAACAACCTCGTCGTCGATTTCCGCAATATTGCGGACATGCTGCGCATCGCCCCGACCGTGGTGATGGACTGCACCCATTCGGTGCAGCGTCCCGGCGCCGCAGGCGGCAAGACGGGGGGCAACCGCGAATTCGTACCCGCCATGGCGCAGGCCGCCAAAGCCTTCGGCGCCAACGGCTTCTTCTTCGAAGTGCATCCCGACCCGGACCATGCCAAGAGCGACGGCCCGAACATGCTGCAGCTCGACGAACTGGAAAACCTCATTAAAACTCTGCTATAATGACCGATACCACGAAAGCCCAGATTCTCGATCTGGCCCGCAAGGCGATCAACACCGAACTGCTGGCGCTCAAGCGCATGAAGGAGACGTTGGGCGATAACTTCGCCGACGCCGTCGAAATGATCCTTTCGGGTCAGGGCAAATGTATCGTTACGGGCATGGGCAAGTCGGGGCTGGTGGGGCGCAAGATCGCCGCGACGCTCGCCTCGACCGGTACGCCCAGTTTCTTTCTGCATCCCGGCGAAGCCTTTCACGGCGATCTGGGCATGATCTCGAAGGAGGATGTCGTGCTGGCGCTCTCCTATTCGGGCGAGACCGACGAAATCCTGAAAATCGTGCCTTTCATCCACTCCAACGGCAACAAGCTGATCTCGATGACCGGCAATCCCGAATCCGCGCTGGCCAAGAACTCCGACGTGCACCTCGACGTGAGCGTCGAAGAGGAAGCCTGCATCCTGCACCTCGCGCCGACGACCTCGACCACAGCGCAGATCGCCATGGGCGACGCGCTGGCCGTGTCGCTGATGCAGATGCGGGGCTTTACGAGCGTTGATTTCGCACGCCTGCATCCGGGCGGAAGCCTCGGACGCCGCCTGCTGATGACCGTCGGCAACGTGATGCGTTCGCACGATCTTCCGGTCGTGGCGCCCGATTGCTCGGCGACGGACATGATCCACGCCATCAGCAAGGGCGGACTGGGACTCATCATCATCTGCGACGGCGAACGTATCGAGGGCATCGTGACCGATGGCGACGTGCGCCGCGCCATGGAGCGCCGCCGCGCCGAGTTCTTCAACATCAAGGCCGCCGATATCGCTACGCCGAATCCGAAGACGATCTCTGCCGACCGGAAACTGATCGAAGCCGAGAAGATGATGACCCGCAACAAGGTCACCTCGCTGCTCGTGACCGACGAAGCCGGCAAACTGCAGGGCGTGATCCAGATTTACGACATAAAACTGTAGCGGGTGTTCATCGTACTGCTGACTTACAAACTGCCGCTTGCGGAGGTCGAACGGCACCTCGCGGCGCACCGCGAATACCTCGACCGCCAGTATGCCGCAGGGACGTTTCTCTGTTCGGGGCCGCAGAATCCCCGGACGGGCGGCGTCATTCTCTGCCGCGCCGCGGACCGTGCGGCGGTCGAGGTCCTGACGGCGGAGGACCCGTTCCGCATCCACGGCGTCGCCGATTACGAGATCATCGAATTCTCGCCCGTCAAACGCCTGCCCGGATTCGAAGCTTTCCTTTGATTTAACCGTTTGCTCAACCCGACCGATATGAAATCCTTCCTCTTCTCCCTTGCCGCGCTGGCCTTGTGCGGAGCCTGTTCGCAAAATACCGAGGTTACCTCCCCCGACGGCACGATCCGTCTGGCGTTCGCCGTAGACTCCGCCGGACGCATGACCTATTCGGTTACGGACGGCGGTGTCCGGCTGTTCGAACCCTCCCGACTGGGATTCGAAGCCGCCGAGACCGATCTCGGCGGTGGTTTCGCCGTCGAGCATGTGTCGCGCACGAGCGTCGATGAGACGTGGACCCAGCCGTGGGGCGAGAACAAGGAGAACCGCAGCCGTTACAACGAAATGGCCGTGCGGCTGTGCAACGGCGGCGGCGTGCGGCTGACGCTGCGCTTCCGGGTATTCGACGACGGGCTGGGATTCCGCTACGAATACGAAGCGTGCGGGGCGGATTCGCTCCGTGTGACGGACGAACTGACCGAATTCCGTTTCGCCGCCGACGGCGATTCGTGGACCATTCCCGCCAGCTTCGACACCTACGAACTGCTTTACCGCAAACTTCCGCTGAGCGAACTGGCCGACGCCAATACCCCCGCGACGTTCAAGGTCGGCGGCCTCTACGGCAGCATTCACGAAGCGGCCTTGTACGACTTTCCCGAAATGACGCTTCGCAAGACGGACGGACTTGCGTTCAAATCGGATCTCGCGCCTTTGCCCGACGGCACAAAAGCGCATGTCGGCAATAAATTTACGACCGCGTGGCGCACCGTGCAGCTGGCGCCCGATGCCGTGGGGCTGATCAATTCGTCGCTGATTCTCAATCTGAACGAACCTTCGAAGATCGGGGATACGAGCTGGATCCGTCCGATGAAGTACGTCGGCGTGTGGTGGGGCATGCACCTCGGCGTCGAGACGTGGGCGATGGACGACCGCCACGGCGCGACGACCGAAAACGCCAAACGCCATATCGACTTCGCGGCGGTCAACAATATTCAGGGAGTGCTGTTCGAGGGCTGGAACGAAGGCTGGGAGAACTGGGGCGGCAGCCAGTCGTTCGACTTCACGAAGCCCTATGCCGACTTCGACATCGCAGAGATCGTGCGTTACGCCCGCGAACGCGGGATCGAGATCATCGGCCATCACGAAACGGGCGGCAACATCCCCGATTACGAACGCCAGCTGGAGCGCGCCGTCAAATGGTACGCCGATCTGGGAATACACAACCTCAAAACGGGCTATGCCGGCGGTATCTCCGGCGGCAACAACCATCACGGGCAGTACATGGTGCGCCATTACCAGCACGTGGTCGAGACGGCCGCGAAATACCGGATGACGGTCAATGCGCACGAACCGATCAAAGACTGCGGCATCCGCCGCACGTGGCCCAACATGATGTCGCGCGAAGGTGCGCGCGGCAAGGAGTGGGATGCTTGGAGCGCGGGCAATCCGCCGTCGCACGAAGTGACGCTGCCTTTTACGCGCCTGCTCGCCGGGCCGATGGACTTCACGCCCGGCACGTTCGACATTCTCTATGAAAATACGCGCAACTCGCCGCGCCGCAAACTCTGGAACTGCGGTCCTGAGGTCGATATGCGCGTGAATACGACCCTTGCCAAGCAGATCGCCGAGTGGGTGATCATCTATTCGCCCGTGCAGATGGCTTCGGACCTGATCGAAAATTACGAGGGGCATCCCGCTTTCCGGTTCTTCCGCGACTTCGATGCGGACTGCGACTGGTCGCGCGCGCTGGCGGGCGAACCGGGCGAATTCGTCGCCGTGGTGCGCCGCGCGGGGGAGAATTATTTTCTGGGTGCGGCGACCGACGAACAGCCCCGCACGCTGTCGCTGCCGCTCGACTTCCTGAAACCCGGCACGAAATACCGCGCGACGATCTACGCCGACGGTCCCGATGCCGATTGGAAGACGAATCCCACTTCCTATACCATTTCGGAACGCGAGGTTTCATCCGCCGATACGCTCGAAGTGGCGATGGCTCCGGGCGGCGGGCAGGCCGTGAGCTTCATGCCCGCTATATAGCGGCGCAAGTCGTCGGGAACTCTCGGCCCCGAAGCCCTCAGCCCCGGATGTAATGCGGCATCTCGGCGGGTATTTCCATCGAAATCTCCACCAGACCGCCTACCTTGTCCCCGGTCCGCCAAGCCGTCTGATAGATCATCTTGCGGACTCCCTGTTTCTCGATGGTGTAGGCGTTCGAACCGCCCTCGGCCGTCAGGCGGCGGATGATTTCGCGCGAACGTTCGTTGTGGCAGCCGAAAAGATTGCTGCCGATCAGATTGCCGTGCCGGATATAGGTCGCACGGGCTTTCTCGTTCATGTAAAGGATCACGCCTTCGGTGTCGCAGACCGTGACGGCGCAGTTCATGTCGTCGGCCCAAGGGAAAGGATTTTCTGTCGTCATGGCTGTTCGTTTTGTGTCGGTGGGAAGAGAGCCCCTCTCCTTGCGGAAAGAGGACGGCTGCATCTGCGCGGGCCGAGGGTCACTGCTGTATCTTGACCAGCTGTTCGCGGTAGGCGTTCAGGATGCGGGATTTGGAGATGAAGCCCATGTAGCGGTTCTGTTTGTCCACGACGGGCAGCATCCACGTATGTTTGTCCTCGAACTTCTGGACGACGCTCTGGATGGCTTCATGCTCCAGAATCTTGTCGGGCGGCTGAATCATGTAGTCCGAAATCGGATGGCCGTATTTCTCGCGTTTGAACATGTCTTCGCGCAGGTCGTCCAGCTGGATGATGCCGAGCAGATGCCCGAAGTTGTCGATCACGGGGAAGATGTTGCGGCGCGCCGTCGAAATGATGTGTACGATGTCGCCCAGCGTGAAGTTCTCCCTGATGCGCAGGAAATCGGTCTCCATCAGTTCGTCGAGTTTCAGGAAGACGAAGACCGACTGGTCCTTGTCGTGGGTCAGCAGCTCCCCGCGCAGGCGCAGCTGCTTGGTGTAGATCGAATCCGGATCGAGGTAGTAGTCCACGGCGAACGAGATGCAGGCGGTGATCATCAGCGGAATGAACAGCCCGTAACCGTTCGAGAGTTCGGCGATCAGGAAGATCGAAGTCAGCGGCGCCTTCATCACGCCCGACATGACGCCCGCCATGCCGACCAGCGTGAACGAGACGATCGACACGTCCCAGTCGAAGAAGGCGTTGCACAGCAGGGCTATCGACGCGCCCGTGAATGCGCCCACGAACAGCGACGGGGCGAATGTTCCGCCCACGCCGCCCGCGGCGTTGGTCGAAGCCATGGCGATGACCTTGAAGAACATCGTGGCGATGACGAAGAGTATGACAACCCAGTCGATGTCGCTGAAACGGTAGAAGAGCGAATTGTCGAAGAGTTTTTCGGCCTGTCCGTGCATCAGCGAGGTGAATCCTTCGTAACCCTCGCCGTAGAGCGGCGGGAAAATGAAGATCAGGACTCCGAGCACGGTGCCCCCGACGATCCACTTCTTGTATTGCTTGTCGATCTTCTTGAAAAGCGTGCTCACGCGCAGGTTCGTCGAGGTGAAATACCACGACATCAGTCCGCAGCATACGCCCAGCAGGATGAAGAGCGGTATCTGCCAGAGTTCGAACGCATCTGCGGGTGCCAGCGTCACGGCCAGAATCGGGTCGAAGCCCCGCAGCATGAAGGCCATCGTCGTGGCCGTGATCGAGGCGATGAGCAGCGGAATGACCGATCCTGCGGTGATGTCGAGCATCAGGATTTCCAGCACGAACACCACGCCCGTGATCGGAGCCTTGAAAATGGCGGCCAGCGCCGCGCCGGCGCCGCAGCAGAGTAGCAGCGTGGTGTGCTTGTAGTTGAGCCGCGCGATCCGTCCGACATTCGAGCCGATGGCGGCTCCCGTCAGCACGATGGGAGCCTCAGGTCCCACCGAACCGCCGAATCCGATGGTCGTGGCGCCGCCGACGATCGAGGTCCAGCAGTTGTGGCCCGCGATGCGCGAATTGCGGCTCGACATGGCGTAGAGCACGCGCGTGACGCCCTCCGAAATATTGTCCCGGACGATGTATTTGACGAACAGCGTCGCCAGAATGATGCCGACGGCGGGGTAGATCAGGAACAGGATGTGGGAGCTGTCCACCGGAAACCAGTTGGTCAGTCCGTATTTGATGCCGTACAGCAGCATCTCGAACAGATAGGTGCCCACTCCGGCGAGCACGCCGACGACCACGGCCAGAAGCATCATGATCTGGCTGTTGCTCAGCCGCCTCGTGAGGCGGAGGAACGTGCGGTAGATGTGGTCGGCGCGTAAGTTCAAATCCGTCGTGGTTTTATTGCTGTTGCGGTTTTATTCCTTGTGTGCGAAATGTTCGGCCTGACTTGCGATCAGCTCCTTGTCGTCGAAGTAGTCGATCTTCATGGCGCGTTTCACGTCGGCGAGCGTTGCGGCGGCGACTTCGCGGGCCGCTTCCGACCCCGCGCGGAGGATTTCGTACACCTCGCCGATGCGTCCCTCGTAATATTTGCGGCGTTCGCGGAACGGCTCCAGCATCTCGTTCAGCACCGCGATCAGGAACTTCTTGACCTTCACGTCGCCCAAGCCTCCGCGGCGGTAGTGGGCTTTCAGCTCCTCCAGCGAAGGGTAGTCGGGCAGGTATTTCGGGAAGTGTTCGGGACGGCTGAAGGCGTCGAGGTAGGTGAATACCATGTTGCCCTCCACCTTGCCCGGATCCTCCACGCGCAGGTGGTCGGGATCGGTGTACATGCCCATGACCTTCTTCTTGATCTCATCGGCGCTGTCCGACAGGTAGATGCAGTTGCAGAGCGACTTCGACATCTTGGCTTTGCCGTCGGTTCCCGGCAGCCGCATGCAGACCGCGTTTTCGGGCAGCAGAATCTCCGGTTCGACCAGCGCGGGGCCGTATACCGTGTTGAATTTGTGGACGATTTCGCGCGTCTGCTCGATCATCGGCTCCTGATCCTCGCCTGCGGGTACGGTCGTGGCTTTGAAAGCCGTGATGTCCGCCGCCTGACTGATCGGGTATGTGAAGAATCCGACGGGAATGCCCTGACGCTGCTGGGTGTCGCCCTCCGTGTTGTTCTCGGCGAAGCCGCGCAGCTGGATTTCGGCCTTCACGGTCGGGTTGCGCTGCAGGCGCTGTACCGTGACGAGGTTCATATAGTAGAACGCCAGTTCGCACAGTTCGGGAATCTGCGACTGGATGAAAAGCGTCGATTTGTTCGGGTCGAGACCGACCGAAAGGTAGTCGAGGGCGACTTCGATGATGTTCTGGCGCACTTTTTCGGGGTTGTCGGCGTTGTCGGTCAGCGCCTGCGCGTCGGCGATCATGATGAAGATGCGTTCGAACTCGCCCGACTCCTGCAGTTCGACGCGGCGGCGCAGCGAACCCACGTAGTGTCCCAGATGAAGCCGGCCCGTCGGACGGTCGCCGGTAAGAATGATTTTTCCCATAAAACGATTAATCCTCCGCTTGACGAATTTAAGTTATCTATGGCTTCGGGCAGCTCCAGAGATGCGGAATTCGCCAAGCTCGCATTACGGCATCCTCGATGCCGGTTCCACATCCGGAATCCTGCCCAAACTCCCTTTCTGCCGGGAGTTCCGGCTTCCCCGCGGCACTGAAACTGCGGTGAAAATCAGTGCCGGCTCTCGTTTTTTCGGTATTTTGTGGACAAACATACGAAAAAGCGCGCGGGCGACCTAATAAAGTTGTTGTTTATAGATTTTTTTTATATTTTTGCTCGTCGGAATAATTGTCTGCTATGACTATAATTCAGCTTGAATACCTGTTGGCCGTAGCCAACTGCGGCAGTTTTTCGCTGGCCGCCGAACATTGTTTCGTGACCCAGCCCTCGCTGAGCATGCAGGTCAAAGCCCTCGAAGAGGAGCTGGGCGTGGTGCTGCTCGACCGTTCGAAGAAGCCCGTGATCCCGACCGAAGCGGGCGACGTGGTGCTGGAGCGTGCCCGCGAAACGCTGCGGGCCTATAACAACATCCGCGAATCGGTGGCCGAACTCAAGGGCGAGACGTCGGGTAAACTCCGGCTGGGCGTCATCCCGACCATTGCCCCGTACCTGCTGCACAAATTCATCCCCGCTTTCGTGCGCGATTATCCCAAAGTCGAACTGGAGATCTCCGAGATGATCACTTCCGACATCGTCGAGGCCCTCAAGCGCGACCGTATCGACGCGGCGCTGGTGGCCAGCGGCACCTGCGGCGAGGGGATTCTGGAGCAGGAACTCTTCAACGACCGTTTCTTCGCATACGTTTCGCCCGAAAACGCCCTTTATGAGCGCTCAAACATCCGCATCGAGGACATCGACCTGCGCGATCTGGTGATTCTGAGCGCAGGAAACTGTATGCGCGACCAGATCATCGAACTCTGTCAGGCCAAGCGCGACATGCCGTCGCACTACTCGTTCGAATCGGGTTCGCTCGATACGCTCATGCGCATCGTGGACTGCACGTCGTGTCTTACGATCATTCCCGAAATGGCTGTCGAATACATTCCCGCGGATCACCGCGACCGGCTGAAGATGCTGGCCAAAGGCGCCACGTCGCGCAAGATCGCGGTCGCCGTGCGCCGGACCTATGTCAAAAGTTCGATCATCAAGGCCCTGACCGATACGATTATGGCCAATGCCCCGGAGGTCGGGAACTGACGTGCTTTTCACGAAATGGACGCGTCCGGCAGTTTTTTCTGCCGGGCGCGTTTTGTTTTTCGGATGCTGTTTTTTCGTTCCGGTCTGTGGCGCGTTGCTGCTCCGGTCTGTGGCGCGTTGCTGCTCCGGTCTGTGGCGCGTTGCTGCTCCGGTCTGTGCCGCGCCGCTGTTCCGCCCTATGCCGCGTCGTCATCCTCGGTCTGCATCGGTCGCCGTCCCCGTTTGTGCCGTGTCGCCGCTCTCGCCTTGTGCCGTGCCGCTGTTCCGCCCTGTGCCGTGTCGTCATCCTCGGCCTGCATCGGTCGCCGTCCCCGTTTGTGCCCTGTCGCCGCTCCGATTTGCGTCGCATTGTCATCCGCTGTCTGCGTCGTGTCGCCGTTCCGGTTTGCGGATGGCCGCCGCCGGAGAATTCTGCGGACGGTTTGGCGGGGAATCTGTGCGGGCTGCGGGGCTCTTGCGGCCTTTCCCTGCGTTGCGGCGATTCCGGTCGGGTCGCCCGCCCGCTTTTTTGTAGCTCTTAATTTTCAAATCTCATTCTATTTTCGTACCTTTGCAAGGTTATAGACACCTATTGAAGATTTATGGATAAACTGATCGAAACTATCGTAAGTGCGATTGAAGATAAAAAGGGTAAGGATATTGTATCGTTGGACCTCTCAGGTTTCGACGGAGCCATATGCTCCCGGTTCATCGTGTGCAACGCCGATTCCACGACGCAGGTCTGCGCCATTGCCGCAAGCATCGAAGAGAAGGTGCTCGAAACGCTGGGCGAGAAGGTCTGGCGCATCGAAGGCCAGCAGAACGGCGTATGGGTCGCCATGGACTACGTGGACGTCGTGGTGCATATTTTCCAGACCGAACTGCGCAGTTTCTACAAACTCGAAGAGTTGTGGGCCGACGCACCCATGACCAAATACGAATACGAAGAGTAATTTTTTAGTATGGCACAACAACGCAAAAACAATAATAGGATGAATATGAACATGCCGAGGCCCTCGATGCTGTGGATCTACGGTCTGATCGGCGCGTTCATCATCGGCTGGTACGTATTCGGCGATGTCAACGACACGCCGCTGCCCAGCGACTGGACGACGGTCCGGGAGATGGTCGAAAAGGGCGACGTGGAGAAAATTCAGGTCGTGAACCGCGATCAGGCGCAGGTTTTTCTGAAGAAGGAGGCTGCCGAACAGTACCGCAGGGATACGGTGGACAAACGTTTCAAGCGGCTGCCCGAAACGGGCGTGCAGCTCACCTTTACGATCGGATCGGTCGATTCGTTCCGCGAAGATTTGAAGAACGCCGAGCAGCAGTCGGGACAGACCGTGCCGGTGGTCTATGAGAACAAAGCCAACGACTGGACCAACGTACTTATCAACCTGCTGCCGTGGGTGTTGATTATCGGCGTTTGGATTTTCATCATGCGCTCGATGTCGCGCGGCGCCGGAGGCGGTGCGGGCGGCGGCATCATGAATGTCGGTAAAGCCAAGGCGCAGGTCTTCGACAAGGACGCTTCCAAGCGTGTGACGTTCAAGGATGTGGCCGGACTGGAGGAAGCCAAGGTCGAGATCATGGAGATCGTCGATTTCCTCAAGAAGTCGGAAAAGTACAAGGAACTGGGCGCCAAGATTCCCAAGGGCGCCCTGCTGGTAGGCCCTCCGGGAACGGGTAAGACGCTGCTGGCCAAAGCCGTGGCCGGCGAAGCCAACGTGCCGTTCCTTTCGATTTCGGGTTCCGATTTCGTGGAGATGTTCGTGGGCGTGGGCGCATCGCGTGTCCGCGACCTGTTCGAGCAGGCCAAGCAGAAGGCCCCCTGCATCGTCTTCATCGACGAGATCGACGCCATTGGCCGCGCCCGCGGCAAGAACGCCGGATTTTCGGGCAACGACGAACGCGAAAATACGCTGAACCAGCTCCTCACGGAGATGGACGGCTTCCAGACCAATACGGGCGTTATCGTCCTCGCGGCGACCAACCGCGCCGACATTCTCGACAAGGCGCTGATGCGCGCCGGGCGTTTCGACCGTCAGATCGAGGTGGGGCTGCCCGACGTCAAGGAGCGCGAGGCGATTTTCAACGTCCATCTGCGTCCGCTGAAACTCGATCCGCAGCTCGACCGTGAGTTCTTGGCGCGCCAGACGCCCGGTTTTTCGGGCGCCGACATCGCCAACGTCTGCAACGAAGCGGCGCTGATCGCCGCGCGGCACAACAAGAAATTCGTGTCGAAGGAGGATTTCCTCGCGGCCATCGACCGCATCGTGGGAGGTCTCGAAAAACCCAATATGCCGATGACGGCCGCCGAGCGGCGCGCCACGGCGATTCACGAAGCGGGGCACGCTACCGTCATGTGGTCGCTTCCCCAATGCGATCCCGTGCTGAAGGTCACGGTGGTTCCGCGCGGGCGGAGTCTGGGCGCGACGTGGTATGTGCCCGACGAACGCCGCATCCACGTTACCAACGAAGCCCTGCAGGAACGGCTGGCCGGGTTGCTGGGCGGCCGGATCGCCGAGGAGGTCAACTACGGAACGCTGGGCGCAGGCGCGCTGAGCGATCTGGAGCGGGCGACCGAGACGGCCTATGCGATGGTGGCCTATTACGGCATGAGCAAGAAGATCGGCCCGATCAGTTATTACGACTCGTCGGGCACGCGCGATACGTTTACCAAGCCTTTCAGCGAGCAGACGGCCCGCGACATCGATACGGAGGTGCGCCGCATCATCGAAGAGGCGTATGCCAAGGCGCGTGGCATCATCGAACGGAAAAGCGAACAGATCAACCGGATGGCGGATCTGCTGCTGGAGAAGGAGACGATCTATGCCGAGGATATCGAACGCATACTCGGCCCGGCGGCGCAGGTGCCGCGGGAGGATGACGACCCGAAAAAGGGTGTCGTCGTCGCCGACGACGATGCCGCGTCCGGAACGGCGGCTGCGCCGCCGGACGCTCCGACAGCCGGGACCGGAACGACGCAGGAAGGCGATGCCGGAAGTGCGTCGGGAACGAAAACCGCCGCTTCGGGAGCCGCGAACGCCGAAAAATCCGAACTCAAGTAACCGACGAATCTAACCCGCTGATATATCTGATGAGTGAAAAAATGAAGAACCTCATGGTGCGTACACTGAGCGGCGCAGTCCTCGCAGTGGTGGTGCTGGGGGCCGTAATCTGGTCGCAGTGGAGTTTCGGCGCACTGTTGCTGGCGATGCTTGTCGCCGGCATGCTGGAATTTTACGGGCTGGCCGAAAAGCAGGGCAATGCCCCGCAAAAAATCGTGGGAATGGCGGCAGGCATCGTGCTTTTCGCGCTTAATTTCGCGTTCGTGTCGGACGACATCGAAATTCTGGGCGGCGCCAGTCAGGCTTTTGCCTGCGGAATGGCGTTTATGCTCCTGCTGATACCCGCGATGTTCATCTGCGAACTTTACCGCAAACAGCAGAATCCGGCTTCCGGAATCGGCACGACGCTGATGGGCGTCTGCTACATAGCATTGCCCCTTTCGCTGATGTGTTATATTCCGATCATCGGAAGCGAGGTGTGGACTCCGTGGGTGATGATTTTCTACATCTTCATCATCTGGGCCAACGACGTCTTCGCCTATCTGGTGGGAATGTCCGTCGGACGGCACCGCATGTTCGAGCGTCTTTCGCCCAAAAAGTCGTGGGAGGGATTCTTCGGCGGGCTGGCCGGCGCCGTGGCGATGGGCTATGCCGCCGCGCGGGTATTGGATGCCGATGTATGGGCGTGGCTCGGTCTGGCGCTGGTGGCGGCCGCAACGGGCGTGCTGGGCGATCTGGTGGAGTCGATGTTCAAACGCGCCGCGGGCGTCAAGGATTCGGGAAATCTGATCCCCGGACACGGCGGTGTGCTGGACCGCTTCGACGCCTTGCTGCTCTCGGCGCCGTTCGTCTTCGTCTATATGCTTTTTGTTATGTAACTGCAATCCTAAATTAAGTTATGAGAATAAATAAAGAAGGCTACAAAATTATCGGCATTTCCGGCGCCGTTTGCGTATTTTTGTGGTGGTTGATCTATCACCTGCTGGTCAGCGACGCGAATATTTCGCTGTTGTGGGTGAGCGCCGTGCTGTTGCTGCTGTTCTGGTTCTTTATCGTCGCGTTTTTCCGGGAACCCCGCCGCGTGCGCATCCACGATGCCGACCTCGCCTTTTCGCCCTGCGACGGCCGCGTCGTCGTGACCGAAGTCGTGAAGGAAAACGAGTATCTGAATGAGGAGATGCTCCAGATTTCGATCTTCATGTCCGTCACCAACGTCCATATGAACTGGGTTCCCGTGGGCGGTACCGTCGAATATTTCAAATACCATCCGGGCCGTTTTCTGGTGGCGTGGCATCCCAAGTCCTCGACCGAAAACGAACGCACCACGACCGTGGTGAAGATGGCTTCGGGACAGAAGGTTCTCTTCCGTCAGATCGCAGGCCTGATCGCGCGCCGTATCATCTCCTATATGAAAGTGGGTTCGCCTGTGGAGCAGAACAGCGTCTGCGGCTTCATCAAATTCGGGTCGCGCGTCGATGTGCTCGTTCCGAAGAACAGCGAACTGCTGGTCGAGATCGGCGATCCTGTGGTGGGTTCGCAGACTCCGATCGCACGCCTTCCGAAAGCTTAATTCATCCGATGTATGAGGGCGACACCCCAGACCTTCCTGCGGTTTATTGCGGGCGCGGCGGTTGCTGCGGCCGTCCTCTTTCTGGTCTGGTACTTCCGGTCGATCGTCGTCTATGTGCTGATCTCGGCCGTGCTGGCCGTCATGGGCAATCCGCTGGTCAAACGGCTCGCGGCATTGCATATCAAGGGCTGGAAAGTGCCCCGCTGGCTGGCGGCGCTGGCGACGCTGATCGTCATCTGGGTGGTGCTGGCGACATTGTGTTCGCTGTTCGTGCCGCTGGTCTTCAATAAGATCTACCAGTTGTCGAACGTCGATTTCGCCACCGTCGTGGCGAGCATCGAAGAACCGATAGCCCGCGCCCAAAGCTACCTGCACGAATTCTTCGCCATGCCCGAAAGCACCTTCTCGCTCTCGGAGGCCCTCGCGTCGGCGCTCAAGCAGGTGATCGACATCGAGTCGCTCAACACGGTCTTTGCGTCGATCGTCAATGTCGTGCTCTCCTCCGTGATCGCTATTTTCTCCATCACCTTCATCACCTTCTTCTTCCTGCGGGACGAGGGGCTTTTCTATGCTATGATTACGGCGATGTTCCCCGAACGTTATCACGAGAACATCACCCGTGCGCTCGACTCCGTAACCCTCTTGCTGGCGCGCTATTTTACGGGAATCCTCTCCGAAAGCCTGCTGTTGATGGTCGCCGTGTCGCTGACGATGATGGCCTTCGGGATGAAAGCCGCCGACGCGGCGTTCATCGGGCTGGTCATGGGCGTGATGAACGTGGTGCCCTATGCCGGGCCGCTTATCGGCGGCGTGGTTTCGGTCTTCGTGGGCATCGTGACCCCGATCGGGGGCATGACCGTGGGGCATACGGCCGTCGTCATCATCGGTTCGCTGCTGATCCTCAAGGGGCTCGACGACTTCGTGCTGCAGCCGACGCTCTATTCGTCGCGCGTCAAGGCGCATCCGCTGGAGATCTTCCTCGTGATTCTGATCGCCGGGTCGCTGGCCGGAATCCTCGGCATGCTGCTGGCGATTCCCTCCTATACCGTACTGCGCGTCTTCGCCAAGGAGTTCTTCTCGCAGTTCAGTCTGGTGCGTAAACTGACCGAAAAAATCTGATGGAAAAGGTGATTATCGAGGGCGTTGTGGAACACGGACGCCGGCTCGGACGCGAGCTCGGATTTCCGACGGCGAACGTGGCCGTTCCCGATTCCGTCGCCGCGGAGGACGGCGTTTACCGTTCGCGTGCCGAGATGGACGGAGCGGTTTACGACGCGATGTCGAACCTCGGCCGCAATCCTTCGGTCGGCGGGACGGCGCGGCGTCTCGAAACGCATATTTTCGGCTTCCGCGGGGCGTTGTACGGCCGTATGCTGCGCGTGGAACTGCTCGAAAAGATCCGCGACGAGCGGCGGTTCGATACGCTGGAGGAGCTGCGGGCGCAGATCGAAAAAGACAGGGAGTATATTTTGAAATTAAAATAAACAGTTATGTATTTAGACTTGACAATGCCCTACAAGGTAGCCGACATGTCGCTGGCCGGGTGGGGACGCAAAGAGATCGAGATCGCCGAGCACGAAATGCCCGGACTGATGGCCGTGCGCCGCAAGTACGGCCCGCAGAAGCCGCTGAAAGGCGTGCGCGTCATGGGGTCGCTGCATATGACCATCCAGACCGCCGTGCTGATCGAGACCCTCGTGGAACTGGGCGCCGACGTGCGCTGGTGTTCGTGCAACATCTTCTCGACGCAGGACCATGCCGCCGCCGCGATTGCCGAGACGGGTGTTCCCGTTTTCGCATGGAAGGGCGAGACGCTGCCCGAATACTGGTGGTGTACGGTCATGGCGCTGTCGTTTCCGGGCGGCAAAGGCCCGCAGCTCATCGTGGATGACGGCGGCGATGCGACGCTTCTGATTCACAAGGGCTTCAAAGCCGAGGACGACGCTTCGACGCTCGATTACGAACCCTCCTCCTACGAAGAGGAGGTGATTATAGACACGCTGAAGAAGGTGCTTGCCGAGGACAAGGATAAATGGCACCGCACGGTGGCCGAATGGAAAGGCGTCAGCGAGGAGACCACTACGGGCGTACACCGGCTCTACCAGATGCAGGAGGCGGGCGAACTGCTCGTTCCGGCCATCAACGTCAATGACTCCTGCACCAAGTCGAAATTCGACAACCTCTACGGCTGCCGCGAGTCGCTGGCCGACGGCATCAAGCGTGCGACCGACGTGATGATCGCCGGCAAGGTGGTGGTCGTGTGCGGCTACGGCGACGTGGGCAAGGGTTGCGCCGCGTCGATGCGTTCGTACGGAGCGCGCGTTATCGTGACCGAGATCGACCCGATCTGCGCCCTGCAGGCGGCGATGGAGGGCTTCGAGGTGAAGACCGTCGAAAGCGCTCTCGGCGAAGGCAATATTTTCGTGACCTGCACGGGCAACTGCGACATCATCACGCTGGAGCATATGGAGCGGATGCGCGATCAGGCGATCGTCTGCAACATCGGCCACTTCGACAACGAGATACAGATGGCGCGGCTCGAAAAGTCGGGCGCCGTGAAGACCAATATCAAGCCGCAGGTCGATAAGTTCACCTTCCCCGACGGACATTCGATTTTCGTGCTGGCCGAAGGCCGTCTCGTGAACCTCGGCTGCGCTACGGGCCATCCCTCGTTCGTGATGTCGAACTCCTTCACGAACCAGTGTCTGGCGCAGATGGAACTCTGGCAGGAGAAGCTCGAAGTGGGCGTTTACCGTCTGCCCAAGCATCTCGACGAAGAGGTGGCGCGCCTGCATCTGGACAATCTGGGCGTGGAGCTGACCCGCCTGACCGAAAAACAGGCGGATTATATCGGCGTGAGTCCCGACGGTCCCTACAAGGCGGAGCATTACCGCTATTGAGACCGGCGGCATCCGGCATGGAAAAAGAGGATACCTTGTGAAGTGCACCCCAAATATTGGACGGATTAGTATTTGTTTAGATGGCATGAGT
>ERZ1673701.676-NODE-676-length-36235-cov-14.050525_pt1 | contig 36235 bp, 28 predicted proteins | sample MGYA00580231_ERZ1673701 | MGnify/ENA primary metagenome ERZ1673701 (study PRJEB41218, sample SAMN15661798) | gut metagenome | host: Homo sapiens | place: Canada: London | collected 2015-08-20/2019-03-30 | study: EMG produced TPA metagenomics assembly of...
CCATTCTCCGATATTATTACTCTTTTTCCGCATTTTTTAATATAGTTCGTAATTAACCTGATTTGATTGTGATTGGTCCGGCATCGGCATAGTGCCGCTCGGCAGCAAAAATAGAAATACCCCCTTTCTTGTCAAAACAAAGCCGGGGGTCAAATCGGGTGTGGGGCGTTGCTGTTAAGTACTTGTTATTTAGTCCGATGACTCTGTCCGGTCCCGCCCGGACCGGGGTATATCCGATGTCTCCGCGTCGCTTTGCGTCCGGAATTCCGCGCCCTTGCGACTCTTTTCTCCGGAGCTGCCGTTTTCCGGCAACGCATGCCGGAAACGAAAGAAACCCGGTCTCGAAAGACCGGGTTTCTTTGTCGGAATGTTGCGGATTAAGCCTTGCCGGCCGAACCCAGCACGCTCTCGCACTTGTGCATGTAGAGTTTCTTCAGCTCGTCGCGAGCCGGACCCAGATATTTGCGGGGGTCGAACTCGGCGGGCTGGTCTACGAAGATCTTGCGGATGGCTGCGGTCATCGCCAGACGGCCGTCCGAGTCGATGTTGATCTTGCAGACGGCGCTCTTGGCAGCCTTGCGGAGCTGCTCTTCGGGAATGCCTACGGCATCCTTCAGCGCACCGCCGTGCGTGTTGATGATCTTCACGTACTCCTGCGGAACCGACGACGATCCGTGCAGCACGATGGGGAAGCCCGGAAGCTCCTTCTCGATCTCGGCCAGAATGTCGAAACGCAGTTCGGGCGGAACGAGGATGCCCTCGGCGTTGCGGGTGCACTGTTCGGGCTTGAACTTGTTGGCGCCGTGCGAGGTGCCGATCGAGATGGCCAGCGAATCTACGCCGGTCTTGGATACGAAATCCACGACGTCCTTGGGATCGGTGTAGGTGTGGTGCTCGGCCGAAACCTCGTCCTCCACACCGGCCAGTACGCCCAGCTCGCCTTCTACCGTCACGTCGAACTGGTGTGCGTAATCGACCACCTGCTTGGTGAGCGCCACGTTCTCCTCATAGGGGAGGTGCGAACCGTCGATCATCACCGACGAGAAGCCCATGTCGATGCAGCTCTTGCAAAGCTCGAACGAGTTGCCGTGGTCGAGGTGCAGAACGATCGGAATGTTCTTGCCCAGTTCCTTGGCATATTCGACGGCGCCCTGAGCCATGTAGCGGAGCAGGGTCTGGTTGGCGTACTTGCGCGCGCCCGACGACACCTGAAGAATTACCGGCGACGAAGCCTCCACGCAAGCCTGAATGATGGCCTGCATCTGCTCCATGTTGTTGAAGTTGAATGCCGGGATGGCATAACCGCCCTTGATGGCCTTTGCGAACATCTCACGGGTGTTCACAAGACCCAAATCTTTGTAGGATACCATAGTAATTTAATTTATGCAGTGAATTGTTTCTCTCGAAAAACCGCACAAATTTAATAAATATTCTAATTAATTGCGCCTGTTCGGGCTATTTTATTCGCCTTTTTGTGAAAAAAATAACAGACGGCCGGAAATTGTTGCGCAATCCGGATTGTTTTTTGTATTTTTGCATGGCTTTAGCTCCGGGGATTCCCGAATCGCGGACGGCCTTCCGCGCCCCGCGGCGGCCGAAACGTCGGGGCGGACTGCAAGGATTGCAAGGATATTGATACTACAAACATAAACAAACTACCATTATGGCTGACTTTATTTATCAGGAGCCGTTCCCCGTGGGGGAGGACAAAACTGAGTACCGTCTTTTGACGAAGGATTACGTGAAGGTCGTCGAGTGCGACGGACGTAAAATCCTGAAGGTGGACCCCGCGGGTCTCGAACTGTTGTCGAAGGCCGCTTACTGCGACGTGTCGTTCTGTCTGCGCGCCGCGCACCTGCAGAAACTGCGCAACATCCTCGAAGATCCCGAAGCTACCGACAACGACAAGTTCGTGGCCTACACCATGCTGCTGAATCAGGTCGTTGCGGCCGAGGGCGAGCTGCCGACCTGTCAGGACACCGGCACGGCCATCTGCATCGGCCATAAGGGCGAGGACGTCTACACGGGGGCCGACGACGCCGCGTGCATCGCGAAGGGCGTTTACGAAACCTACAAGGACCGCAACCTGCGCTATTCGCAGGTCGTGCCCTTCACGATGACCGACGAGAAGAATTCGGGCACCAACCTGCCGGCCCAGATCGACATCTACGGCGGCCGTCCGGGCATGGAATACGAATTCCTCTTCATCACCAAGGGCGGCGGCTCGGCCAACAAAACCTTCCTCTACCAGCAGACCAAGGCGCTGCTGAACGAGGAGTCGCTCACGAAATTCATCAAACAGCATATCTTCGACCTCGGCACGTCGGCCTGCCCGCCTTACCACCTCGCGATCTGCATCGGCGGCACGTCGGCCGAAATGTGCCTTTCGACCGTGAAGAAGGCCTCGGCCGGCTACCTCGACGAACTGCCCACTTCGGGCAACGAGGGAGGCCGCTGCTTCCGCGACCTCGAATGGGAGGAGAAGGTGCTCAAGATCTGTCAGGAGAGCGGCGTCGGCGCGCAGTTCGGCGGCAAGTACCTCGTACACGACGTGCGCGTGATCCGCGCCCCGCGCCATGCGGCTTCGTGCCCCGTGGCCATCGGCGTCAGCTGCTCGGCGGACCGTAACATCAAGGCCAAGATCACGCCCGACGGCATCTTCCTCGAAGCGCTGGAGAAGAACCCCGCCCGCTTCCTGCCCGCCGAGGCGCCCGCCATGTCGCCCGCCGTGGACATCGACCTCGACGAAGGCATGGACAAGGTCCGCGAAATCCTTACCAAATATCCGATCAAGACGCGCCTGAACCTGAAGGGCACGCTGATCGTGGCGCGCGACATCGCCCACGCCCGCATCAAGCAGATGCTCGACGAGGGCAAGCCCATGCCCGAATACTTCAAGAAGCACCCGGTGTACTACGCGGGTCCGGCCAAGACGCCGGAGGGCATGGCTTCGGGCTCGTTCGGCCCCACGACGGCCGGACGCATGGACCCCTACGTGGATCTGTTTCAGTCGCACGGCGGTTCGCTGGTGATGGTGGCCAAGGGCAACCGCTCGCAGCAGGTCACCGACGCCTGCCGCAAGCACGGCGGTTTCTACCTCGGTTCGATCGGCGGCCCGGCGGCTATTCTGGCCAAGAACTCAATCAAGTCGGTCGAGGTCGTGGACTTCCCCGAACTGGGCATGGAGGCTGTCCGCAAGATCTACGTCGAGAACTTCCCGGCGTTCATCATCGTCGACGACAAGGGCAACGACTTTTTTGCCGATTTCAAACATTAAAAAACGGCCCGGAGATATACTAACGGGCAAAAGTTTACGTTGTAAAATCTGAAGAAAGATTTTATTGTAAGGCTCAATGAGAGATTTCATTGCGAAAATATCCCTGACGGCGCTCTTCGCGCTGGCGATCTTCTCGGCATCGGCTGCCGAGAAGGTCACTTTTGAGGCCAGCTCTCCGCTGACGGTCGCCGTCGGCGAAGCGTTCCGCGTGGAGTTCGCGCTCAACGCCTATCCCGACAAGGGGACGTTCAAGGCGCCTTCGTTCGACGGATTCGACGTGATCGCCGGCCCGGCCGAGTCGTCGGGCCAGTCGATCCAGATCGTCAACGGAGCGATGACCAAAAGCATCAATTACACGATCACCTACGTCCTGCTTCCGCAGGCTGCGGGCAACGTCACCGTCGGGGCTGCCGAAGTCACGGTGGACGGCACCGTCTACCGTTCCAACGCCCTGCCGATCGAGATCGTGAACGAGGGCAAGTCCCCCGGCGCCGGCGGCACGCAGTCCCGGCCGCGCGAGGACTCCTCGCCGGACGTTACGGCGCAGAACCAGATCGCCAAGGACGACATTCTGCTGCGCGCCGTCGTGTCGCGGACCTCGGTCTACAAGGGCGAGCCGCTGCGCGTGACGTTCAAGCTGTACGAGCGGGTGCCGGTCGTGGGATACAACGACGTGAAATTCCCGTCGTTCAACGGATTCTGGGCGCAGGAGCTCAATACCGACAATGCCCGGCGCCAGCGCGAGACCTTCAACGGCAAGGTCTATGAGACGCTCGTGGCCAAGGAGTACCTGCTCTACCCGCAGCAGGCCGGGACGCTCGTGATCGAGCCGGCCGAACTGACGGCCGTGGCGCAGGTCGTGGTGCCGGGACGCCGCAACGTGGATCCCTTCTTCGGGGGCGGTCCCGACTTCGTCAACGTGCCCCGCAAGGTGCAGAGTCCGCGCATCAACATCGCCGTCAAGCCGCTGCCAGCGGGCGCTCCCGCCAGCTTCAGCGGCGCCGTGGGCAGTTTCACGATGGACGCCGTGCTTCCGCAGGAGCGGCTGGCCGCCAACTCCGCGGCGACCTATACGGTGAAGATCTCCGGCACGGGCAACCTTACGTTCGTGCAGGCCCCCAAACTGACGCTCCCCGCTTCGTTCGAGCAGTATAACGTCAAGACCACCGAGTCGATCAACACCTCGGCGGCCGGCATCTCCGGCTACCGCCAGTTCGAATATCCCTTCATCGCGCGCGCCGAAGGCACGTACGAGGTGGAACCCGTCGAATTCAGCTATTTCGACCCGTCGCGCATGCAGTACATGACGCTGAAGTCGAAGGCGCTGGAGCTGGAGATCACGCCCGACGCCAAGGGCGGCGGCGACGCTCTCGTGGTGCAGGGCCGCGGTATGTCGAAGGAGGAGGTCAAGCTGCTCGGACAGGATATCCGCTTCATCAAGCTGGGCAGTCCGCAGCTGCGTTCGGTCCGCGAACCGTTCCTCTTCAGCGCGGCCTACTGGGTGCTGTTCTTCGGCATCCTGATCCTCTTCGCAATGGTCTACGTCGCGCTGCGCCGGCAGATCCGCGAGTCGCAGAACGTGGCCCTGCTGCGGGGCAAGCGCGCCAACAAGGTCGCCGTGCAGCGTTTCCGCGCCGCCAAACGCTACATGGAGGAGCAGAACCGCCATGCGTTCTACGAGGAGATGCTCCGCGCGTTGTGGGGCTACATGAGCGACAAGTTCAACATTCCGGTCGCCAATCTCACGAAGGAGAACGTCCGCGAGGAGCTGCACAAACGCGGCGTCTCGTCCGAGGAGTCGCAGCGTTTCACGGCCATCATCACCAAGTGCGACGAGGCGCAGTATTCGCCGGCCGCATCGGCCCGGATGACCGAGGTCTACGGCGAGGGCGTCGATATCATTTCGCGGATCGAAGCGATGATAAAACGATAGGAACAGCTATGAAAAAACGAATTTCAGTTTGTCTCGTCCTGCTGCTGGGGTGTCTGGCATCCTATGCGCAGGAGCCTGCCGACAGCCTTGCGCAGCCGGCGGCGGAGCAGAGCGAGTCCGCGCCCCGGCCCACGACCGATGAGTTGTGGGACATGGCCAACACGGCCTATATCAACGGCAATTTCCATTCGGCCGCCGAAGTCTACGAAGAGATTCTTTCCCGCGGGGTAAGCTCCGTGAAACTCTACTATAACCTCGCCAATGCCTACTTCAAGGAGGACCGCATCGGCAAGGCCATCCTCTATTACAAACGGGCGTTGCGGCTGGCTCCCGGCAACGACGACATCCGCCACAACCTGAGCGTCGCCGAAGCCCGCACGAAGGACAACATCGAGGACATTCCCGAATTCTTCTTCGTGACGTGGATGCGCGAAGCCCGCCACACGATGAGCTGTACGGCGTGGAGCGTCCTTTCGCTGGTGCTGCTGGCCTGTGCGCTGGCGCTGTTTCTGGTCTACCTGCTGGCCCAGCGGCTTTCGCTGCGCAAGGCCGGGTTCTACGGCACCGTCGTCGCCGTGCTGTTGTGCATGCTGACGACGTGGTTCGCGCTGGGCGAACGCCGCGAGATGCTCGACGACACTTCGGCCGTGGTCATGACCGCTTCTACGGCGGTCAAGAGTTCGCCCGACAAGTCGTCCACCGACCTTTTCGTGCTGCACGAAGGCACGGTCGTGACGATCACGAACCGGCTCGACGACTGGTGCGAAGTGGTGATCGCCGACGGCAAGAAAGGGTGGCTGGAGTGCCGCAAAATCGAAACGATCTGAATGTCTAAATTACTACAGGACGTCGTCGGCGAGTTGTCGAAGCTTCCGGGCGTGGGGCGCCGTACGGCGCTGCGCCTCGCCATCCACATCCTGCGCATGGAGCGGGAGTCGGTGGCCGAAATGACGGAGAGCATCGACCGTTTCCGCAATGACGTGAAATACTGCGCCGAGTGCAACAACCTTTCGGACGAGGAGGTGTGCCCGATCTGTCTGGACGACGAGCGCGACCGGACCACGATCTGCGTCGTGGAGCAGGTCGCCGACGTGCTTTCGATCGAGAATACCCACCAGTACAAGGGGCTCTACCACGTGCTGGGCGGGGTCATTTCGCCGATGCAGGGCATTTCGCCTTCGGATCTGAAGATCGACCTGCTGACCGAACGCATCGCCCGCGGCGGCGTGAAGGAGGTGATTCTCGCCATTTCGACTTCGGTCGAGGGCGAGACGACGCTCTTCTACCTGATGAACCGCCTGCGGCAGTTCCCCGGCGTGAAAGTCACCTCGATCGCCCGCGGCATCGGCTTCGGCGACGAGCTGGAATACGTCGACGAGCTGACCATCACGCATGCTTTGCGGAACCGCCGCGAAGTCGAATGATTCGCGGCCCGACAAATAAACGGTACGAAAAATGAAAAGAGGAATAATGACCCTCGCGGCGTTGGCTGCCATGTTGTGGAGCCTGCCCGCTGCGGCGCAGGAGGAATACCGGCAACCCGCGCTGGAGAATCCCGAATCGTGGAGCGTCGTGGTGATCCCCGACCTGCAGGGATATGCCAAGAACGAAGCCAGCCAGCCCATCGCCCGCCTGATGACGGCGTGGATCGCCGACAACATCGAGCGGCTGAACGTTCGGATGGTGCTCTGCGTGGGCGACGTGGTCGAGCAGAACGACCGCATCGGCAACGGTTTTTCAGGCGACCTGACCTCGGTGCGCCAATGGCAGGGCATGGCCGATGCGTTCGACGTGCTGGACGGCCGCGTGCCCTATCTGGTCGCCACCGGCAACCACGACTACACCTATACCCGCAGCGGCGCGCGGCGCACGCACCTGAACGAATATTTCCCGATCGGCCGCAACCCGCTCAACGCGGCGGCGATCTGCCAGTTCGGACTCGATTCGGACGAGAATCCCGCCGTCGAGAACTGCGCCTTCGAACTGAAGGCCCCCGACGGCAAGGACTACCTTTTCCTGAATATGGAGTTCGCGCCCCGCGATACGGTGATGAAGTGGGCGCAGCAGGTGGCGGGGCTGGAGGAGTACGCCGATCACCGGATCGTGCTGATGACCCACGCTTACCTCGATGCCAAGGACCAGCGGCTTTCCGGCCCCTGCAAGGTGACGAGCTACGAACCGCTGGTGCGCAACGGCAGGATCGTGAAGATCAAGGGACTGCCGCTTCCCGACGCCAGCAACGGCGAGGATCTCTGGCAGAAACTGGTCCGCCCGGCTTCCAACATCGAACTGGTGGTCTGCGGCCACATTTCGGGAAGCGGGTTCCGCACCGACAGAAACAGCGCCGGAAAAGACGTACACCAGATGCTCTTCGACGCGCAGTCGATGGGCGGCGGTTACGAGGGTAACGGCGGCGACGGCTGGATACGCATTCTGGAGTTCATGCCCGACGGCGTGACGGTGAAGGCGACGACTTTCTCGCCCCTGTTCGCCATTTCGCCCACTACGCGGCAGTTCGCTTGGATGCGCGACGCGAAGAACGAATTTACGTTCCGCTTCAGCAAATAAGACCCGGGTACGGGATCGTACCCAATTTAAAATAGTTTCAGTTATGGAATTTCTGACAAACGACAAACTCACGATCGTGGGCGCGGCCGGTATGATCGGCTCGAACATGGCCCAGACGGCGCTGATGATGCGCCTTACGCCGAACATCTGCCTGTATGACCCGTACGCTCCCGCGCTCGAAGGCGTGGCCGAGGAGCTTTATCACTGCGCGTTCGAAGGGGTGAACATCACTTGGACGAGCGATATCAAGGAGGCTCTTACGGACGCTTCGTATGTCGTTTCGTCGGGCGGCGCGGCGCGCAAGGCGGGCATGACGCGCGAAGACCTGCTGAAAGGCAATACCGAGATCGCCGCGCAGCTGGGCAAGGACATCAAGACCTACTGCCCCGGTGTGAAGCATGTGGTCGTGGTTTTCAATCCCGCCGACATCACGGGACTGGTAACGCTGATCTATGCGGGCATCCGTCCCTCGCAGCTTTCGACCCTTGCCGCGCTGGACAGCACGCGCCTGCGTTCGGAGCTGGCCAAGTATTTCAAGATTTCGCCCGACGAAATCCGCAACTGCCGCACCTACGGCGGCCACGGCGAGCAGATGGCCGTCTTCGCCTCGACGACGCTCGTCGCCGGACGTCCTCTTTCGGAGCTGATCGGCCATGAAATGCCCGAAGGCGACTGGCACGACCTGCAGCAGCGTGTGATTCAGGGCGGCAAGCATATCATCGACCTGCGCGGCCGCTCGTCGTTCCAAAGCCCGGCCTACCTGTCGATCTGCATGATCGCTGCGGCCATGGGCGGCAAGCCGTTCGGCTATCCGGCCGGCGTATTCGTGCACAACGATGAGTTCAAGCATATCCTGATGGCTATGGAGACCCAGATCACCAAGGAGGGCGTCAGCTACAAGAACGTGCAGGGCACGGCCGAGGAGAACAAGACCCTCGCCGCCAGCTACGAACACCTCTGCAAACTGCGCGACGAGGTGATTTCGATGGGTATCATCCCGCCCGTGGAGGAATGGCGCAGCCTGAATCCGCACCTGAAATAGACGCGGCGAGCCGTATGAAAAAGGGGAGGACTGTCCGAAAGTCCTCCCCTTTTTATTCCTGCCGGGACCCGAAATAGACTGGCGGCATGCGCTTTTCGTATGGCGGCTGTAAAGCCTTGCAAAGCATTCGATGTGTTTGCCGGCTCGGTGGCGGGGGAGGAGCTCTGTGTCCGTCATGCGGGGCCTCATTGTTGTCTGTCTGGATCTGTGTGAAATCTGCGCTTTTGCAGGAAGTTAAGTTTTGCGGCGGATTTTGTGGAAATTTCATCTTTTTCGGCATCTATTGATGCTGCGTAACGATAAATTCCATATATTTAATGCAAAATAGTATGAAAACGATGAAAAGGGCCAATTCCGTTACGGTTACCCTGAGTGCGACGCTGTTATTTTGTGCTGTGTCAGCTGTCGCAAGCCAACCCGAAATTATCGATCTTCCGGAGACTTTGTGCTGTTGTCCGGAGCCGCCGGCGGCTCCGGAGTGTACGATGCTTGACAATTTCTCGGAAAAGCTCGCCCGGATCGAAGCCCGGATCGGGGAACTTACGCTGGAATTGAATCGGCTGGTGTGGGAGACCTATTTCGACTATGCCGAACAGGCGCGCATCGTACCCGATATTATGACTTATCCCGGATTGGATTATTCGGCTCTCTGCGATACCGTGTCGGCGATTGCCGTACTCGATGCGCAGTACCGCAAAGCGGCGGATGTCTATACGAAAGTATTGAAGAGCGATCCCAAATACGATGCCATCCACCGCGAATACGTCGCGCTGCAGAATGTGGACGACAAGGATCGGAAGAATGCCAACCGGGAGCAATATAACCTGATGTACGACCGTCTGCGCAGGAAAAACAGCGAATATGCCCCGGCCCTGAAAGCACGGCAGGATGCCTTGCGTGCGCGGAATATTGCCGTCGCGCGTTTTTTGCTGAATCATTATCAGGCTGAGGGGCGTGTGATGCCTGTCGAGCCGTTGTTCAAGCGTTATTCGGAGACGATGCGCACACTGCAAATCCGTGACGCCCGCATCGAAGCGTATGAAAACGAACTGTCGACGCTTCAACGGCTTCGCCGCGAAGTCTTGGAGCAAGTGTTGCGCGAGCAGTATGACGTGCCGAAGAGAGACGCAGTCGGCGCTTCGGCTCTTAAACCGTAAAATCGAAAAGCGGGGAGATACGAAAGTTCTCCCCGCTTTTGCTGCGCCCGTGCTTCGTCTCAGGGCTTCGCCTGAAATACGGCCCGCAGTTCGCCGTCGCTCAGCAGGAGCAGCATCGGTCCGTCCATATCGTAGTGCGTCGTCGATTCGAGCGCCTTGGTGAACGCGTCCTCCTGCTCCATGCCGGGGCATGCCATCATCGTCGATGCCAGCGGCCCGATCTTCAGCACGCCCTTCTCGGTCGCTTCGTACCTCCCCATGATGCGGTTGCAGGCGCCGACGCCCGCGATGCGGTTCTCTTCGGCCAGAAACGTAAGCGTGAATTTGCCCTCTTCGGGTTTGACGGCCTTGCCGCCCAGCTGAATGAGCTGCCATTCGGTGCCGACGAGCGGCCTGCGGTTTTTCTTCTGGTAGGAACGGCAGCTGCAGCACCCTGCGGCGAGGGCCGCAACGGCGGCGAGGGCCGCGATTTTCAGCAAAATCTTCATAGTATATTATTATATATGTGTTGTGCAAATATAGGGAATAAATCGTACCTTTGTGTAAAATTTGAAAAATACCCGTTATGAAGAAGATTATCGCATCGCCCCATGCGCCCAAAGCCGTGGGACCCTATTCGCAGGCCGTCGAAGCCGGCGGCGCGCTCTATGTTTCGGGCCAGCTTCCGATCGACGGCGCCACCGGCAAAATGGCCGAAGGCGTCGAAGCCCAGACGCACCGGTCGCTTACGAACCTGCGCCACATCCTCGAAGAGGGCGGCTATACGCTCGGCGACGTGGTTAAGACCACCGTCCTGCTGCAGGACATCGGCGATTTCGCCGCGATGAACGCCGTTTACGCCCGGTTCTTTACCGAGCGGATGCCCGCCCGCGTGTGCTATCAGGTGGCGGCGCTTCCGATGGGCGCGCTGGTCGAGATCGACGCCGTGGCGGTGAAGTAGCTGGTGCTTTTCAGGGCCGTATCCGTGCGCCGAAACGGCGCCGCGGTTTTCCGCCGGCCGATAAATGCGTCTCACGTATGCGGGGCGCATCTTTTACACCTTTTGTAAATAACTTGTGGATAAAATTGGTGTGCGTCGCTGGTTTTTTCCATATAAAAGAATCATTTTTGTAAAACCGGACTTTGTCCGTTCCGACGCTAAAATTCTGAAATAAAGTAATATAGTCATGTCAAAAGCCGCAAAACCCGTGGCGCCGCAGAAAGTCGAATACAACGATGCGGTCGCCGAGTCGAAAAAGTATTTCGAAGGGGACGACCTCGCCGCAACGGTGTGGGTCAGCAAGTACGCCCTCAAGGACTCTTTCGGCAATATTTACGAAACGTCGCCCAAGCAGATGCACGAGCGTATCGCCGCCGAGATCGAGCGCATCGAGCGCAAGTATCCCGATCCGATGAGCAAGGAGGAGGTGTTCGAGCTGCTCGACCATTTCCGGTACGTGATTCCGCAGGGCGGCCCGATGACGGGTATCGGCAACAACTTTCAGGTGGCCTCGCTCTCGAACTGCTTCGTGATCGGCCATAAGAACCCGGCCGACTCGTACGGCGGCATTTTCCGCATGGACGAGGAGCAGGTGCAGCTGATGAAGCGCCGCGGCGGCGTGGGGCACGACCTTTCGCACATCCGCCCCACGGGCAGCCCCGTGCTGAACTCGGCCCTCACCTCCACGGGTATCGTTCCGTTCATGGAGCGCTATTCCAACTCGACGCGCGAGGTGGCGCAGGACGGCCGCCGCGGAGCGCTGATGCTCTCGCTGTCGATCAAGCATCCCGACGCCGAGCGTTTCATCGACGCCAAGGTCGATACGGGCAAGGTCACGGGCGCCAACGTTTCGATCAAGATCGACGACGAATTCATGCGCGCCGCGATCGCGGGCAAGAAGTACCACCAGCAGTTCCCGATCAAGTCGGACCATCCCAAATACGAGCAGGACATCGACGCCAAGAAACTCTGGGATAAAATCATCCACAACGCATGGAAGTCGGCCGAGCCGGGCGTGCTGTTCTGGGATACGATCATCCGCGAGAGCGTGCCCGACTGCTATGCCGACGAGGGCTTCGTGACGGTTTCGACCAACCCCTGCGGCGAGATTCCGCTCTGCCCCTACGATTCGTGCCGCCTGCTGGCGATGAACCTGCTGAGCTATGTGGACAACCCCTTCACCAAGGAGGCGAAGTTCAATTTCGACAGGTTCAAGGCGCATGTCGGCAAGGCCATGCGCATGATGGACGACATCATCGACCTCGAACTGGAGAAGGTCGAGCAGATCATCGCCAAGATCGCCGCCGACCCCGAAGACGAGGAGGTCCGCCGCGTGGAGCTGGAGTTGTGGAAGAAGATCCGCACCATGGCGCAGAAGGGCCGCCGCACGGGTCTCGGCATCACGGCTGAGGGCGATATGCTCGCGGCGCTGGGGCTGCTTTACGGCTCGGACGAGGCGATCGCTTTCGCCGTCGAGGTGCAGAAGACGCTGGCCGTCGAAGCCTACCGCGCTTCGGTCCGGATGGCCGCCCAGCGCGGAGCGTTCCCGATCTACGACGCTTCGAAGGAGAAGAACAACCCGATGATCGCCCGCATCCGCGAGGCCGATCCGGAGCTGTATGCCGAAATGGAGAAGACCGGCCGCCGCAATATCGCCATGCTGACCATTGCCCCGACGGGCACCACGTCGCTCATGTCGCAGACCACGTCGGGCATCGAACCGGTGTTCCGCACGGTCTACAAGCGCCGCCGCAAGATCAACCCTTCGGACCACGACACGCATGTCGATTACGAGGACGAAACGGGCGAAAAGTTTCAGGAGTACAACGTCTACCACCACAATTTCGTCAAGTGGCTGGACGCGAACGGATACGATACGTCGAAACTGGAGACCATCTCGGATGCCGAGCTGAACGAGTGGGTGGCGGCTTCGCCCTACCACGGCGCCACGGCCAATGACATTGACTGGGTTGCAAAAGTCAAGATGCAGGGTGCGATCCAGAAATGGGTGGACCATTCGATCTCGGTGACGGTGAACCTGCCGAACAATGTCTCCGAAGCGCTCGTCGCCGACGTGTACCGCACGGCTTGGGAGTGCGGCTGCAAGGGCGTTACGGTTTACCGCGACGGCTGCCGCGACGGCGTGCTGCTCGACAAGGCCTCCAAGAACAAGAAAAAGAAGTGCGAGGGGCATCCCGGCGAAGTGGCGAAGCGTCCCAAGTCGATTCCTGCCGACATCGTGCGGTTCAAGAACGGCACCGAGGACTGGATCGCCTTCGTGGGACTTCAGGACGGACGTCCTTACGAGGTCTTCACGGGTAAGATCGAGGAGGACGCCATGTATATTCCCCGCAAGATCAACAAGGGCTTCATCATCAAGGTCCGCGAGGACGACGGCACCAAGCGTTACGACTTCCAGTATACCGACCGTTACGGTTATACGAATACCATCGGCGGCATCTCGCGTCTGTTCGACGAAGAGTTCTGGAACTACGCCAAACTCATTTCGGGCGTATTGCGCCACGGCATGCCGATCGAGAAGACCGTTTCGCTCATCGAGTCGCTCCATCTGGACAGCGAGTCGATCAACACATGGAAGACGGGCGTCTGCCGTGCGCTGAAGCAATATATCGTGGACGGCACCAAGTCGAAAGGCAAATGTCCGAGCTGCGGACAGGAGAATATGGCCTACCAGAACGGCTGTCTGACCTGTATGTCGTGCGGTTATTCGAAATGCGGCTGATCTGAAAAGATTTGATATTGAGATTAAAAGGCTGGAAACGTATGTTTTCGGCCTTTTTTAGTCGCTTTCGGCTCTGTTTTTGCGTTTCATGCTGTCGATGAATGGATTTTGAAAAATTAATTTATAATTTTACAACTGGGAATAACTAATGTTAGCTATGAAAAAACTTATTCTAATTCTTGCGGTCGTGGCATTCGCGACGACGGCATGGGCGCAGGAGACGCCCAAAAAACCGAGCTTTGCAGGTTTTGTGTCCAATGGATTTTGGGATAACTGGGAGATGTCGCTGGGCGGCGGTGTAGGCACTGCCCTGACGAACGGCTCCAATTCGGGGTCTTTCGGAAAACGTCTCGGATTCGAAGCGAACTTTTCGCTTGTAAAATGGGTGCATCCTGTAGTAGGTATGCGTCTGCAGCTGCAGGGCGGTCAGTTTGCCAACTATGACGCCGATCTGGGCAAACTCAAGTGGCCTTACCTCTTCGTGCATTCCGACTTTATGCTTAACTTCTCGAACTGGGCGGGCGGTTACCGCGACGACCGGGCCTATTATCTGGTGCCGTTCGTAGGCTTCGGTTATCTGGCTACGAACTTCACGGACAAGAGCCAAGAGGACAATATGACCGGCACGCATCAGGCTTTCGCATTCTCTTACGGTCTGCTCAACAAATTCCGCTTGTCACGTTCGTTCGACTTCAATATCGAGCTGAAAGGCATGCTGGCGCCTTCGCGCGTATGCCCCGCGAAGACGGACGGTTCCTACCTGTTCGGCTTCAGCGCTACTGCGGGCTTCACCTACCGCTTTAACAAGCGCGGCTGGCAGCGCGGCGTAGCGGGCTATACGGCTGCCGACATTCAGGCGTTCCAAGACGCCGTTGCCGCAAGCATGGCCGCTGTCGAAGCCGCCGAGCTTGAGAACGCCCAGCTGGCTCAGCAGCTCGCCGCCGCTCAGGCGCAGGCTGCCGCCGCTCAGAACGCCGCCGCCGATGCCGCGGCAGCTGCTGCCGTCGCAACGGTTGTCGCCGCCGACGAAGCCGCTTTGGCCGACACTTCGATCATTCTCTTCGATTACAGCATGTCGGTGCTGACGCCGCAGGAGAAGACGCGTCTGGAGCTGATTGCCGAGCAGATCAAGAGCGGCTCGAAGGATGCCGTTTACCAGATCGTGGGTCACGCCGACCAGCAGACGGGTACCGCTGCCGGCAACAAGCGCGTCGCCGAGCACCGCGCCAAGCGGGTTTACGACTTCCTCGTATCGAAGGGCGTGAATCCCAAGCAGTTGAATTACGAGGGCAAGGGCAACTCCCCCGATCCCTTCAAGAAGGTTCAGGCCGCCAACCGCGCCGCGATTATCCAGTAATCCCCGCGGGACGGAATGACCGGTTCGCCCGGTCGGCCCGGCCGGATAAAAAAAAAGGATGCGCCTTTACAGGCGCATCTTTTTTTTGTGTGATCCGGAGCGGGGCGGAAAGTATGCCCCGGCATTTTCCGTGTTTCTCAGGCAGTCAGTCTGTTTCAGTCTGTCTCAGTCTGTCTCAGTCTGTCTCAGTCTCAGCCCTAGCCCCAGCCTTTTCGTGTGTCCGTATTTTTGTCGTATCTCCTGTATTTTCCGTGCCTGCCGTGTTCTTATCTCTCTTATTTGCCGTTGCTCCGGTATTTCCCGAATCTCTCGTACCTCCCGTATCTTCCGTTCCTTCCGTACCGGAAATCTACCTGATAATCACCGCATTGACGATCCGGACGCCGGAACGCCGGTTCAGCTCCTCCTTGAGCGCTTCGCGCTGGTAGAAGAGTTCCGAACGAAGCACGCTCGACTGGATGCGGGCATAGAGAATGTGGTTTTCCAGCTTCAGTTCCGTGGTGAAGTCTGCGGCGCGGTCGCCCACGACGGCGCGCCATGTGTCGGGCAGCTTTCCTTCGGCGACTTTGGCCGCGACATAGGGGCGTTTGAAAAACTCTTCCAGCAGGTCGCCCATCAGCATCGTCTTGGTCCGTCTCATCGCGCTCCCTCTTTTCCGTCGGATGTTTTGTCTGCCGTATCTGTCACGCAGGCGTCCTGTCCGCCGGATTTTTCGCCTGCGGACGCCGCGTTGCGTAAATCCTCCGAAACTTCGCCTTGCACCGCTGCCGTCCGGATTCCTTCCGCAGACCCAGCCTCCTGCGGCCCGGCATGCCGCGTTCGGTCCGCTGCTTCCTTCGTGCTCTCTTCGGCCGGAAGCTGCCCGCCGCAAGCCGGCGCTCCGGCCGTTGCGGTCTCCTGCCCGATGCCGCCGTTTTCGACCGTGAAGAGGGAGTACGCCCCGCCGGCCTTGTCCAGAATCCGGCGCAGACGGGTGGGGTTGCAGTCCGTAATGACGATCTGCCCGAACGAATCTTCCGACACCAGCCGTATGAGCTGTTCCACGCGCCCCGCGTCGAGCTTGTCGAACAGGTCGTCGAGCAGCAGGATCGGCTTCTCGCCTTTCTCCTGCGCGACTATCGTGTACTGGGCCAGTTTCAGGGCGATCAGGAACGACTTCTGCTGGCCCTGCGAGCCGTATTTGCGCAAGGGGTAGCCGCCGATCCTGAGCACCAGATCGTCGCGGTGAATGCCCGACGTGGTGAACTCGTTGGCCAGATCCTTCTGCCGCGCGGCGAGGAGAATCTCACCGAACGGACGGTCGTTCAGTTCCGATTTGTAGTGCAGTTCGACCTGCTCGCGGTCGCCCGAAAGTATGCGGTAATACTCCGCCGCCACGGGTTGCAGCCGCTCGGCGAACTCCCGCCTCCGGGCGTGAATCCGCTCGCCCTGTTCGACGAGCTGCATGTCGTAAATCTGCAGCATCGTCTCGTCGGGCATGTTCTTGAGCAGCCGGTTGCGCTCGGCCAGCACGGCGTTGTAGCGCATCACGGCGGTCAGATAGCTCCGGTCCAGCTGCGAGATGAAGGCGTTGAGGTAGCGGCGCCGTTCGTCCGAGGCGTCGCTGATCAGGGCGCTGTCCGCCGGCGATACGATCACGGCAGGAACAAGCCCCACGTGGTCCGAGAGCCGTTCGTACTCCTTGCCGTTGCGTTTGAGCACTTTGCCGCCTTTGCGCGAGAAGGAGCACACGATGTTTTCGCTCTTTCCCCCGTCGGTGAGATACTGCCCTTCGGCGAGGAAGAAGTCGGCGCCGTGGCGGATGCTCTGCCCGTCGGTCATGGGCAGCGACGACTTGCACATCGACAGGTAGTAGACCGCGTCGATGACGTTGGTCTTGCCGGCTCCGTTGTCGCCTACCAGACAGTTGACGCCCCGGCAGAGGGCAAGCTCCGCCTGTTCGATATTTTTGAAATTCAGCAGCGATATTTTCTTCAGAAACATAGCCCAAAGATAATGCAAGGTGAGTGCAAATGCAAACTTGTTTGCGATTTGCCGAAGTGCCGCCCGTACGGGGCGCCGTCTGTTTTTTGTAAAGATACAAAAAAAGCGGACAGCGCATTGCACATTCTGAATAGTTTTGTATCTTTGCAGACTAACATACCGAAATTTAACTAAAACAAGATATTTTTCATATGGCAAAGCAGCATGTAGCCGAGCAGGAGACCCTCGGCGAAGCAATGAACAGAACTGAGCTTTTCTTCGAGAAAAACGGCCGTAACATGGCGTATATTTTTCTGGGATTGCTGGTTCTTGCAGCCCTTATTTTCGGATACCGCGCACTGATCGTAGCCCCTCGCGCCACCAAAGCCGCCGAGCGGATCGCCGAGGCTCAGTACCGTTTCGAGGAGCAGAATCCGGATTATCAGCTCGCACTCGAAGGCGACGCCAACGGCGCCGGCTTCCTCGACGTGATCGAAGAGTACGGTTCGACGCCTTCGGGCAACCTCGCCAAGCACTATGCGGGTATCTGCTACCTGAAGACGGGCGATCTGGAGAACGCCGCCAAATATCTGGCGAAATACTCGCCGGTCAAGGGCATCCCCGGAGCGCTCATCAACGCCCAGAATCTGGGCCTGCAGGGCGACATCGCCGTCGAGCAGCAGAACTACGCCAAGGCGGTGAAATTCTACGAGCAGGCCGTCAAGGCCGCCGACAACAACCTGACGGCACCGATGTACCTGCGCAAGGCGGGTCTGGCCGAGCAGGCTCAGGGCAACAACGAAAAGGCAGCCGCATTTTACGAGCAGATTCTGACCTCCTATCCCGCATCGACGGATGCGCGTGAGGCGGAGAAGCTCCTCGGCAGCGTGAAATAACCGGGACTATGGCGACCAAGAATCACAACCTTTCCAAATTCGACTCACCCCTGCCTTCGGCCGCGGACATGCGGTTCGGAATCGTCGTGGCCGAGTGGAACCGCGAGGTCACCGAAGCTCTGCTCGAAGGCGCCGTGCGGACGCTCCGCGCCGCCGGATGTCCCGACCTGAACATCCAGATCAAGTATGTTCCGGGGACGTTCGAACTGGCCCTCGGCGCGCAGTTCTTCGCCGAATATACCGACGTGGACGCCGTGATCGCGCTGGGCTGCGTCATTCAGGGAGATACCCGTCATTTCGACTTTATCTGTCAGGGCGTTACGCAGGGCATCACGCAGCTGCAAATCCAGTGGAACATGCCCATCGCCTTCGGTGTGCTGACCGTGAACGACATGCAGCAGGCTTTGGACCGCTGCGGAGGCCGTCACGGCAACAAGGGCGACGAAGCCGCCGCCACGGCCGTCAATATGGTCAAACTGCAGATCGAGATGGAAGCCGCTTCGCCGGACCACGAACCCGACCGGCGGAATATCAACTGATCGGCAGCGATGCAGATACATGAAAAACGGAGAGTTGTACGACTCTCCGTTTTTTTCGTTCTCAGGCGGCCGCATTCGCAGCGGCGGTCTGTGTATCTGTTTGCCGTCCGCCTTATCTGCCTGCATAGGTCTTTGTTTACCGTCAGCCTTATTTGTCTGCGTCTGCCTTTGTCTGTGTCAGGTTTGTCTGTCCGCAGCGCCTTGTCTGCGTGTCTGTCTGAGGTGGCTATCTGTGTGTCTGTTTGCCGTCTGCCTTTGTCTGTGTCAGGTTTGTCTGTCCGCAGCGCCTTGTCTGCGGTCTGTTTGCCGTCCGCCTTGTCTGTCTGCGGCGGCCTGTCTGCCTTTAGTCCCTATTCCTTCGCCGGGAGCGTTATGCGCTCCGAGTAACGGCGGCCGGAACGGTCGGTGGCGACGACTTCGATCTCGCGGGCCGACGCCGAAGGCCGGGCCTTGAAGTAGAAGTGCGTCGTGCGCGGCCGCTGCGACTTGGATACCGTCTTCCCGGCGGCCTTCAGCGAGTCGATGTTGGCGATGTAGTCGGGATCGTTGAACCAGATGCGCTGCATGGAGCCGCGGTAGCGGCCGTCCTCATACCATACGACCGTCCAGTAGGAATCCCAGTTCCATACCTTGGCGATCACCGAAGCGGGGTAGTCCTCCGCCGTGCCGGGACCCCATACGCGCAGCTGCCGGGCTTCGGGCATCTCCAGACTCTGGTAGGTCCACGCGAAATCCTCGCCGCATTCGCGGAAAAGCTGCCAGCCTTTGGGCGTGCCGTCGCGGTTGATCGGGTCCCGCCAGAGGTTGCCGCATATCTGCGCCACGTTGTGTTCCATCGCGCCTTCGCGGATGTCGAAATTCGAGTTGATGTGCGTATGTCCCGATATGAAATGGATTTCATGGCCAGCAAAGGCGTCCATCAGGGTTTCGGCCGACTCCATGACGCGGCGTTCGTCGCGCCACGACTTCATGGCCGGAGCGTGCATCGCGAAGCAGACGCGCGAACCCGCCGGCAGACGTTCGGCGTAGGCCGCCGCCCAGCGCAGCTGCATCGAGTCTATCTGCTCGTCGTATTTGCGGGCGCCGTGGTAGACGATGTCGTCGAGAACGACGTAGTGGGTGCGGCCCATGTCGAAGGCATAATAGGTGGGGCCGAAATGCGACCGGTAGTTTTCGGTGGCTTCGCGGTCGGTGAATTTGTTCAGGTCGTGGTCGTGATTGCCGATCACGCCGTAAACGGGGATTCCGAGCGATGCGAACTGCTCCCTGACTTTGGCGAACAACTGCGGCGAGTCCCATACGATGTCGCCCAGCAGAATCGCGGCCTGATTGACTCCCTGCGCTTTTTTTGCGGCCGTTGCGGCCTGCAGCGGCGGGATTATCTCGGTGCGGAGCCGTTCGAAATGCTCGTCGGTCTTGGGCTGCGGGTCGGCGATGGCCAGCAGTTCGTAACATGCCGCGGTTCCGGGCCACGCCTGCAGTTCGAAGTCGAAACGTTTGGCCGAAGGGGTGTAGGGGAGGAAAAACTGCGGGACGCCCTCTTTGAGCGGTGCGATGTACCCCGCCGGGGTTACGACGCTGATGAATAACGCCTCGTCGTCGGCATCGAGGGCGAACGCCCCCTGCGCGTCGCTTTGCGCAAAGGTGTAGCCGTCCGTCACGGCGACTCCGCCGAGCGGCCTGCCGCCGCATTTGACGGTTCCCCGGATCGGACGGGCGGAAACTGCGGTGCAAAGCCCGCAGCAGATCAGCAGTAGAAGTAGCGGATGTTTCATGGTTCGGGTTGTTATTGGTTTCAGGTTTTTGCTATTGCCGTCGGCCCGGCGTTAAAATACGCCGAGGTTGTCGAGGAAGATCAGCAGCAGCACGGCGGGGCAGACGTAGCGCAGCAGGAAGATGAAGACGCCGTAAATGCGGAATTTCAGCTCCCCGTTGTTGGTGATCTGGTCCCTGAGTATCTGCCGGTCGAGTTTCCAGCCGACGAAGACGCAGGTGAAGAATCCGCCCGCGGGCAGCAGGATGTTGGCAGTCAGGAAGTCGAGCGAGTCGAAAACCGAAAGTCCGCAGATCGTCCAGCCGCTCAGCACGCCCAGCGACAGCGACGCCAGCGATGCGAGCGCGGCCGTTGCTGCGGTCGTCAGCCATGCCGCGGTCTTGCGGCTCAGGTGCCACTCTTCATGCAGGTAGACCGTCACCACTTCGTGCAGCGAGATCGTCGAGGTGAGCGCCGCCACGACCAGCAGCAGGAAGAATACCGACGACCAGACCATGCTCAGGGGCATGTCGTTGAAGATGCTCGGCAGGGTGATGAACACCAGCGACGGACCCGACGAAGGCTCGATGCCCACGCTGAATACCGCCGGGAAGATCACCACGCCGGCCAGAACGGCTACCAGCGTGTCGAGGATCGTGACGTTGAGCGCCGTATGGCGCAGGTTGGTGTCGGGCTTGAAATAGGAGGCGTAGGTGACCATCGTCCCGATGCCGATCGAGAGCGAGAAGAACGCCTGTCCCAGCGCGACGAGCACCGTCGTGGGCGTCACTTTCGAGAAATCCGGAGCGAAAAGGAATTTCAGTCCCGCTTCGCCGCCCGGCATCAGCAGCGAGTGGACCGACAGGATAATCAGGATGACGAAGAGCAGCGGCATCAGGATTTTGGCCGAACGCTCGATGCCCTTCTGCACGCCGAGCGCGATCACGAAGTGGGTAGCCAGCACGAACAGACAGGTGTAGAGAACCGGCCGCCACGGATTGCTGATGAAGGTTTCGAAGAGGTTTTTGTACTCCTCGGCCGTAGAGTAGCGGGCGATCTCGCCCGTGGCGGAGTGTACCATGTATTCGGCCGTCCATCCCGAAACCACGAAATAGAATCCCAGAATCAGAAATGCCGCCAGCACGCCGTTGTAGCCCAGAAAACTCCATCGGCGGTTCAGCTTCCGGTAGGCGCCCACCGCATTGAGGTGCGACGCCCGTCCCACGGAGAATTCCGCGATCATCAGCGGCAGCCCCAGCAGCAGTACGCAGAGGATGTAGATAATCAGAAAGGCTCCGCCGCCGTTGTCTCCGGCGACGTACGGAAACCGCCAGATGTTGCCCAGCCCCACGGAGCTGCCCGCCGCGACGAGCACGGCGCTCAATTTGCCACCCAGCGTGGCGCGACTCTCCTTATGATGCATAACCTAACCTGTTTATTATCGGAAACGGGTGCGCGCATGGCGCACACCCGTCCTATTTCTCCAGCACGACGCTCACTTTCTCAAGTTTTCCGCCCAGCGGCGGCGCCAGTTTCGATACGGTGCATTTTACATGCCGTACCTGCGCGAAGGCGGCGTAAATCGCTTCGATGATGTTCATCGCCACCCGTTCGATGGTGTGCTGCGTGATGCGCATCTGCATCCGCACCACTTCGTAGACCGTCAGGTAATTGACCGTCTTGCGCACGTCGTCCTGCACGGCGGCGTCGCCCAGCTCTGCCGTCAGTTCCAGATCGACCGTGAAACGGTTGCCGACCTTGCGTTCCAGTTCGTAGCAGCCGTGCAGCGCCCGGAACTCCATCCGCGAGAGAACGATGCGGTACTCCATCTTATTCGGCGATCAGGAGGAAGTAATTCTTCTTGCCCTTCTGCACCAGCAGGTACTTGCCGGCGATCAGGTCCGCTTCGGTCACCTCGCGCGCCGCGTCGGCGACCTTCTCCTTGTTGAGCGACACGCCGCCGCCCTGCACCATCTTGCGGCATTCGCCCTTCGAGGGGAAGACCTGCGCCTTCTCGGCGCAGAGGTCCACGAACGGCAGCCCCAGCTCGGCGCGGGCGATGCGGAACTGCGGCACGCCCTCGAACACCTGCAGCAGTGTCTCTTCGTCGAGTTTGCGCAGCGCCTCCGAGGTCGATCCGCCGAAGAGGATCGCCGAAGCCTCGACGGCCTTTTCGTACTCCTCCTTGGAGTGGATCATCGTGGTGATCTCCTGCGCCAGCCGCTTCTGCAGTATGCGCAGGTGGGGCGCCGCTTCATGTTCGGCGGTCAGCGCCTCGACGGTCTCGCGGTCCAGCAGCGTGAAGATGCGGATGTAACGCTTGGCGTCCTCGTCGCTGACGTTGAGCCAGAACTGGTAGAACTTGTAGGGCGAGGTGTAGCGCGGGTCGAGCCATACGTTGCCGCTCTCGGTCTTGCCGAACTTCGTGCCGTCGGCCTTGGTGATGAGCGGGCAGGTGATGGCGAACGCCTCGGCTTCGCTGCCCAGCTTGCGGCGGATCAGCTCCGTACCGGTGGTGATGTTGCCCCACTGGTCGGCGCCGCCCAGCTGCACCTTGCAGTTCATCGTCTGGTAGAGGTGCAGGAAGTCGAAGCCCTGTACCAGCTGGTAGGTGAATTCGGTGAACGACATGCCGTCGCCCTCGCCGCTGAAACGCTTCTTGACCGAGTCTTTAGCCATCATGTAGTTGACGGTGATGCACTTGCCGATGTCGCGGATGAATTCGAGGAACGAGATGTCCTTCATCCAGTCGTAGTTGTTGACCAGCACGGCGGCATTCGGCGCGTCCGACTCGAAGTCGAGCAGTTTGGCGAGCTGCCGCTTGATCGCCTCCTGATTGTGGCGGAGCGTCGGCTCGTCGAGCAGGTTGCGCTCCTGCGACTTGCCGCTGGGGTCTCCGATCATGCCCGTCGCGCCGCCTATGAGCGCCAGCGGACGGTGGCCGCACATCTGGAAATGCTTGAGGATCATCACGCCCACCAGATGTCCGATATGCAGTGAGTCGGCCGTGGGGTCGATGCCCAGATAGGCCGTCGTCATCTCTTTTTCGAGTTGTTCCTTTGCGCCGGGCATGATCGTGTGGATCATGCCGCGCCATTCGAGTTCTTCGATGAAATTCTTTGTTGCCATTTTATTGTTTCTTTGTCTTGATTATCAATATTGTCCGGCGTCCGGCCGGTCGTGCCGGCGGTCTGCATGCGCCTCCGTCTGCGGCCGTTCGCCTGAACCCGTTCTGCGGCGTGCGCCGTAAGTCAGGTGCGTTATTCCACTTCCAGATCCAGCGCCTTGCGAAGCTCCGCCACCAGCGGGTTTTTCTCCGTAATGTACCGTACCCGGTCTTCGAGTTTGATCGGACGCACCGCCCGTATCTCCTCGTTTACGATGACCTCCAATTCGATCATTCCCTCTATTCCGGCCAGTTCGGCGATGCGCATCAGCATTCCCGTCTTACTGCGCAGAATCTCTTCGCGCAGTTCGGTCGTCGGCACGCTCACCGAGATCGTGTTGTCGCGGAACGTCATCAGCTCGAAGGCCGGCACGAAGCGCGGGCGTTTCTCCTTGATGAGGTTCAGTATCCTGCTGCGGGCGTGCTCCAGCTTTTCGGCGCACTCCGGATCGACGGTTGCGGCTTCGGCTTCGTCGGGCGATTCGCCGTCCGAAAGCTCTTCGTCGGGATCGCTGCCCGCCGAGGCGAGCAGTTCCGAGAGCGAAGCGCCCGATATGAGCGGACGCCGTGCCGGAGCCGGTGCGGTCTGCACTGCGGGTCTTGCCGGTGCGGGCTGCGGAGTCGTTTCTGCGGTTGTTCCGCCTGCGGTTTGCACCGCCGGGACAGCCGCTCCGCCTTGTGCCGTCGGATGCGCTGTTCCGCCCAGTACCGTCGGTCCCGCCGCTCCTCCCTGCGCGGTCGGGTTTGGTGTCCCGCTCTGCATCGCCGGATTCGCCATTCCTCCTTGCGCCGCGGGATTCGCCGCTCCGCCCGGTATCGTTTGTTCTGCTCCCGGCTGAACTGCGGACGGTGCCGTTTGTCCTGCCGCCGGTGGAGCTGCGGCCTGTCCTGCGTCCGGTCGAACCGCGGTTTGTCCTGCTTCCGGCCGAACTGCGGCCTGCACCGTTGCTCCCGCACCCGGCTGGGGCGTACCCGGCGTCGCTTGCCCTGCCGCGGAAACTGTCTGCGCCTGAACTGTAGACGCGCTCTGCTGCGGCGCGGGTCGTGCCGCAGCCGTCGGAGTCGCCGCCGCGCCTGCGGCCGTACGGGGTGAGAGGGCGGGGAGGGAATACTCCCCGGAGGAGGTCAGATCGTCATTTTTTTTTTTGCCGAGTCCTGCGATCTTCATCAGGCCCAGCTCGACGAGCAATCGCTGGTTCGACGATTGCCGGATCTTCCCGTCGAGCTCCGTCAGAATGGAGATGGCTCCGAACAGGAACTCGACATTGCAGGCGCCCGCCTGCGTCCGGTATCGTTCGAGCAGCGTTCCGGTCATTTCGATCAGCCGCAGCGTTTCGGGGCGCTTGGCCATCAGCAGGTCGCGCATGTGGCGGTTGAGTCCCGCCGTGAAGGTCTGCCCCGAAAAGCCTTTCGAGAGCACCGTGTCGAACGTGACCAGCACATCGACGTAGTTGCCTGCGAGCAGCATCTCCGTAACGCTGAAATAGGTGTCGTAATCCAGCACGTTGAGCGTCTGGGCCACGTTGCGGTAGTCGAGCGTCGTGCCGCAGAACGACACGGCCTTGTCGAACATCGACAGGGCGTCGCGCATGCCGCCGTCGGCTTTCTGCGCGATGAGGTTCAGCGACTCTTCGTCGGCCGAGATGTTCTCCTGCCCGGCGATGTATTTGAGGTATTCGACGCTGTCCTCGACGCGGATGCGGTTGAAGTCGTAAATCTGGCACCGCGAGAGGATGGTCGGAATGATCTTGTGTTTCTCGGTCGTCGCGAGGATGAAGATGGCGTGTGCGGGCGGCTCTTCGAGCGTCTTGAGGAAGGCGTTGAAGGCTGCGGCCGAGAGCATGTGGACCTCGTCGATGATGAATACCGAGTAACGGCCCACCTGCGGGATGATGCGCACCTGCTCGATCAGCGTGCGGATGTCCTCCACCGAGTTGTTCGATGCGGCGTCCAGCTCGTGGATGTTCAGCGAGCGGCCCTCGTTGAACGAGCGGCACGATTCGCACTCGTTGCAGGCTTCTGCGCCGTTGGGGCTCAGGCAGTTGATGGCCTTTGCAAAGATGCGGGCGCAGGTGGTCTTTCCCACGCCGCGGGGACCGCAGAAGAGGTAGGCATGGGCCAGCTGGGCGCGCTCGATGGCGTTTTTGAGCGTCGAGGTAATATGTTTCTGCCCGACGACCGAGGCGAAGGTCGCGGGGCGGTATTTGCGTGCGCTGACGATAAAATCACTCATAGTTCCGCAAAGATAAGAAATATGAGCGAAGATTTGAAAATTCGGGATTAAAAATTGTCCCCTCCGCCGTCCCTGCGCGCCCGTCCGCCGTTGCGCCAAATTGGCGCATTTTGACAGCGTGTTGTGACAAAAGATGACACAATGACCGAAAAATGAGGTTGGCAGGTGTTTTGCGGATGTTGATGACGAATGGTTTGCGTCTGCGATCCGGTCGCAATGCGACGAGTCCCCGCCGGGCGGGGATTTGAGGGGGAGTCGGACTTGCATGCGCGGCGGTAAGCCGCGGGTTGCGGCCCCGGACGCGAACCATCGGACCGTGTGAAATTTAACTTTGCGATTATGAATATAAACACATTGACCATCAAGGCGCAGGAGGCGTTGCAGGCAGCGCTCAACCTTGCGCGGGAGCGCGGACAGCAGGCTGTCGAGCCGCTCCATCTGCTCGCGGTGCTGATCCGCGAGGACGATTCGCTGGCCACGTTCCTGCTGGGACGCGTCGGCGTGAACGTGCGCGGACTGCGCGACGAAACCCAGCGCGCCGTCGGCTCCCTGCCGCGGGTCGAGGGCGGCGGCGAGCAGTTCTTTGCGCAGGAAACCTCGAAGGTGATCCAGCGCGCCGTGGACTTCACCAAGAACTTCGGCGACAAATACGCTTCGGTCGAACACCTTCTGCTGGGTCTCGTGGCCGAACGCGGACAGGCGGCCGACATCCTCAAGCGCAGCGGCGCCACCGAGAAGGAGCTTCTCGAAGCGATCCGTATCTTCCGCAAGGGTGCGACGGTCGATTCGCAGACCTCCGAACAGCAGTTCGACGCGCTGGGCAAGTACGCCGTCAACCTCAACGAACAGGCCCGTTCGGGCAAGCTCGACCCGGTGATCGGCCGCGACGAGGAGATCCGGCGCGTGTTGCAGATTCTCTCGCGCCGCACCAAGAACAACCCGATTCTGGTCGGCGAAGCCGGCGTGGGCAAGACTGCCATCGCCGAGGGCATCGCCCACCGTATCGTGGACGGCGACGTGCCCGAAAACCTGAAATCGAAGGTGATCTACTCGCTCGACATGGGCGCCCTTATCGCGGGCGCCAAGTATCAGGGCGAGTTCGAGGAGCGGCTCAAGGCCGTCGTGCAGGAGGTCGTCGCCAGCGAAGGCGAAATACTGCTGTTCATCGACGAGATCCACACCCTCGTCGGCGCCGGCAAGTCGTCGGGCGCGATGGACGCCGCCAATATCCTCAAACCCGCGCTTGCGCGGGGCGACCTGCGGACCATCGGCGCCACGACGCTCGACGAGTATCAGAAATACTTCGAGCAGGACAAGGCCCTCGAACGCCGGTTCCAGAAGGTGATGGTCGATGAGCCGACGCAGGAGGATGCCATTTCGATCCTCCGCGGACTGAAAGACCGTTACGAGAACCACCATCAGGTCCGCATCAAGGACGAGGCGATCGTCGCCGCCGTCGAGCTTTCGACGCGCTACATCACCTCGCGGTTTCTGCCCGACAAGGCGATCGACCTCGTGGACGAGGCGGCTTCGCGCCTGCGTCTGGAGATGAACTCCGTGCCTGAGGAGATCGACACCCTCGACCGGCGTGTGCGCCAGCTCGAAATCGAGCGCGAAGCCATCCGCCGCGAGAAGGATAAGGAGCGTGTGGAGCAGCTCACCAAGGAGATCGAGGAACTGAAGTCCAGAGACGCCGAGATGCGTGCCAAATGGCAGGGCCAGCGCGATCTGCTGAAGAGGATTCAGGAGAACAAGGACCGGATCGAGCAGCTGAAGATCGAGGCCCAGCAGGCCGAGCGGCAGGGCGACTACGGCAAGGTGGCCGAAATCCGCTACGGCAAGATTCAGGAGGCCGAAAAGGAGATCGCCGCCTTTCAGGAGGAGTACAAGCTGGCGTCGGCCAACGGCTCGATGATCAAGGAGGAGGTCGATGCACAGGACGTCGCCGAGGTGGTGTCGCGCTGGACGGGTATCCCCGTGACGCGCATGCTGGCTTCCGAACGCGAGAAACTGCTGCACATGGAGGACGAGCTGCACCGGCGCGTCATCGGTCAGGAGCAGGCCATCGCCGCCATCTCCGACGCCGTGCGCCGTTCGCGCGCCGGGTTGAACGACCCCCGCAAGCCGATCGGCTCGTTCATCTTCCTCGGCACCACGGGCGTCGGCAAGACCGAGCTGGCCAAAGCGCTGGCCGAGTTCCTCTTCAACGACGACTCGATGATGACGCGTATCGACATGAGCGAGTATCAGGAGCGCCACAGCGTGTCGCGTCTGGTGGGAGCGCCTCCGGGATACGTCGGTTACGACGAGGGCGGCCAGCTCACCGAAGCCGTGCGCCGCAAGCCCTATTCGGTCGTGCTGCTCGACGAGATCGAGAAAGCGCACCCCGACGTCTTCAACATTCTCCTGCAGGTGCTCGACGACGGCCGTCTGACCGACAATAAGGGCCGCACGGTGGACTTCCGCAATACGATCATCATCATGACTTCGAACATGGGATCGCATATCATTCAGGAGAATTTCGCGGCGGCGTTCAGCGGCGAGAAGCTCGCGCCCGAAGTGGTCGAGAAGACCCGGATGGACGTCATCGACCTTTTGAAACAGCAGCTGAAGCCCGAATTCCTGAACCGTATCGACGAGATCGTGATGTTCGAGCCGCTGACGCGCCGGGATATCGAGCGCATCGTGGACATCCAGCTGGGCGCCGTGCGCCGGATGCTGGCCGAGACCGGCATCCGCCTCGAATACAGCGACAAGGCGCGCGAATGGATCGCCGCCGCCGGCTACGACCCGCTCTACGGCGCGCGTCCGGTCAAACGTACGATCCAGCGTTACATCGTCAACGAACTCTCGAAACGGATTCTGGCCGGCGACGTCAACCGCGAAAAACCGATCAAGATCGGCGCCGACGACAAGGGCCTGACCTTCGCCAACTGAGAGCGGCCGCAAGACCGCCGGAGCGGGGTCTCGGATGCGCCGCTTCCTGAAAACGAAATGGTTCCGGATTTTTCCGGAACCATTTTTTATTGCCGCCCGCGTTCGGAGCACTCCTCTTTCGGCCCTGCGGGAGACGTTCCGCCTACTTTACGAACCTGCTGAAGAATTTCCACAGCTCCTCGCCCGTGTCGATGTCCTGCTCGCCCCACGCGTGTTTGCCGCCGACGATTTCGTAAAGCCACACCTCGCTTCCCCCAGCGCCGCCCGTGAAGCGGTGCGCGATCACCGTGCGGCCGCCGGGGGCCTTTGCCGGCAGCGTGTCGGTCTGCATGACGGTGCAGCGGTTCTTCGCCGCCCAGTAATGTACGGCCAGCGGCACGGGCAGATAAGCTCCCCAGCCGCCTTTGTTCTGCGGATCGCCCAGCCATGCCGAGGTCCTGTCCTCCGTGCCGTGGATTTCGAAGAGCGGAACCGGCGCCGTACTCCGGTCCGCTTTGTAGAGCCAGTCGAGCATCAGTCCCGAAACCGGCGCCACGGCGGCGAACAGGCGGGGACGCTGCGCCGCCAGCTGGTAACACATCTCTCCGCCGTTCGACATGCCCGTGCAGAAGACGTTGTGCCGGCTCAGTCCGTGCTTTTTCTGCAAATGGCGCACCAGCTCGGTCAGGAACCGCACGTCGTCGACGGTCATGTCGGCCTGAAAGGGGTATCCCACGTTCCAGCAGCTCTTGCCGCGTCCGTCTTTCGCGCCCTGCGGGTAGCAGACGGCGAAACCGTGGCGGTCGGCCGTGGCGTTCATGGCGAAACGGTCGGGATTGTTGTTGCCGCCGTAGCCGTGCAGGACGACGACCAGCGGGGCGTTCTCCGGCAGGCCGGCGGGCAGGTGCAGTTTGTAGGTGCGCTCCATGCCGCCCGAACGCAGGATGTAATCCGGGGTCTCCGGCGCCACGGACTGCGCCCGGCAGATGCTTGCCGCGAAGAGCAGAAGGGCCGTAAGAAGAAAACCCTTTGCCGCGGCGGATTTCAGCAGGTGTCTCATTTTCAGCAGTATTCGATTTACAGACCCTTGCGGGCGATGCGCCATGCCAGACTGTTGTATAGCCCGATCAGCGGAGCGCGCCAGCTGCGGGGCAGGGCGTTGAGGACGCGGACCTTGCGCAGCGTGCGGCGGTAGGTCTTGGTGTAGCCGAAAAACTCCGCCGCGCGCGCCGCCTCTTTTGTGCCGCCCTTGGCGCTGATGATGAGCGCTTTGCCCAATGCCGCGCGGGCCACGAATTCGTTGTATTCCTCAGGCGCCGACGGGTCGTAAAGTTCCTCGAACGAATAGCGCGTCCGTTCGGGCGTGTAGCTCGACGCCGAGCGGTTCGATGCGACCTTCGAGTAGTTCGCCAGCGGCTTGGGCGAGAAGCAGACCGCGTAGCGGCGGGCGATCTTGATCCACATATACATGTCGCCGCCGATCTTCATCCCTTCGGGGAATCCGCCCACCGCCTCGAAGACCGCGCGCGGTACTGCGCTGGCCGACGGGATCGAGATGTACCGGTGCGCCGAGTCGCGGAAGAAGTTGGCGACCACACCGCGTTCCGAAGGGGTGCGGGCCGGGAAACGCCCGTCGTGGCTGACGATGTTGAAGGCCGTCGAGTAGACCCCGCAGCCCGGAAACTCCGCGATCATCGCGGCGATCTCCTCCAGAAATCCCGGCTCCCACGTGTCGTCGGCGTCCAGCAGGGCGATGTAGTCGCCCGTCGATTCGGCGATGGCGCGGTTGCGGGCCGCGCATTCGCCGGCGTTGGGCTGCGTGACGAGTTTCACGAGCGGCGAGCGGATGCCGCGCACGATTTCTGCGCTGCGGTCCGTCGAACCGTCGTCCACGACGACGATCTCTGCCGGCGGCAGCGTCTGGGCCAGCACCGAACGCAGGGTGTCGCCGATTTCGCGTTCCTTGTTGTAGAGGGGTATGATGACCGAGATGGTTGCGGATGCCATTTTTAGCGGTTTGATTTATTGCGAAGATACCGATCTTTTGCTACATTTGCAAATAATTAACGGGTGCGCGGCACTCTTCGGGCGAGTTTTTCGGCAGAAACCGGCCGGTCCTATGCGCGCGGAGTCCCTCCCGCCGCTCCCGTTCCGCTCTTCCCGTTCCGGACGGGAATTAACGAATAACGCACCATGACCGCAGCCGAGAAACTCATCGCTTTCATCCGCAACTCGTTCGACACGGCGTTGTATTTCGCCGTGATGGCCGTCAAGGAGAATTTCCGCAACTACGTCGGGCGTGCCGGAACGGTCGGCCGGCCGGCGCAGTTGATGGTGATTCTGGGCAACGGCCCCTCGTTGGCCGGCGACCTGCCGCGGCTGATCGAACGCCGCGAATACGAAACCGAAGATTTCCTTGCGGTCAATTTTTTCGCCGAAGACGACCGCTTCGAGGTCGTGAAGCCGAAGTATTACGTCCTTTCCGACCCGATGTTCTTCCGCGACAGCGCATGCCGCGACCGCGTCCGGGCGCTTTACGCGACGCTCGCCCGCAAGGTTGCGTGGCCGATGAACCTCTACGTGCAGTACTATAACCCCGAAGGCTTCGACTACCGCGCCGCGCTGCCCAATTCCAATATCCGCATCGTCCGCTTCCATACCCAGATGTACCGCGGTTTCAGAAGTCTCGAATTTTGGCTTTTCCGCCGCGGGCTGGGAAGCGCCAATTTCGGAACGGTGGTGCAGGTCGGCGAATACGTCGCTCTGCTGCTGGGGTATAAGCGGATCGAGCTTTACGGCGTGGACCATACGCTGTTGGACGGACTCTGCGTGGACGATGGGAACCGGCTCTGCCGCATCGACCGCCACTATTACGACGGAGCGGAAGCCGCCGCGCCGCAGCCTATTTACAAGAAGGTTCCCCATGTGCCCTATACGATGGCGGACTATCTGGCCGAAGTCGCCGAACTGTTCCGCGGCCACGAAGTCCTGCGCGATTATGCCGCCGCACTCGGTGCGCGGATCGTCAACCGCACCCGCGGTTCGATGATCGACGCCTATGAACGGAACCCGGAGTGAGCTGCCCGATGAAAACGGAAAAGGAGGAATCGAAATTCCTCCTTTTTCGTATCGTCTGATGTACCGGCAAATGCGCCGGAATTTATTTGGGCAGGTTGCGGCTTGCGGCGATGATCTCGGCCATCGTGAAATCCTCCGGATAGTCGATGTCCAGCCCCTCGATGCGGTCCACTACCGCCATGTAGGGCCTGTCGCCGATCCTGCGGTGCCGCCCGGTCCACAAGGCCCGCGGGAAGATGAAGAACGCGCTGGTTTCGATATACACCGGCTCGATGGTCTGTGTGCGGGGGATGTTTTCGGGCGAATAGTTGAGCGGCCGCCCCTCGTACCATGCGAACGTCTGTATCTTTTCGGCGCTGAATGCCGAGTCGTATTCGCCCGAAACCACTTTCCGGAGCGCATCCGCGACGGTCTCGGCGCGGATAAAGGGCGACGTGGCGTGCGCCAGCACATAGAGGTCGGCTTCGACCTCGGCGGTGAAACTGTCGTAAATCTCCCGTCCCAGCGTCGTGTCGCGGTCCAGCTCCTCGCTGCGGCGCAGGAACCGCACCCCTTCGGGCAGGAATTCGCGGATCCGCTCGTCGCTGCAATAGACGTAAACCTCGTCGATTCCTTCGACCTCGGTCAGCGTTCGGAGTATGTGGCACATGAGCGGCGACCCGCTCAGCGGACGCAGGTTCTTGCCGCTGACGCGCTGGCTGTTGAGCCGTATGGGGACGAATGCTGCTGTTTTCATAATTCGGTTTTATATCGGGGCCTGCCCGCCTTGCGGCGGAAACCCGTTTAGGTTCACTGTACCAGTAAGTTGCATCCTCTGATGTCGCTGTGGTCGATGCGCCCCTCGACGACGAACGCTCCGCGGGCATCGACCCGGCCCACGTCCTGCGTCTGGATGAACGCGCACGACCACCAGTTCGCCAGATCGGCGATGTTCAGCCCTCCGCGCGTTCCCGCGGGCTGCGGATCGAACGGATCGTTCACGTCGCGGGTCGTGACGCGCATCCACGGCGGACAGCGGAAGAGGTTGCCGCCCTGCGAATAGGCCTGCGAAGTCAGCTCGGCCATGCCGTATTCGGAGTGTATCGCGCCGACGCCGAATGCGCCGCACAGGATTTTGTGGAACTCCTCCTTGGGAATCTCTTCGCGGTAACCCTTCATGCCGCCCGTCTCCATTATGACCGTATTTTCGAGCTTCGGGGCGTAACGCTCCGCCAGATCCCACAGTGCATAGCTTACGCCCAGCAGGATTTTGGGCTTCGGATCGGCCTGCATGGCCGTCAGCAGCGCGTCGTAGTCGTCCAAGTAGAAGCCGCCCGAACCGCAGTCGGCGATCAGCCGGTCGGCCATGTAGACCAGCGACGACCCCTTGCGGCGCAGGTAATTGGGCAGCAGGGCATAGAGGCTCCACTGCCCCGGTTCGCCGTAGAACGTGCGGAATGCTGCGCGGAACGTCCGTTCGTACAGCGCCAGCGAGCGCATCGGGTGGCGCGACGGCGTCATGCCCGTCGTTGCCGACGAGGTGAAGACCGCCTCCGGCTCCGTGCCGCCGCAGTAGACGTCGTGGGTCTTGAAGATTTCGATCGGCAGGAATGGAATCTCGCGGGCCGCGCGCACCTCTTCCGGCCGCACTCCGGCCAGCGCGAGGTATTCGCGGTAGGGCGGGCATTCGGCCGCCTGCCGCCTGAATACCTCCAGTGCGGCGGCTTCGAACGCCGCGTCGTCCGTGATCCCGAATATGTCGTCCTGCGTAATCATTTCATTGCAAAGGTAAATATATTTCGAAATTCGGCAAAATCCCTTTTCTGCGGACGGAATAAGTCCGGCAGGGCGGTTTCCTGCGTAGCGCTTCCGAAAGTCTGTCCCCCGCGTCGTTCCCGAAAGCCCGTTCCCGAAAGCCCGTCCCCGAAGCCCGTTCCCGAAGCCCGTCCCCGAAAGCCCGTTCCCGCAGGTGCATGCCTGCAGGTCCGCTTCCGCAGGTATATGAAAGGCCGCCGTCTCTCTGCCGCTTGCGTCGGTCATGAAATAAAAATCCACAATCGGACTCCCTTCCGGGACCCCGATTATGGATCGGATATAGTCGCTTCGCGCGGTGTCGGAACCGCTCGGCCGCTACTTCTTGTTGGTTTTGGGCGCCAGCATCATGTTCATCTTCTTGCCGTCGAGCTTGGGCATCATCTCCACTTTGGCGACCTCTTCGAGGTCGGTGGCGAAGCGGAGCAGCAGGATTTCGCCCTGCTCCTTGAAGACGATCGAACGGCCGCGGAAGAAGACGTACGCCTTGACCTTGCACCCCTCCTTCAGGAAGTTGGTGGCGTGCTTGAGCTTGAAGTTGTAGTCGTGGTCGTCGGTCTGCGGACCGAAGCGGATCTCCTTGATCACGACTTTCACCTGATTGGCTTTCAGCTCCTTGGCCTTTTTCTTCTGCTGGTAGAGGAATTTCTGGTAATCGGCGATGCGGCATACGGGCGGCTCGGCCTTGGGCGAGATCTCGATCAGGTCGAGTTCCATGCTGTCGGCGAGCTTCAGCGCTTCGCGTATGGGTAAAACCAGCGGTTGTTCGACGTTGTCGCCCACGACGCGCACTTCGGGAGCCGTTATCTGCTCGTTGATGCGGTGCGGATTCTCCTTTTCGGGCGGGCGGCGCCCGTACCGGTTGTTGGTGCCGGCTGCCGGTTTCGGCCGGTTATTCCCGGGGTTGAATGGCCTCGGCGGGAATGGTTTCGGTGCTGCGATAATCGTAAAGTATTAAAGTGGTTAATTACTTTTGTTTTTCATTGTCCGGCTGCCGGGGCGTGACCTGCGGCGTGCCGTAAACCCCGCCGTCCGGAATTTCCCCCGAAAGGGGAAGTCCCGGATGCGGACCGGAGTCGTTATTTCTTTTCCATTTTGTTGGCCTCGATCTCCTCCTTCACCATTCCGGCGATGAAGTCGCGGAAGCCTTCGAGCGTCATCTGACCCTTGTCGCCTTCGCCCTGCGCGCGTACCGACACGAGTCCTTCGGCCTCCTCCTTCTCGCCGACGATCAGCAGGTAGGGGATGCGCTTGAGTTCGTTGTCGCGGATCTTGCGGCCGATTTTCTCGTTGCGGTCGTCCACCTCGGTCCTCACGTCGCTGCGGTTGAGGTACTCCGCGACCTGCAGGGCGTAGTCGTTGAACTTCTCCGAAATGGGGAGCACCACGACCTGCTGGGGCGAGAGCCACAACGGGAACTTGCCGCCCGTATGCTCCAGCAGTACGGCCACGAAACGCTCCATCGAGCCGAACGGCGCGCGGTGAATCATGATCGGGCGGTGCAGTTTGTCGTCCGCGCCCTTGTACGTCAGGTCGAACCGCTCCGGCAGGTTGTAGTCCACCTGAATGGTTCCCAGCTGCCACTTGCGGCCGATGGCGTCCTTGACCATGAAGTCGAGCTTGGGACCGTAGAACGCGGCTTCGCCATACTCCACGACCGTATTGAGCCCCTTCTCCTCGGCGGCCTGCATGATGGCGCTTTCGGCCTTCTCCCAGTTTTCGTCCGAGCCGATGTACTTCTCCTTGTTGTTGGGGTCGCGCAGCGAAATCTGTGCCGTATAGTTGTCGAACTTCAGCGTCTTGAAGATGTAGAGCACGATGTCGATCACCCGCTCGAACTCTTCGAGCAGCTGGTCGGGGCGTACGAACAGGTGGGCGTCGTCCTGCGTGAATCCGCGGACGCGGGTCAGTCCGTGCAGTTCGCCCGACTGCTCGTAGCGGTACACGGTGCCGAACTCCGCCAGACGGACGGGCAGCTCCTTGTACGAACGGGGCTTCGAACGGTAAATCTCGCAGTGGTGCGGGCAGTTCATCGGCTTCAGGAGATACTCCTCGCCCTCGATCGGGGTGTGAATCGGCTGGAACGAATCCTTGCCGTACTTGGCGTAGTGTCCCGAAGTCACGTACAGCTCCTTGTTGCCGATATGCGGGGTGATGACCTGCTGGTAGCCGTATTCTTTCTGCACGTTGCGCAGGAACTGTTCGAGCCGGTCCCTGAGCGCGGCGCCTTTCGGCAGCCACAAGGGCAGACCCTGTCCCACGCGCTGCGAGAAACAGAACAGTTCGAGGTCCTTGCCCAGCTTGCGGTGGTCGCGTTTCTTGGCCTCCTCCATCATCACGAGGTATTCGTCGAGCATCGACTTCTTGGGGAACGAGATGCCGTAGATGCGCGTCAGCATCTTGTTCTTCTCGTTGCCGCGCCAGTAGGCACCTGCCACCGAAGTCAGCTTGAGGGCCTTGATGTAACCCGTGTTGGGGATGTGCGGACCCCGGCAGAGGTCGGTGAACGCACCGTTGGTATAGAATGAGATGGTTCCGTCCTGCAGGTCCGAGATCAGTTCGACCTTGTACTGGTCGCCCTTCTCGGTGAAGGTCTTGAGCGCTTCGGCCTTGGGGACCTCGCGGCGGACGAGCTGCTCCTTGTTGCGGGACAGCTCCTGCATCTTCTGTTCGATCTTCGGAAGGTCGGCCTCGGTGATCGGCGTCGGCGAATCGACGTCGTAGTAGAAGCCGTTTTCGATAGCGGGGCCGATGCCGAACTTGATGCCCGGATAGAGGGCTTCGAGGGCTTCGGCCAGCAGGTGCGACGAGGTGTGCCAGAAGGCGTGCTTGCCCTCTTCGTCGT